>Ga0123355_10000328_pt1 | contig 61452 bp, 32 predicted proteins | sample TergutEmb28metaG_3_FD_89872 | JGI IMG/M metagenome (GOLD analysis project Ga0123355, IMG submission 89872) | Embiratermes neotenicus P1 segment gut microbial communities from Petit-Saut dam, French Guiana - Emb289 P1 | ecosystem: Host-associated > Arthropoda: Insects > Digestive system > Gut ...
ACATTACTCTGTGACATTGAGATGCTCTCGGAGGCGGAACGCAATCAGTTGTTATATGATTTTAATGACACATATGCAGATTATCCGAGGGAGAAAACAATCCATCAACTGTTTGAGGAGCAGGTAGAGAAGACCCCTGGTAATGTAGCCCTGCTGTTTAACGGCTCAAGTATGACATATGACGAGTTGAACAAACGCTCTAATCAACTTGCATGGCTGTTAAGGGATAGAGGAGTAAAGGCTGACAGTATAGTTGCTATAATGACAGAGCGTTCCTTCGAGATGATTATAGGAATATTGGGTATCCTCAAGGCTGGGGGAGCATATTTGCCTATTGATCCTGAATATCCAGAAGACAGAATAGAATTTATGCTTAATGACAGTGGCGCAGATATACTTCTTGCACAGACAAAGCTTAGTGCAAAGTTTACACTTGATAAATATATCATAGGACTTGATGACAGCAGCACATATACTGGAGATGCGGGTAACCTTAAACCCATTTGTAATGCAAATAATTTATCATACTTAATATACACATCGGGCTCGACAGGCAAACCTAAAGCGGTCATGATAGAACATAGTGCCATTGTGAACAGACTCAATTGGATGCAAAAAGCTTATCCTCTCTCCGAAGAAGATGTCATACTTCAAAAGACAACATACACATTTGATGTTTCGCTTTGGGAACTTTTATGGTGGTGTTTTGCAGGTGCAAGGACGTGTCTGCTCGAGCAAGGAAAAGAGAAAGATCCTCAGACCTTGATACAAGAAATAGAGAGAAGCAAAGTCACAGTTATGCACTTTGTGCCTTCCATGCTAACTATGTTTCTTGAGCATATCGATCAATACAGGGTAACGAATGGACTTGAGACTCTCAGGATGGTTTTTGCGAGCGGTGAAGCGCTAACTGTGCAACAAGTATCAGAATTTAATAGAAATATACGTGAGGTAAATGGAACGGAACTGATTAATTTGTACGGTCCAACAGAAGCGGCCGTAGATGTGACGTATTTTAATGCATCTACAAGCAGTTTCAACAAATCGATCCCGATAGGCAAGCCAATAGACAATACTTCTCTGTATGTTTTGGACAGCAATGATATGTTATGCCCAATTGGCATTGAAGGTGAGCTTAATATTTCTGGTATATGTTTGGCACGTGGTTATCTAAATCGTCCGGAGTTAACTGCGGAAAAATTTGTTGGCAATCCATTCATATCCGATGAACGTCTGTATAAGACGGGTGATTTGGTTAGATGGCTTTCAGATGGTAATATAGAGTTTTTGGGGAGGATAGACAGCCAAGTTAAAATTCGGGGTTTCAGAATAGAGCTTGGAGAAATTGAGTATCGGCTTCTGGAATTAGGGGTAATAAATGAAGTGATAGTAATGGCAAAAGAAGATGATCGGGGAGATAAGTATTTATGTGCATATGTTATCTCAGACAATGAAATTCAAGCAGGCGAGTTGCGTAAGCAACTATCGGACAATTTGCCGGACTATATGATCCCTTCGTATTTTGTTCAGTTGGATAAACTACCTTTGATGCCCAATGGCAAGGTGGATAGAAAAGCTTTGCCAAAGCCGGAAGGTGGGGTTCAAAATGATTACATTGCACCGAGAAATACTGTGGAAGAGGTTTTAGTACAGATATGGGCAGATGTGCTAGGTTGTGAAAAGGTAGGGATAAGTGACAACTTTTTTGAACTGGGCGGTCATTCACTTAAAGCAATAACTCTACTTAACAGAATGAACAGTGAGCTTCAAGTAAATATTCCATTATCTGAGTTGTATGCGAACCCGTACATATCGCATATCGCGGAATACATCAATGTAGCACAGGAAGATAAATACAAAAACGTTGATGGGCTGTTTTTATTAAGGGGAGAGAAACAAACGAATATGAACTTGTTTTTTGTGCATTCTGGGAGTGGCAGAGCAGTGGCGTACATGAAATTAGCCAACAATATGGATGATAAATTTAATTGTTGGGGAATTGATTATGATAAACTTGATGCCTATGACCCATGTGTTATGCCAATAAAGGAACTAGCGGCTATATATGTTGAGAAAATAAAGCAAATTCAAGAAAGGGGACCATATTGCATTTCTGGCTGGTGCTTGGGTGGAGTAATTGCTTTTGAAATGGCGAGACAGTTGGAGGCAGACAACGAAGAAATCAGCTTTCTTGGGCTGTATAATTCTCCAATGGTGAACAGAGGAAAAAAATTGCATGAAGCTTTTATGAAGCCCGAAATTACACTTAAGACTGAGTTTCGCCTAATTCAAAAACTCTTTAATGAACACATTTTTTTGGAGAAGTATAGAGAAATAACTTCGCTTGAGGATTTATGGAACAAAATTGCGTGTGATTTGGAAGGTGTAGTCAGCTATGAGGAAACCAGAGAAAAAATATTTGATAGCATATGTTTAGAATCTCACTTTATAAGGAAGTTCATTAAAGACCATACGAAAGTAAAAATAAGTGATATATTACATCATTTCAATTTGCTCCGAGGTCTTCAGAATAATTTTTGGTGGTATCGTTCTAAAGAAAAGCTTAAGGGGAAAATCACCTATTATATTGCGGCTAGAGAAGAAGAACGGACAAGTGCATTGTGGAAGGAGCTAAGTAGAAAAGGAGTGGATTACTATAGCATAGACGCTGACCATTTTTCTATGTTTGAGGATGACGAAGACGTCAAAAAACTAGCGGTAACATTGAGGGGTTCATTAAATGAAGTGCATTACCTAGAAAGCACTATGTAGGTGAGGATGTCTTGTTACTATCAATGTATAATGGTGTGCGATCCGCCTCAGAAAATGTGTTCGAAAGGATTATAAGGAGTTATCATTATGAGAAATAAAGTTATATCGGCGTTAATGCTTTTTGCGTTGTTGGCTGGACTTAATACGACTGTTTTTGCACTGTCAGATGATCAATCCACAGAAATACAATTACTATTAGACGAAGCTCGCCGTGCCTCTGGTGCAGGTATATCAGTCTCAATACTGATTGAAGATGATGAGTTTTTCTTCTCGTCGGGGTATTCTAACCGCAGAGAATCAATACTGGCAAATGAAACAACGTTGTATGAGTTGGCTTCAGTTAGCAAGGCTTTCGTAGGTTTAGGTATGTTGCTATTGGAAGACCAAGGGTATTTGTCCATGGATGATTCGATTGCAAAATATTTACCTTGGCTTACACTTCGATATGAAGGTCGACAGATTGATATGCAAGAAGTTACATTGAATCACTTTTTGCATCACACTAGCGGTTTGGTAAATAGCACCCATCTTCAGCTAATTCCGTCGGGAGACACTCTGGAGATGCTCCAAAAAACTGTTGATGCATTGATAAATACCGAGCTGGCATTTTCACCTGGTGAACGATATGAATATGGGACAGTAAATTACAATGTCCTAGGGTTGGTCATGGAAATTGTGACGGGGCAAGATTTTGAAAGCTTTATGGAAGAACAAATATTTCGACCACTAGGCTTATATCAAACATTTGCAAATATGGTTAGTGCTCGAGCAACCGGTCAATTGGCGCAAGGCTATCGCACATCTTTTTTCATCTCAATGCAGTATGATGCCCCAGACTTTAGAGGAAACACACCTGCTGGTTATATCATTTCATCTGCCCACGATATGGCTCGTTGGATGGGAATTCAACTGGGAACTGTTGAAGATATTCCAGAAAATTTCCATTCACTTATAGAAATGTCTCATAGAGGGAATCAATTAGTTGCAGATGTGAACGGTTGGCGCTATGCGGCAGGTTGGCAAGTAAATACAGATCAAGCTGTAATTTGGCATGCTGGCAGCAATCCGGCTTTTTCAACAAATGTAGCACTATTTCTTGAGGATCGAATTGCCATCGCGGTTTTATCAAACAGTGCCAGCACAAATATTGCAATTTTGGATAGTATCAAGGCGATTTTGGATGGAGACAATCTTCAGGTGTATCAAATGAGTTTTATGCGAATGATTGATGTTATTTTTTCATGCATTGCAATTATTGCAACATTGCTAGCAGTTATGTTTTTCTCATTAGGCATGCGCAGGAGGAAAGTGAACAGCAAGCAGTCAATGACCAGGAAGAGATGGCTTCTTATTACAATTTGGCTTTTGATATTCATTGCTACAACTGCCCTATGTTTGATTTTTCCATCGCTACTTGGCTTTGATTGGTTTGCACTTTTTGTTTGGGTACCTTGTAGTGTTCCAACGGCACTGTTTGCACTACCGATATTAGTTGCAAGCGTTATTTGGTTTATATACACTCACCGCCATAAGATGATTAAATAACAATGATGAAATCATTTTTCTTATACAGCAATATTGAACACCATGGTGAAAATTGAAACTGTGTGTTGAGCTAACATGTTGGAAAGGAGCCTCTTGTATATGTCTGCAAAAGAAAGAACTTACTATGGTTTAACACATCCACAAAAGAGAATTTGGTACATAGACAAAATAAACTTATCTCACTCTCTTCACAATATTTGCGCTTGTTTAAACATAAATGGTACGGTAAGTGTCGATATAATGAAAAAAGCCATTAATCTCGCGATTAGAAATAATGACGGTATAAGGCTGAGGCTTACAGAGATAGATGGTCAGCCTATGCAATATTTAGATGAGTTTTATGAGCAAGATATAGATTTTCTTGATTTTAGCAAATATGATAGCCCGGAAAAATCGCATGAAATGTGGTTGGAAAAGATGCTTCGGGAACATTTTGAGCTATGTGGTGGTTCTCTGTTTTATTTTGCTGTGTACAAAACGGGCGATGAAAAATATGGTGTTCTGCTTAAAGTGCACCACATTATCTCTGACGGATGGGCATGTTCTTTGATTGAAAACCAGGTATGTGAATTTTATAACAATTTAATCCGCGGTGAAGACATAGCTCCTAATGGAAATTACTCATACATTAATTACATTCAAGATGAAAAAGAATACTTAGATTCAGAAAGATTTAGAAAAAACAAAACTTTCTGGAACGAGAAACTCAATAACCCACCAGAAGAATTTTTGTATAACATGTCGGCTAGTGTGGAAGGACGGCGGCGTAGTTGTGATATAGACATAAGTTTATCAGGCAGAATAAAGAATGTACTAGATGAAAAGAAGTGTTCGCTAAATACATTTTTTATTGCAGCAGTCCTTATATACATGCATAAAATCACAAACAAGGAAGACCTTGTCCTTGGAACTGCAGTGTATAACAGGACGGGTAGAGTCCAAAGACGCATGGTCGGTATGTTCACCAGTACCATGCCTTTTCGGTTTTTGTTAAATCCCGAAATGAATATTGGAGATTTACTAGATCAATTAAATAATGAGTTGAAGCGCTGTTTTATTAACCAAAAATATCCATACGATCTTTTGGTAAAAGACTTAAAATTGACTCAATCGCATTATGATAGCCTGTTCAAAATAACGGTTAATTATTATAATATGAACTTGAGCAATGAAATTGATGGTGCGGATGCTAGTGTTCACGACTATTATAGCGGTAGTCAAGGCTATTCTATGCAGATTATTGCCAGGGAATGGGGAAAAGGACACATAACACTTGACTTCGACTATAAAACACAGGAATACACAGAACTTGAAATAGATACGATGCAAAAATCCATAATCAATATTTTAGAGCAAATAACAAAAAATGAGGAGTTGGTAATTAAGAATATTAAACTCGTCAATGAAGATGAAAGAAATTACAGACTATATGATTTTAACGCTACTCAATGTTACTACCCACACAAAACTGTATATCAACTATTTGAAGAGCAGGTAGCAAGACATCCTGAGAAAATTGCCCTTATATTCAGAGGCATCAAGTTAACATATCGAGAGCTGAACGAAAAAGCGAATCGATTAGCACATTATTTGATTGAAAAAGGGGTTGGTCAAGGAGCAATAGTGTCTATTTTGCAAACGCATTCACCTGAACTTGTCATCAGCATATTGGCTGTTCTAAAATCTGAAGGTGTGTACTTACCTATTGACCCTAATTATCCTGACACAAGAATAAATTACATGCTCGAAAATTCTCAGTGTAAGTTGCTATTAACAAATTATGAAATCAACGATGCACCGTTTGATGTCGAAACAATCGACGTAAGTTGTATAGATTCGCATCTCTTCAGTGAAAAAAATCTGAGTCGCAAAAACAGTATGGACGATTTAGCATATATAATCTATACGTCCGGTTCGACTGGGGCGCCAAAAGGTGTAATGATTAGACATAAAGGTCTTACAAACTATATTTGGTGGGCAAACAAAACATATTTTAAGAGCGAAAATGAATCAATGGCACTATACTCTTCGATTGCATTTGATCTGACAGTCACATCCATATTTACACCTCTTATTTCTGGTGACAGCATCGTGATTTACGATCATGACGAAAATGAGCATGTGCTGTATAAAATGTTAAGGGAAGACAAAGTTACGATTATAAAGCTTACACCTGCACACTTGGATTTACTAAGAGGTACAGACTATAGCTACTCAGGTGTAAAAAGTCTTATTGTTGGCGGAGATGATCTGAAGGTCAGCCTAGCAAAAGAAATTAGTGATGGATTCGGTAGCGTTGAAATATATAATGAATATGGACCAACAGAAACCGTTGTTGGATGCATGATACATAAGTTTGATGCGAAAAATGACACACGAGGCTCGGTTCCAATTGGCTGCCCTATAGACAATGCCCAGATATACATACTTAATGAAGAGCTAGACGTTACTCCCGTAGGCTTGCCGGGGGAATTGTATATCTCAGGAGACGGCGTTTCTCTTGGGTATTTTAATAATGATGAGTTAACTCGAGAAAAATTCGTAAATAATCCATTCGTTGTGGGGCAAAAAATGTACAAAACTGGCGATATGGCAAGATATCTGGAAAATGACATAATTGAATACATAGGGCGAACGGATAATCAAATCAAAATAAGAGGGCATCGTATCGAGATTGGAGAAATCGAAAAGTGTTTGACCAAGATGGAATCAATTATAAACGCTGCCGTGGCTATGAAAAAAGACTCTAATGGAAATGATGTGCTAAATGCATATGTTGTAGTTTCATCGGATATTTCAGACAAAGAATTGAGAAGCTGGCTTTCGAAGAGTTTGCCATATTATATGATTCCTTCAAATTTTGTTTTTATGAGTGAGCTTCCATTAACTATAAACGGCAAGATAGATTTTTCGTCCTTGCCGGAAGCAGAAAAAAATAAAAATGAGTTTGAGCAAAGTGAAACTACAGTTGAAAAAGAGCTGGTGGCGGTAATGTCAGAAGTTTTGTGTGTAGACACTATTGGTATGAGTGATAACTTTTATCAGCTTGGTGGCGATTCGATAAAAGCAATTCAAATTTCTTCAAAGTTAAACAATATGGGGTACTCAATAAAATCGAAAGAAATTTTAACTTATGATACAATAAGAGAGATAGCAGACGGGATAGAAATTACGAACAATGCGTTGCCGAGTCAAGGCATCACTCATGGTAGCTTTGGCCAGACTCCTATCATAAAATGGTTCTTTGAACAGCAATTTGATTGCGAAGGTCACTATAATCAGTCAATCTTGCTGAAGCTTAAAGAGCACGATATTGACGAAATAAAAAAAGCCATGCTACAGCTTTTATGGCATCATGATACGTTGCGCTTAAATTACAACAGAACTAGCGGAGAATTATACTATAACAACGAAATTCCAGATGTTGAGGTGGAGTATTTTGACCTATCTATTCACCCGGAATGTATTAAGTTAGAGCAGATAAAAGAACAAGGAACCAACTTAAAATCAGGGTTTGACATTGAAAGCAATCTTCTTTTTAAGGCTGGTGTCTTTGACTTGGGTAAAGAAGGCAATCTGCTGTTGTTGACGGCACACCATTTGGTTGTCGATGGTGTTTCATGGAGAATTATTTTAGAAGACCTTGAGCATATTTTGAATCGATCAACGAATGTTCAAGGTACAGAGCTGCCTTTGAAAACCCATTCTTTCATGGACTGGTCTAATTGGCTTAGTATGTATGCAAAAAGCAGTTTGGAACTCGAGAAATCGTATTGGACGCGTGTGCTGGAACAGGATTTTATTTTTCCAACTGACTTCAGTGATGGAGAGGATACGATGTGCAACTCATCGACATTGAGTGCAGAGCTTGATGGAGAAAAAACGACACAATTATTAACAACAGTGACTGCCGTGTACAACATTGGTCCTCACGAAGTGGCACTTATCGCATTGGCGACAGTTCTCAAAGATCTGACAGGGCAGGAAAACATAGTGATTGAACTTGAAGGTCATGGCAGAGAAGAGATGGATAGCGAGATCAATCTATCTAGAACAGTCGGTTGGTTCACAAGTCTATATCCTGTTCACTTAGTAGTGTCAGAAGAGAGCCTTGACTTTAATATTAAATATCTAAAAGAGCAATTGAGAGGAGTTCCGAACAAAGGAATAGGTTTTGGAATACTAAAATACTTAAAAAACGAGTTTACTGAGAGTAGAAATACCCATATAAGGTTCAATTATCTTGGGGACTATGATAACAGTCTGCGTGAGAAAATATTTCAGCTGGTTGAAGTAGATAGTGGGTCGAATGTAGGGGAAAATAATAATCTAACAGCAAATTTGGATATTAACGCGATGATTCTTAATGGTAAGCTTTCGATACAAATCACATTTAGCAAGAACAAATTTTTTGATGAGACTGTAAAAAATTTCCTGGAGATGTACTTGGAAAAGCTTTGCGAAATAATTGAGTTTAGCGTTTCGGAAACATATAGAAAATTTACACCATCAGATTTTTCCGCTTCGAATATTTCACAAGATGACTTAGACAGTTTATTTGCTTAATCAATTATTGCGTGAAAACTCCCAACGCGGAAAGCATCAGGAACAGATGCTAACAAGCTTTCTACCGAACTCAGACAGCATAGATTGCTTGCGGACACTTTCGCGAAGCAGGTGTGGAAATAGCGTCAACAGAAAATGCTAATAAAGAGCTTGATTAGGAGACAGAAAAGACCGTATTTCAAGCCTGTGCTGACACATGGAAATGGCAGAAAAATAACCCGCATGGGTATGAGTAATGGGTAGAAGAATGTTCACAAATTAATAATAGCATTTAATGTGAGCTAACTGTGCAGGCAAATGTTCATAAACGCTTCTGTGCAGCGCCATAAATGCAGCATAGATTCTGAGCATGCCAACAGAAAATGTAGAATTGTTTGCAAAATTTTAACATTTGTGAGCTGCAAAACAATTTAGACAACTTCCTGACAAATAGCAGATATATTTTTGTATAATAATGTACTTATTTTGCTATTTACAATCGACACCTTATTTGTTAGAATAAGCCAAGTTTATTAATTGGAGGAGATTATTATGACCGAATTTGTGAACATGTGGAAAAACTACGTAAATTTCAGCGATCGCACTTCTGTACGCGGATTTTGGATGGCATTTTTGTTTAATATGATTGCTGTCACTATCATTGCAATTATCGCAGTGGTTGCAGGTATATTGTGGCTTTCAAGCATATATGCCCTCGCTGTATTTTTACCAGGACTTGCAATTGCAATTCGTCGTTTGCGCGATGCTGGAAAGAGTCCTGCGTACATTTTTATAGCACTTATACCTTTTGCAGGCGTGATTTTGTATATCATAGCACTATGCAAAGCATCAATTCCTGACGATGGCAAACCTGTAGTTTAAGCAGTAACGTACAAAACGAAACGTAGGGCGAGAAGTTTTACTTCCGCCCTATTATCATCTGGGGATATGTTATTTTCTGCGTTTCTTTTTTGTGTCTACGACATCACCGCCAGCTTCTGCGAATTTTCTTAGATGTTCCTTTTGTTCTTTGTTGAGTGATGTTGGAACTGTCACATTTACAGTAATGTATTGATCTCCGCGTCCTGAACCTCGTAGGTTTTGGATACCTTTATTGCGTAGTCTAAAGACTGCGCCAGTTTGCGTTCCGGCGGGTACGGAGTATTTTACTTTGCCATCCAAAGTGGGAACTTGAAGCTCTGCGCCTAGTGCTGCTTGCACAAATGAAATCGGCAAGTTAAGCAGAACAGCGTTACCTTCTCTCTCAAACACTTCGTGCGGCTTTATAGAAATAGTAACGAACAAATCACCAGCTTCACCGCCATTGACACCGGCACTGCCTTGTCCGCGCATTGATATTGTTTGTCCGTTATCAATGCCGCCCGGGATAGTAACCGTTATTGTACGGTTGCGTCTGACCATACCAAGTCCTTTACATTTTTTGCAAGGCTGATGTATGATTTTTCCGCGACCGTGGCATCGTTGACATTCTGCAGTACTCTGCATAACACCAAATGGTGTACGTTGCTGTACTGATACGACACCAGAACCACCACAATCTGAACATTTTTCTGCGGTTGTCCCACTTTCGCAGCCGGAACCGGAGCAATCATCACATTTTTCAATACGTTGAATACTAACATCTTTGTCACAGCCGAATGCGGCCTCTTCAAATGTTATAGCAACGCTTGCGCGAACACGCTCGCCTTTTCTTGGTGCATTGCGACTGCGACTTGTCGCTCCACCGCCACCACCAAAAATAGAACCGAATATATCGCCAAGGTCAAAGTCCATGCTTCCGCCGAACCCGCCACCATAGCTGCCTCCGCCGAATCCACCGCCAAATGGACCACCGGCACCAAAATTAGGGTCTACTCCGGCATGCCCAAATTGATCATAACGTGATTTTTTGTCGGAATCAGAGAGCACTTCATAGGCTTCATTGATTTCTTTGAAGCGTGCCTCAGCTTTTGAATTACCCGGATTGACATCGGGATGATATTTTTTAGCTTGTTTTCTAAACGCTTTTTTTATTTCGTCGTCAGATGCACCTTTTGCTACTCCCAGCGACTCATAATAGTCTCTTTTATCAGCTGCCATATTTCCCTCTAGAGAGTTGTACAGTAATTAGTGTGCAACCCTACATTCCTAATTGAAATTTATATGTTTTCGCGTAGGGGCGACCGTCCTTGGTCGCCCGTTGTTTGTGCTTATGTGTTTTGCGGGCGATCGAGACGATCGCCCCTACAAGATATATTTTTACTGGTCTTCGTCTACTACTTCGTAGTCTGCGTCGTATACACCGTCGTCAGATTCTCCGTCTGGAGCAGTGCCGCCGAAATCGGCTGCGTTGAAGTCTGGACCGGGTGCGCCATCTTGTGGACCAGCTTGAGCATATAGCTTTTCGCTTACTGCGTAGAATGCTTTTTCAAGCTCTTCTGCAGATTCTTTTATTGCTTGTGTATCAGTTCCATCAAGTGCAGTTTTAACTTTTTCGATAGCAGTTTCAATATTTTGCTTATCTTCTGCTTCGAGTTTGTCACCCATTTCGTCTAAGGTTTTTGCACTTTGATAGACCATTTGATCAGCATGATTGCGAGTATCAACTTCTTCTTTACGTTTTGCATCTTCTTCTGCGAATTGCTCGGCTTCTTTTACAGCTTTTTCGATATCATCTTTAGATAGATTTGCAGAAGCTGTTATTGTTATGTTTTGTACTTTTCCTGTACCAAGGTCTTTTGCAGAAACTTCTACGATACCATCTGCACTAATGTCGAATGTAACTTCGATTTGTGGAACGCCTCTGCGTGCAGGGGCAATGCCATCAAGATGGAATCTGCCGAGGGACTTATTATATTGTGCCATCTCACGTTCACCTTGAAGAACATGGACTTCAACTGATGTTTGATTATCTGCTGCAGTTGAGAAAACTTGGCTTTTCTTTGTTGGGATGGTTGTATTACGCTCGATGAGTTTTGTGCATACACCGCCCATTGTTTCAATACCGAGTGAAAGGGGAGTTACGTCAAGTAGCAAGATGCCTTCGACATCGCCACCAAGTACGCCGCCTTGAATTGCAGCACCTGCTGCAACACATTCGTCAGGATTGATGCCGCGGAAAGGATCCTTTCCTGTAATGCTCTTAACTGCATCTTGTACTGCCGGAATACGTGTAGAGCCGCCGACTAACAAGATTTTTGAAAGTTCATTTGCTGTTAGACCTGAATCTGATATTGCTTGTTTGACAGGTTGCATTGTTTTTTCGACGAGGTCAGCGGTTAGTTCGTTGAATTTCGCTCTTGATAATGTGTAATCCAAGTGTTTTGGACCGGTTGCATCTGCTGTGATGTACGGTAGATTGATATTTGCTGTAGTCATACCGGACAGATCGGTTTTTGCTTTTTCTGATGCTTCACGTAGACGTTGGATTGCGATTTTGTCTGATGAAAGATCAACACCTGTGTCTTTTTTGAATTCTGTAAGTAGATATTTCATGATAGCTTCATCAAAATCGTCACCACCGAGTCTGTTGTTACCGGCTGTAGCAAGAACTTCGATAACACCATCGCCGATTTCAAGGATTGAAACGTCGAATGTACCGCCACCTAAGTCATATACCATTATTTTTTGATCATGCTCTTTATCAAGACCATATGCCAATGCTGCTGCTGTTGGTTCGTTGATGATACGTTTGACATCGAGACCTGCGATTTTACCTGCGTCTTTAGTTGCTTGGCGCTGTGAGTCTGTGAAGTATGCAGGAACTGTTATAACAGCTTCTGTTACTTTTGTTCCAAGATATGCTTCTGCGTCTGCTTTGAGTTTTTGCAAAATCATTGCAGAAATTTCTTGTGGTGTGTATTGTTTGCCGTCGATGGATACTTTATATGCAGTACCCATTTCACGTTTGACAGATTGAATAGTTCTGTCAGGATTTGTAATAGCTTGACGCTTTGCTACGTGACCGACCATGCGTTCACCTTCTGCTGAAAATGCGACGACTGATGGTGTTGTGCGGTCGCCTTCGGCGTTTGCAATAATGACAGGCTCACCGCCCTCAATAACTGCTACGCATGAATTTGTTGTTCCTAAATCAATTCCTATAATTTTACCCATTATATATTTCCTCCTAAGATTCTCTGTCATTCTGCGACTTCGCGCAGAATGACATTAGTTTTCGTGATGTGTTTTTATTTTGAGTTTGCGACCACTACTGTGGAAAAACGTATTACGCGATCGCCTAGCGTAAACCCTTTTTGATATTCTTCTGCGACAATGTTTTCGCCTAAATCCGGATTTTCGATTGTCATGACTGCATTGTGAAAATTGGGGTCAAATGGCTCCCCAACCGCAGGGATTTCTTTGATTCCCATGCTACTTAGCACGTCTAACAGTTGAGTCATAATCATTTCGATGCCCTTATAAAACGATTCGTCAGTACATTCCATTTTTAATGCACGTTCAAGATTATCATAAACGGGTAACAGCTTGTTAATTGTGTCAGTGCGAGCATCTGAATATATCATTTCGCGCTCTTTTGCACTACGTTTGCGATAATTATCATATTCGGCAGCAAGCCTCAGATACTTGTTTCGCTCGGCAGCGAGTTCACCTTGTGAATTATCTAAATTAGAATCATCTTCTGCAACTTCGGTATTTTCTACGTCATCTTGAGTATTTTCAGTTGTCTTTATATCCTCATCAGTGATTGATTCTTGATTTTCATCTTTTGCCTTTTTATTCTTCGCCAAAATGTTCATCTCCTAACGTGTTTTTTGTTGAGGGATTGAGTTGTAATAAATCGCTGTTTAACCCTCCAAGCAGCCAGCTTAATCCTTGTGCCATATATGAAAGGTGTGCTGCAACTTTTGAATAGTCCATTCTCGTGGGACCAACTACACCGATTAGTCCTTGTATATCATTCCCTGCGTCGTATTTGATTGCCATGACGCTTGAGTCTCGTAGTTCGTTTGCTAAATTTTCCGGACCTATTGTGATTTTCAACTCGCCGGGTGAGTTCGGTGATGGGAGCTTTGCAAGCTCTTTCTCATCAGTTAGATAGCGGATTATGCGTTGTGCTTTGTCAACATCTTTGAACTCAGGGTGACTTAAGAGATTGACTGCTCCGGAAATGTGGGTTCCTACTGTTTTTGCTTCGACTAGAAGCTCGATTGTGAACCCTGCGATTATCGCGACAATTCCGGCTGTATCACCGACTGCTCGTTCGGTAGCTGCTATAAGTGCCGGAGTGATTCGCTCCTCAGGAATCCCGGTAAAGCTCGCGTTTAACACCGCCGAAAGCTTTGTGAGCATTGGCGGCTCGACACTTGTGGTTAGATGCACAAGTTTGTTTTTGACTGTGTCATTACTTAAAAGTGTTACAATTATAAATGTAGAGTAATCAACGTATATTAAGTCAAACCGTGCGATGCAAACGATTCCTGTTGCAGATGCCATTGCATAGGCTGGGTATGTTGTGAGTCGTGAAGTGAGCTTTCCAACTTTGTCAAGTAGATTAGTTGGTGTGGCTAGATGCCCGTCCAGTTCGCTGTCTATGACCTTTGCATCATCACCAGAGATATGTTGGTTTTGCATAAGCTCGTTGACATATATTCTATAGCCGTTGGAAGAAGGAATTCTTCCGGCAGATGTGTGAGGTTGTTCAAGTAACCCCATTGACTCTAAGTCAGCCATTTCGCTTCGGATTGTCGCAGATGAAACTGATGATTCCAACTTTTCGACAACAGCTCTGGAACCAACTGGTTCCGCACCTTTAACATACAGCTCTACAACTGCACGTAATATCTCTTTTTTTCTTTCACTGAGACTCATGGACTAAGTGCTCCGTTCTGCGTTACCATTTGTCTTTTGCGTTAGCACTCTCGAGTGCCGAGTGCTAATTATAATTTAACACTATATAACGCAAATGTCAAGTACTTGCGATTAATTTTTATTTTGTTCATAAAGTCGGCAATAGGATATGAAATTGAAGGCGGCGTTCTACTCTCTAATCTCATATCCAAAATATCGTGCGGCATTTCGATAAGAAATGTCCTTAACTATTTCTCCTAGTATGTCTATATTTGCCGGGTATTCACCGCGTTCGACAAGTTCACCCAATAGATTGCAAAGAATGCGCCGGAAATATTCGTGGCGAGTGTATGAAAGAAATGATCTGGAATCAGTGAGCATACCAATAAATGTACCCAAGACACCTGAGTTTGCGAGGGTTGAAATTTGTTGCTCCATGCCGACCTTTGTATCGTTAAACCACCACGCCGACCCATGTTGAATTTTGCCTGACATTCCTGAATCCTGAAAGCAACCCATGATTGTGACAAGCATTGCATTGTCATTTGGATTGAGGGAATAAAGTATGGTCCTGGGTAGCTTGCTCTCTGATTCAAGTGCGTTTAGGAAACTTGCAATTGCCTGGCTGCACTCACGCGTGCTTATAGCATCGAACCCTGTATCCGGGCCTAGAAGTTTAAACTTAGGCTCGTTATTGTTGCGCATTGCACCATAATGCAACTGCATAACCCAACCAAGCCGTGCAAACTCTCGACCAAAAAAGAGCATGAGATTAGTTTTGAATGATTCGACTTCATTCTCACTGAGAGACTGTCCATCAAGACTCTTTTGGAATATTGACTCAATGGTAGTGTCATCTGTAGAGCGAAAAACAATATAGTCCAATCCATGATCTGAAGCGCGACATCCCATCTCGCTAAAGAACTCGATTCGGTTAAGCAAAGCCACTTTCAAGTCATCGACAGTGTGAATAGAATTGCCGGTTACTTCACCCAATTTAATGATATAATCGACGAAATCCGGCTTGTCGATATTGATTGCCTTATCCGGTCTAAAAGTTGGTGATACGACAACGTTGTTTTTTGGGTCGCGACGTAAAGCCTTATGCCAATCTAAGCTATCCAGAGGGTCATCAGTTGTACCAATTGCCTGTACGTTAGAGCTAGCTATTATTCCGCGAACTGACAGGCTGTCTTTCTTCAACTTCTCTTGTGTTATATTCCATATCTGCCCGGCCGTATCGCCATTTATAATAAGATCGCACTCAAAGTAACGTTGCAGCTCAAGGTGTGTCCAGTGAAAGACCGGGTTGCCAATGCACATGGGCAAAATCTCGGCAAATTTTTGAAATTTTTCGCGGTCGGTGGCATCTCCGGTTATATATCGCTCATCAACTCCAGCCGCACGCATCAGACGCCATTTATAGTGATCGCCGCCTAACCAAGCTTGAGTAATGTTATCAAAGCGACGATTCTCCATTATTTCGGCAGGATTAATATGGCAGTGATAGTCGATAACTGGCATCTGCGATGCGTAATCATGATACAGCACCTCTGCCGTATTGTTATTAAGTAGAAAGTTCTTATCCATAAACGATTTCAAATATATACCCTCCTAAAGAGATAAAATATCGGCGAAACACTTTGATTTCTCGTCTGCGCTACACGATACTAACGACAAAGAACAATCTTAGCCGCTTCGGCTGAATGTGCAGTTATTTGTTCAAAGTTGCCGCTTGCGATATCTTTTCTATCGCAGAGCCAACTACCGCCAACTGCATGTACATAAGGTGCGGAGATGTATTCTGCAAGATTCTTTTCTGAAATACCGCCTGTTGGAATAAATTTTATATTGCCAAAAGGTCCTGAAAGCGCTTTCATGGCATCAAGACCACCGTACACATTGGCAGGGAAAAACTTTACGACCTCAATGCCGAGTAAAAGTGCTGAAGTAATCTCAGTGGGGGTCACACAACCGGGTGTTACAGCAATATCATTGCTGATGCACATCTCGACTAACTCGCGATTAATACCCGGAGAAACAATAAATTTCGCCCCGGCATCCAACGCTTGCCGCCCCTGTTCAACTGTAATTACTGTCCCGGCACCTACGCACATCTCCGGGATTTCTTTCGCCACTCGCGTAATAGATTCTAATCCCGCGCTAGTACGCAGAGTAATTTCCATTACATTTATGCCGCCGGCAAGAAGTGCATTAGCTGTCGGGATAGCGTCCTCCACCCGATCAAGAACAACAACTGGTACAATACCGCAAGTACTAAGGGATTTTAAAACACTCATTAATATATCCTCGTATTATATAGTGTAGTAGTTATTATTGTCCCTCTCCAAGGACGATATGCCACGCCGTATGGCGACAAAAAGACAAGTCATAATGTTCAAGTTATTGTTTGACAGTTCCTAAGTATTAGCTAAAGCGTCACGCCGTTTTTGAAGATTGCAAATTCGCGTACGCCTTGCTCTTCGTTCTTTGTATGAACCTGCCCACTTGCCAGAGACATTATATAACTGTAAAATTCCTCGCCTAATTCATCTAAAGATATGCCATCAACAAGCCTTCCTGCATCAAAGTCTATCCAGTTTTTCTTGCGCCTGGCAAGGGGTGTGTTGCTTGAAACTTTGATAGTTGGTACTGGTGAGCCGAACGGCGTTCCACGTCCTGTGGTGAAAATCACCATATGTGCGCCACTCGCCGCCAGAGCAGAAGAGGCCACGAGGTCGTTTCCGGGCGAGTTCAGAAGGTTCAGCCCTTTCCGGGTTAGCGGTGCGCCATACTCCAGAACATCCATCACAGGGGCGGTACCGCATTTTTGGATGCAGCCTAGCGATTTGTCCTCCAGTGTAGTAATCCCGCCGTCTTTATTTCCAGGCGATGGATTTTCGTAAATGGGTTGTTCATTCAAAAGAAAATAGTTTTTGAAGTTGTTAATTAGCGCTACCGTTTTTCTGAATGTTTCCTCGTCTTTGCAACGACTCATGAGTATTGTTTCAGCTCCGAACATTTCAGGCACTTCCGTTAAAATTGCCGAGCCACCCTCAGCAATAATTTTATCCGAAATGACACCGACCAACGGGTTGGCTGTAACGCCTGAAAGTCCGTCGCTTCCACCACATTTTAGACCTAGAACAAGCTCGCTGGCAGGTGTGGGCATTCTTTGATTGCGACTTGCAAGTGTTATCAGCTCTTTGACAATTTCAAGGGAATCCCCGATGTCATCTTCAATCTCCTGCACACTCAAAAAACGTATACGTTCCTTGTCCACCGGACCCAGCACCGCTTGCAAATCTTCAATGCGGTTGTTCTCACAGCCAAGACCCAGGACTAACACACCTCCGGCGTTGGGATGTCTAATCAGCCCACTTAATGCCTTCTGCGTGTTTTTAAGGTCATCGCCAAGTTGCGAACATCCGTACGGATGAGGAAAGGCATGCACGCCTTGTACACTGCCGACAATAAGTTGTTGTGCGGCTTCGGCAACTGCCTGGGCAATCGAATTTATACAGCCCACAGTTGGAACTATCCAAATTTCGTTGCGGATTCCCACTTTGCCGTCATCTCGCCTAAAACCCATAAAATTTGTGGGTTTGCTGGGGGAGAGGGCAGAGAACTTGGGGTTATAGCTGTAATTCTTTTCCTCGCTAAGGCGGGTTTTCAGATTGTGAGTATGCACATGTTCGCCCGGCTCTATATTGGCGGTAGCAACGCCGATAGGGTGACCACACTTGATGACATTGTGGCCATTACTAATTTGAGTGATTGCGACCTTGTGCCCCAAAGCGATGTCAACATTAACGGTTAAGGTGACCTCGTCGACACGCACCTGTTCACCCTTTTTTATGTCCTTGAGTGCAACAACCACACTATCAGCCGGGTTAATCTGTAAAAGACTCATATAAAATCCATTCCTTTCGGATTACTTAGGCACAAATCGTCCATGAAAGGAATGGATTTTTTGTGCATCAATTTCGGTTCTCGCCGAATGCGGGAAAAATTGGTATATTCTCACGTTTAGCGTGGTTTTTCACGCTATCACCTCTTCAATCGCATGCCTCATACCATGTTCGTGAATACTTCGTAGAGAAGCTGTAACTGCTTCGCTTATCCCTGGGATTTTAGTTAGATCTTGCCCCCAAAAGTCTGTCCTGGATAAAAATGCATCGACATTTGTGCTACCCGCGAAGAACTCAAGTACAGAGACATCATCCTTGATCTCGTAAGGTTTTCCGGCTCTTTGACCGTCAGTGTAAAACGTTATAAGTGAAGCCAGAGAGAAGCAGAGGAGGGGTGGTACATTACCGGTTTTTTCAAATGTCTCAAGGATGGTAGGCAACACTCGCACCTTGAACTTGGAGATGCTGTTGAGTGTGATAGAAATCAGCTTGTGCCTAATAAACGGGTTCTCAAAGCGCTCTATCACCTGTGCGACAAAGGCATTGACCTCGTCATGAGGTAGTGGAACCATCGGTGCGAGTTCGCCGTAGGCAATCTTCTCAAGGAATTTGCGCAAGGTCTCATCAACCATCATTTCACCCACAGTGTCCAGACCGGAAAGAAATGCCGCCGCCGCGCATGAAGTATGAATGCCGTTGAGAATGCGAACTTTGCGCTCTCTATACGGCTGCAGATTGTCTGTAAAAATTACCGGTAGTCCGGCCTTGTCCATCGGGAATTCCTTTGCTACAGTAGGATTGGTGCTCTCTATCACCCAAAGAGCAAAAGGCTCGCCACAGACAAGCAAAGAATCGGTGTAGCCTAGCTCTTTCTCAAGTTCATCAGCTTCATCATGAGGGTAGCCGGTAACAATTCTATCTACAAGTGTATTGCAAAAAATATTAGCATCAATTATCCAGAGCTTGAACTCGTCAGGCAACCCCCAAAGCTTACATAGCTTTAAGCAGCAGTCCCTGAGGTGTTCTCCATTTTTACTTATAAGCTCGGTCGGCAAAAAAATCAGGCCTTTATCTTTGGCTCCTCCAAAGACATTATAGCGCTCATAGAGAAACTTGGTGACTTTGCCGGGGAAGGAGACGGGCGGTGTGCTCTCAAACCGGTCGTTCTCGTCGTAAACAATGCCGGCCTCGGTAGTGTTTGAAATCACAAAGCGCAGATCTGCGCTAGACGCAAATGAGATAAATTCATCATAGTCACCGTAAGAGTCGCTGATGCCATCAACACAGGTAATCACCTTCTTGTGGATGACTTGCTCCCCGCCAACTATCCCTCGAAGTAAAACGGTGTAGACGCAGCCCTGCGCTTTGAATGTCTTTGTGCTACCGAAATTTACAGGCTTTACAATTTGCACATTGCTGTCAAAAATTCCCATCTCGTTTGCAATTTCAATCTTATGCTCCACAAAGGCGCGCAGGAAATTGCCTTCACCAAACTGAAGTATCTTAATTGGGCGATTGACTTTTTTTGCACTCACTATCATGCTTTCACTCCTTGTGTGTCGGAATTATATTTTATTATCTTTGCACTCTCGCTCCTGCACCCTTTAGCAACCCTTCCACTTCTTTTAGCAGCGCCATTGATGTGTCGCCCGGCGTGGTCATCGCCAATGCGCCGTGGCAGATGCCATAATTGAGCGCAGTTTGGTAATCCTTGCCGGTCATCAATCCATAGATGAGTCCGGAGGCGAAGGAATCTCCACCACCGACACGATCCAAAATTTCAAGATTGTCTAGCGTCATACCTTGGTAGACCTTACCCTGTGCCCAGCAAATGGCAGACCAGTCGTTGATTGTGGCGGTCTTCACTGTACGCAAAGTTGTTCCTATAACTTTGAAGTTTGGATAAGCATTGGCCGCAGAATCAATCATTTTTTTGTAGCCGTCTATGTTCAACTGGCTAAGATTTTCAGTATGCCCCTCAACTTCCAGACCCAAACAAGCAATAAAGTCCTCTTCGTTGCCAATCATAACATCAACATATTTCGCAATTTCTTTGTTTACTTCACGAGCCTTCTCCTGCCCGCCGATGCCTTTCCAGAGAGAAGGGCGGTAATTGAGGTCGTAACTTACGATTGTTCCATGTTTTTTGGCTGCTTTGCAAGCCTCCAGTGCGACTTGAGCACTTGTCTCAGAAAGTGCCGCGAAAATCCCGCCGGTGTGCAGCCATCGCGAGCCGCACCTGCCAAAGATGTGATCCCAGTCAATATCACCCGGTTTTAGCTGCGAAGCTGCAGAGTATGCCCGGTCGTTGATGCCCAGCGCACCACGCATACCGTAGCCGCGCTCGGTGAAGTTAAGACCGTTGCGAACATTACGCCCGATACCATCAAAAGCGGCCCATTTTATAAATCGGGTGTCTACGCCACCTTGCATAATCATATCTTCAATTAAATAGCCAACATCGTTTTGAGCAAGGGCGGTTACAATTGCGGTGTCAAACTTAAAACACTTGCGCAATCCGCGGGCCACGTTATACTCTCCACCGCCTTCCCAAGCGGTGAAAGAGCGCGTAGTGCGGATTCGACCTTCGCCCGGATCCAGCCGCAGCATAACCTCCCCCAATGAAATCTCGTCATACATGCAATTGTCTTTTGGTTTTACAGTCAACATCCTTTTTACCTCACAATGCTTATTTGGGTTGTCATGTTCCTTATTTCAGCTCGCTGATTTTCGAGTGCTCATACTCTGTGAACTCCTTTGTTTTCGCACCCATTGTCAGATAGAGCTATAGTCGGTGATTCCAACCCTGTTGCCGATATTATGCCACACCTTTTCACTGCCGTCAAAAGTAATATGTTGAAAATGTTGAAAAATCGCCAAAAGAATAAATTATTGTTGACATGAATTTGGACTTAATGTATATTTGATGTAAGAACGCTTGCATGCATGGATTCAAGCATTCAGGCAAGTCAGCTTGGTGTACCTTATCATGAGTAATTTATGTATATAACAGCATGCTATGTTGACACATTTTCAGCAATTTCACAGACTTACGAATAGTCTGTTTATATATCCATATAACGCCTAAAAGTTGATAAGATTAACAGAAGTGGAAAACCCTCTGAACCTTGAAAATTCAGTAGTTTGTGCCAGATAAAGTGTAGCAAATCTCGCTCAAAAATGTTACGGTAGATATATTACAAACCTTGTAATACCAACGGATTGAGAGGAGTTGATGTATGGGTATCATATAGTTTGAAAGACTTTAAACTAACGAGAGAATGTGCCAATTGCGATATATAGAATCGCAATTGATGCACGAAATGACCATCCCCTTTCATGGTCGTTTTGTGCCAAAGGATTAAGGATTAATGAAAGGCATGGTCATTAAAATGAATATGACATTTGAACAAGAGTTTATCTTCCCACCACTTAACGCCTCTGGCGTTTGAAGTTGGGGTCTTTTGAGTTAGGACTCACGCCTCTAAGCTTAGTGAAGGCGGAACACTTTCAGTGGGAGTACAATCCCCCTCAGAAGGAAAGTTGACTGAAATAGCCAAACCTCTACCGAGCACTTTAATTTTGGCGCTACACCAGCCGATTACTCTGGGCAATGTGAAATATCCGGCTTTCGCCGGAGCAAACATGCACAGCGCTTTCAGAGTTTTTAAGGAAATTCTATATTATAATTGGAGGTAGACAATGAAAATCAAGAAATCAACCAGATTTATTTGCACGATTCTTACTTTTGTCATGCTGTTTTCGGTAGTACCGATGATGGGTATGGCAGCCGCAGATGAGCAACTCCCGGTCGAAGATGAAATGCTTCTAGTCGAGGACGAAGCGCTGCTTTTAGAAGACGAAGCATTGCCTGTCGAAGAGGAATCCCTAGAGCTTGAGTATTACGCGGAACTCCTTGAAGAGGAAGTTCAGGACAGAGGAGTACCGACTCTGGTATGGTATGAAAACTTCGAGCATAACAGCTCAGCACAGATGAGCTGGAGCTACAGGGGTGGCACAAGAGTTCCGGATGCAAACAATCGCAACAACACGATTGAGCAATCCATCGTACCCCAAGGCTTTGGTGTTGGCGGAGTGACACCGGGTCCGAACAGCGACCCAGATAGCGAATTTATGGGAAGATTTGCTTCAGTTGCCGGTAACAATCAACGGAGACAAGGAAGAGCAGTCTTTGATCAGCCGATTTTGACAAATGGAGAGGCAAATCTTACTTTTGACTGGTTCCCAGGTGTTCCCGGAGGACAACGTTACGGACAACTGGCAGTACAGTCCATTGATCATTTTAATTCTCTAAATTATTTATCATTTGTTAATATTCCAGCGGGACTACCAGTGGCACACGCTCCTGCAGGATATGCACCGGGTCTATATTTCGTTGTAGGAACGACACGAAATGTATTTATTCCTGATCTGGGAATTTCTGTAATGCCCGAATCACCAAACTTCATCACAGCAAATGTCAACTCATGGCTAACAATCAGCATCGATTTCGATTTCACAGCCAGAACGATGAACCTCGTGATTACAGAAGCAGTTACAGGCGCACCTGTGCTTGCACAATTACTGCAAATGGCAGACGAACCTTATGTTGCAAATCAAGTTACAGGTCTTCAGTTTTTTGGCAACTCTTTCGCGGCAAACAGCTGGAACACATACCTTGATAATGTAAGTGTCCGCGTTTATGATGGTCTGCCCACATCAATCAACAGAATCGCACATCCGTTCGGCATGCCACAAAATGTTGTGTACTCACCTGTTACAACAGACTCTGTAACAGTTAACTGGGACAACATGGAAGCTGATGGTTTCTATATTTACCGCCGTCATGCAACACAAGCCAGGACAGCTCTGCAAAGAATCGCAACTGTAACAGATGGCTTCAGTTTTGAAGATACAGGCTTATCAGGCCCCTACTATTACTATCGCGTCGCCGCATTCCGTAATACAGAAAACGGCGAAGTCGAAGTATCCGAAATGACACGTGAAGCCTTCATCGTACTGGCTGCAGACCAAGAAGATGAATACGACGACTTCACATTAATCAGCGCCACAGATACAACATTTGCAGGCTTTGGTAACCGTTTACGCCTTGGCGATCTTGACGGTGACGGACGCATGGACATCCTTCTGACAAACGTCTTGCCACAAGCCGGACGCAACTGGGCAGGCGGATTCCCGAATGCATTCCCGAATGCAGCCGGAGCTCCGGGTGTCGGCACAGGTGGTGATGGTGGAAGTCCTCGCGTTATCTACTCGCTAACAGCACTTGATATCGAAGGAAACATCCTTTGGCAACGCTGTGCACTAACTAATTTCCGCGGTTTTGACGGACACTCAAGAGAAATCAGTACTGGTGCGGACGAGCCGGTTCAAATCGGTCGAGTTACTGCCGATGTATATAACAACGTAGTACTCGTAGCAAACCAAGGCGTACCGGCGACAGAAGCCTGGTCTGCAGCTAACCCATGGATTAACTCTGTTCCTCCGCTACTCCTCGCCAATCCGGAATTCATTATGCCAACAAATTATGTTGACAGATTCTACCAAGTGGAAGGCGATGTTTTCTACATACTTGACGGAAGAACAGGCGATCCCGCAGTTGATGTTAACGGTCGCCCAATGGAAATGACATGGACAGAACTCATTGCAATAAATCCGGATCTTCCGATAACAAATGTCCATCACCTGCATGACCAAATAACTCTTGCAAATCTCGACGGCAGAGGAGTTAATGCATATGGTGAAACAGTATTCTTAGCTGACGATCCTACAGCAGAACCTCTTCTCCAACACGTTATTGTGAGTCATCGCTACCAGCGTACAACTGCATTTGAAATGATTAACCATGATGGTGAATTCGTCATGCGTTTCATGTGGCAGTATAACGCCCACCCACCGGGTCTTGGTGGCGGCGACACATCACCGCACTACCCACTTGCAGCACCTATGTTCCGCGATCAGGGCGATACCAGAGATTGGATTTACAACAACTGGGAACTCTTACATCCGGAAACAGGCGTTCCAATGTGGCGCGTTCCCAATGGACATAGAACATTCCAACCTGCGGGTACATGGGATCCTGGTATTCTCGTAGCCCGTGCCGCACATATGGACTCCATCTGGGTAGCAGATATGTTTGGCACAGGCGAGTATGTCATAGTCAAAGGCGTTGACTCTGATAATATGGCCGTTGTTGCGGTGACCAGAGAAGGTGAAGTGCTTTTTGCAAACTTCTGCCCGACTGAAGCCCAATCAGCAAATCCTGCATGGTTCAGAACAGATGCCGAAGGCATGATGTCAGTAGGTCTTGACCGCAGACATCGCGGAGCATACCCACAGGGTCATGATGGATTGTTCATGCTTGATTCAACCGGTGCTACAGTTTTCACAGAGCGTTCAAATTTCCAAGGTTGGATGACTACAACATGGGCGATGAACAACTGGAACGGAACTTTCTCGCCGCTGGTATTTGCGTTCAACCGGAATCTCCATGCGATAGAAGCTGTTGTGGGAGGACATTTCCCGCCATCTATACTCGAACAGAATCTTCCGCCGGCATTCTATGATGGCTACTTTAACCCACTCTTTACATTACCGGAACTTGTCGGATGGGAAGGTCTCCGCTGGATGCAAGGTAATCTGATGGGCGACTCCCGAGATGAAATAGTATCATTCAGTGATCGTGCACATCTCTTTGTCTTTGCTAATGGCGTGCAGGATGCATTTGACGGAATCACAGGAGTTCCACGCCGCTCGACTCCGCTTCAATCAAGCTGGACACGTTACAATGTGGGCTACTTCTCAACAAACTTTGCAGATCGCGAAGCATCAACTCCGCATGCAAGAGTACTTAGCCCGACGAGCGTAGAAATAACATTAATCCCGGTCATTTTTGCTACCGGCTATACTCTATACCAAAATGGTGTAGCGATTCGCACCTTTAATCCGGATGTTGACGATCTTGTGCATGTTGTAACAGGTCTCTCTACTGATACAATCTATGAATTCTCTGTGACAGTATCCGAGACCACAATGGCAAATGAAGTTAGAACAACACGTCCATCTGTGCCTTTCGTGTTCAACAGGCAACTGGGTGAAGTAGGATTCACAGCTGAACATTACTTTGGTGCTAACTCTTCTTACATCAGAATCACATTCGATCGCCCTGTTACCGGACTCATTGCTCAAAACATCGTAGTTCAGAGCTTTGTAGGCGACAGATATGCAGGCTTCACAACAGGTGAGCTGACAGGCAGTGGTGCAGTGTACTATCTTGAAATTACTGAAATTACAAGACTCGGCGTATTACGTGTGATTATTGCTGACTTCAACTCATTCTTTGTAACGACAAATCCCGTAGAACTCTATCTTGTTCATCGCGTCGTTGAGTTCAACGGCACAAGCCCTGGACAACTAAGTCGCATACTAGAGCAAGGATTTGTAAATGTTACTCTTTCAACAAGAGGTAATCTGGGTATTTTCACACAACACAGTCCGTTTGTGATTCCAGAAGGAAGCATACTCACTGTTACAACTACATTGAATGTTTCTGGAAATGCTGAACTCGTCGTTGAGGGAACACTTGTTGTAGCTGAAGGTGGCAGAGTCAACAACCAAGGTGGCTCGGGCGGTACTATAACCCTTGAAGGTGCACTTGTAAACAACGGCTGGGTAGAAAATGTAACGAACTCAACCTTTGTAAACAATGGCACAATCGAAAACAATGGCAGGTTTGAAGTACGCGCATCTGCTACATTAAATAACTACGGTGATGTAGAAGGAACCCCGCTAAACATAAACCGCAACGCAATCGTAACCCCACCACAAGGGGAGTGAGCTAATCAATCTTAATAGTCGGTAAGCTGTTGCTGATCTGATTATTGATTGACGGCGTGAGAAACAATAATGCTTGAGAAAAGGGGCTAACCGCAGTGCGTTTAGCCCCTCTCACAACACCACTACTAATACTGATCACTATTAGTAGAAAATATGGAGGACTCATTAAATGCGACAATTCCTTTCCAAAAAATCTTTATTGGTTATCGTTGCGTTGTTAATCATTGCTCCCAGCCTCATTACAATATTTTTTCTGGCAGGGAATTCGTACAACGGCACTGACATAGATAACGGCACTGACACAGAGGGTTCCGGTTTTACAAGTGCTGATTCGGATGGCTTTATATCTATGTTCACTGATAGAAGCAACGTAATCATATCCCAGGGCGTTGCGGACGTGCAAGAAATAGCCGGTTCACTTCGCGGTTGGGAAGCGAGCCTTGATGGAAGCAGAGCAGCGGCGCTTGCGGGGTTTAGTGCGTCCGGAATTGGCGGGGAATTGTGGTTTGTGGATGCCTCCGGCAGTAGAATGATTGAGGATGACGTAGTATTATTCCTTATTTCTGACACAGGCGAAGGCGTATTATACATGGCTGACTATGACATTGAAAACAGTACGGCATCACTTTTTTTGTATAACTCTTTGACAGGCACAACTGACAAGATTGCATATGATATTGCGGCTTGGGCAGGCTTGGAAGCTGCCAGTATTTCACCGGACGGTAGAACGGTAGTGTTTATGCGTGGCACGGATAGACCGGAACTCGAAATAGAAGGTTTCGTATCCATCAATGGACAGGAGCCGGTTTCGCTTGGTGAGAGCACATTTCCGCTTGCAGTCGCAGATAATGGAGCATATATATACTATATGCGCTTTGTAGACATGGAATCCGGATGGTCGCTCTATGTGAGAAATGACATGGGGGAAACAGAATTAATGACATCCTGGTTAAGGGAAAACTTGCTTTTGAGCAATGATCGTTCCGTTGCAATTATTCCGGTTTCGGATGGTGCGTATATCAGTCGTAGTGGTAGCATACCGGAAACACTGGGTGTAGGAGCACTGCGTAATGTTGTAGTGCCCAATGGGATGCCTACGAGGGATTTATTTGCAGGAATCACGGTTTTTGCGGTCGCGGCATTTGAAAATACAGCCATTATTGGGAATGAAGGCTTCATTTTTATTGAAAGTAATGGAGAAATGAGGGCTATAGCCGGACACCACGAGTTTATACATGCAGCTTTCATCTCTGGCGATGGTGATTCTTTGTTATATTTAAATAACGAATGGCAGATAGTCAAGCATGATATGTCAGTGCCTGATTTCAACAGGACAGTGTATGGTAGCGATGTACTCGATTTTGTAGCATCCTACGACGGAACAATAATCCATTACATAGACCATAGTAACCAACTGTGGACTTTAGGCGTGTCCGCTGAGCCAACTATGATAGCGTCGAATGTATCTGAGCATCACTTCGTAGTATCTCATGATGGAAATATAGTTTACTTCCTCGTCAATCATTGCTGGGAATTGGGTGGAGAGCTATATATGTCAACAGGTGGTGGAGATGCAGTTCGTGTTGATGCCGGAACGAATGTTGTAAGTATTTGGACAGCGCCATCAGGAGCTTTCTTCATAACAGCAGACAATGCGCTGTACAGAAGCGGAGCTGATGGTGTATTCACATTGATTCACAGTCAAATCGATACATGGGGATTTGTATCATAAATATTTATAGGTAAATAAAAATTCTGCGCAGTCTATAATTAGTTATTTAATATATGATGTACTGGCAACCAAAATAACATTTAAAGGAGATAATCAGTCTTGAAAAAAATAGTCAATACGAAACGAATCATAGCATTCATGTTATCAATTTTGATGGGTTTTTCTGTTCTTATCACCGGACAAATGCCTGCTTTGGCTGACGAACCGCCTGAACTTTCAATAACGGATTATTATGATGCGGAACAGTATGAGCCATATTATGCACCACTGTCAACAGAACCTATGCCTGATTTTGAGGAGCTATTCCCATTGTTTGGTCTGGGAAGTCCCGAAGAGTGGCTCATTCCCGATTGGCCTGAGGCTGATATGAGAAATGGTTTTGCAGGCTCCAACTTTGGTACCGGTGATGTCTGGGATTTTACCGGTGAAGATACAGGAAACAACCGCAGGGAAACTTTAAGCGAAACGGTGGCTGGAGTTCAAAACAACTTTATGCAATGGTTTCTGCAAGGGCAATCGGGTTCCCGTTCAATCAGTCGGGCGCTTTCTGAGCCGTTGCAAGGCAGCAATGTGTTTGTAACCTTTGATTACAGACCGGGAACTGTTAACCAAGGTGGTACCCAACCTGCTCTTAATTTGGAATTTTCATATGGAGCTGACCCACTGATGTCTATTACAGTGGGTACCGGCACAGTCGGCACTGGCGCTGCCGCCCGTAGGATAGGTGCTTTTGCCGGGTGCGCCGCAACCGGTTCGTTTATGAACATCTCGTATAATAATCAAGTATATCAGCAAGAAAACTATGTTGATTTTCCTGAAATCAGAGCTCTCGGTACGGCAGGAGCTGCTGCATGGTGGCTCAGATGGTATACCTTTGGAATATTATTTGATTTCGACAATCAGGTAGCCTATATAAAAGCGACAGAGCGAGGGCAGGATGAACTTATTGTTGATGTCGCTGTGCCATTTGAAGGAACTGCGTTGACCGGAGTTGTTTGGAATGCGCCACGCAGACCTGCTGGTGTCAACTTGAATTATACCGGCAACGGTCTCGACAATTTGTTCTTTTTTATGCAGGATCATTCCCCTGATACAGTTATCCAGGTAATTCCTCCTGAGTTTCTCGGCAGACCTACAGAGCCAACAGATGCCGACCCACGTGCAAACTTCTGGCAAAATTGGTTTATCTCCGCTGATAGCAGCGCTACAGTGGAGAGCCTTGGTCTTCCAACGACTATAGATGTAAGAACAGCTGTCGGTGACACTGTAGTTACACAGGTCACTTGGCGAGTGACGGATATGCCGTGGACAACTATTGCAAATAGACCGGCTTCGTCTGATTTGGTGTTTGACTCCTCTATACCCGGTGTTTTTACATTTACCGGCACCATAGCAGATGTCCCTGGAGAGGCGTACAATCGGATGATGCTCGCCCCTCAAATCCACGTGGAGGTACGTGAAGGTTTATTACATGATTATGCACGTCCGGTCGAGTGGTTGGATCGCGGAGTCACAGCCGTGCCAGTGCACGGAGGTGGTGGAATTTTGGTGCATTGGCGCATGCTCGTAACGGAATATGCGTTGAGTCCTGCGATGCAGTTTCGTGTATACAGAGGCAATGTTCGGCTCGCCACTACATCCGCTACTAACTTTGTAGATGTGGATGGTTCGCCCGGAGATACATATTGGGTGGTCCCGGTTGGTGTAGATCGCACCCACATCAGTGCTGGTTCGACCGTGGCATTGGAGAACAATTTTCTGGAAATTCCGGTACAAAGACCATCTTCGCGTCTTAACCCCGCCTTACAATTTGAAGGCACACTTAATTATCCTTCAGTTGCCAACCCTTACCGGTATATCCACTATATCATCAATGATATGTCAGTAGCAGACGTAGATGGGGATGGTCAGTATGAGATACTTGTAAGGTGGACTACAAATATGCAACGTGACCCCGGTCTTCTCAGTCCGACCAGGCACACCGGTGAAACCATATTTGACCTATATACGCTTGAGGGCGATTTGATCTGGAGAATCAATATGGGTGTCAATATCGTTTCCAGTGAGCATCATCATGTCATGAATTTCTTTGATTTGGATAACGATGGATTCGCCGAATTTGCCATAAAAACTGCGGAAGGGACGAGAGTTTATCATCCCGATCCGGAAACAGGGCTTGTTCTTGAAACTGTTGACGGCGGCACACCCGTCTACATCATAGGTGGCGACGGTGTCAATAACTTTGTCGGCGATTTTAATTACGATGAGCTTCTTGATCGTAGTCGCGGTTTTTATGTGGGTACTTGGGTTAGCCATCCAAACAATGTATGGACAGGCGGAACCAGGTGTCCGGTCAGACAAGTCAACAACACAGGAGCAGGTGCTCCCGTACTAGGTAGAATCAATAATGGACCGGAGTTCTTTACAGTTTTTGATGGACAAACCGGTCTTCCGATAGACACAGTAGAATACTTTGCACCATATGGCATACGTCGCGGCACATGGGGCGATACATCTCAAAACCGCAGTGATCGATTTGGTGGTACTGTCGCATTTATGCCACGAAATGGCGTGACCGGTGCAGAGCCGTGGCCTACTGTAATAGAAATTCGCCAACATTATGGTCCTCACCATGTTGCGGCTTATCAATTGATTGATGGAAGAATCACGATGATTTGGGATTTTGATTTCAGACTTTGGGGAGCGGGCAATAACAATGCCAATCATCAGGTTACAGTCGCAGATGTGACGTTTAATGGTTATGACGATGTTATTTTTGGATCAATGGTACTTGATTATCGTGGCAATGTATTGTGGAATGCAGACACAACAAGGGGTACGCTAATAGCAGAACATGGTGACTCAATGCACATGGCTCCGATTTTCCCGGGTAGCCCTGAGTTTTACAGGTTTGTATCACACGAAAACGGTCCGCCTAACAACGTGACACTTTTCCATGCTTCCACCGGACGTCCGGTATGGACATTTGATTCACCGGAAGGTGATGTCGATCGAGCCAACTTGGGTAATATAGTGCCGTTACCGGGTTTTGAGGCATGGGCTTCATCTACAACGGTGACAAATATTTACACAGGCAATTTGATTCACGTAGTCGGAGGGTTTCCGCCTGATTCAGAGAGAAGCCATCAGGATTATATTATTCCAATAAATCATCTTGTTTACTGGACAGGTAGTCTAAACAGGCAGTTCCTCGACGGTCCGTCCGACACGAGAGCACTGTCAATATCCGAGCTATATAACTTCAACTTCTCCTTAGAGGACTATCACAGCGGTAATCTGCCTGAAAGATTGGAAGCAGAACGCAGAATTATCCAGACCTTTACCGGCACATCATCAAATAACGGTTGGAAATCAAACCCCGGTTTACAGGCAGATATATTTGGAGACTGGCGTGAAGAAGTGATTGTTCGCAGGACTGATAATGAAGCTATCAGGATATATATTACCGACCATCCGACTGATTATACGATATATACACTGATGCATGATCCTGCATATCGTGTTGCGGTTTCCTGGCAGAACAATATTTACAATCAACCGCCACATCTCAATTTCTACCTTGGTCCGGCTGTGAGAGAAGATGTACTGGCAAGAAACCTTCCTTTTGTAGCCACCAGGTTTACAGCACAGCCCACCGTTGAATTCAACGGTACCAGTCCGAATGCACTACAAAGACTGTTGGAAGATTACAATGCTGTTCTTTCTACAAGGGGTAACTTAGGTATTTTTGCAAATCATAGTCCATTTGTGATTCCCGCTGGAAGAACACTTACTGTAACAACAACACTGAACATTTCCGGTAATGCTGAACTCATTGTCGAAGGTACGCTTATTGTAGCCGAAGGTGGCAGAATCAACAACCAAGGCTCAGCAGGCGGAACGATTAGGGTAGCTACTGAAGGTAATCTTGTAAACAATGGATGGGTAGAAAACGTAACGAATTCAACGTTCGAAAACAATGGTACGATTACTAACAACGGCAGATTTGAAGTACGCGCCGGTGTCACATTCTACGACCAAGGAACTGTAACCGGGACACCACTGAATATAAACCGCTACGCAACTGTTATCTCATAGACAACAGAGCTACGCTAACAACTGGAAACGGAGGGATGCACGAAGATAATGCCGGGAGCAGTGAAGCGCTGCAAACACCACAACTCGCACTATTAAGATTTATGAGTGTGAGGCAGGATGTGGGAGAACCACAAACCAAAAATAAAAGAGGCGAATGATTTAAATTGGAGGTAAATAATGAATAAACGAAAGTTACGCAAAATTATTTGTACAATTCTTGTATTTGCAATGATGTTATCTTTTGCACCGATGATGTCAGTCTTAGCAGTTGACTACGAGTATGAGAATCCACCCGTTGTAGACAATGTGATTATTGAGGATGAGTATCCGCTCGTCACAGATGAGGCAGTTGTCGAGGACGAGTATGAGAATCCGATCGCCACAAGCGATGTGATCGTCGAGGATGGATCTGAGAATCTGCCTGTCACAAACGAGGCGATTTTGGAATTACCGATATCCATGTTCCGCGTTTTTGGTGACACAATGGATAGGGGCAAAATAGTCGCTCAGGTTTCTGATGGCACTACCTTTGCAGGTGCCACAGGCACAGCCGTTCCCGGAGGTGTATTTATCGCATGGCGCTATTTCCCTAGTGAATCTATCGGACCAAACGATGATGGAACGGGTATGGCAGGCACAAATTTTGTGATTTATAGAAATCTTGTGCGTATCACAGAGAATCCAATCACTAACAGTACAAATTTCCATGACCGTGACGGAACAGTTAGCGACAGTTATATTGTTGTCACAGTAGACGGTGTTACAGGTGCCTACCTAAGTCGCACCTATGCTGCAAATCCATTCCCTCTTGCAGCTCAAGCCGGTGGAACAGCCGGAGCAGGAGCAACTTTAGCTTCACGCGGATATTATATCCCGGTGCCACTGGCACGCCCGGATGCAGTTTTGGTACCAAGTAACTTCCGCCTGAATGAAACTGTACTTATGCACTATTACCCTAACGAAGTGAAAGTCGGAATTTTAGATGACAGTGGTCAGTTTAGCTTTGTTGTTGAATGGATTACAGGTAATCCGGACGTTATCCAAGGTAGTGCTCAAGCTCCTGTTATCTATCGTGCATACACACTAACCGGTGAGATGCTATGGGAAGTTAACCTTGGTTGGAATATCCGTCCCGGGCAACACTATTCAGTACCAATGCTCTATGACTTTGACGGAGATGGCATTTACGAATTAATAGTAAAAACAGCTCCGGGCACAGTGGATGGTCTTGGTAACTATATCACAATGTCAGCGGGAAGTATTGCAGCTGGTTATTCACATCAAGACAGATTCCAAGCTGATGACGGCGCACGTTGGAGAACTGCAGAACGTATGATTCGTAATCTTCCTGATTCAAACAATGCAGGTACAGCAGCTACGGCTCTTACTCCTGCAGTTGTAGATGCCGCTGATCCTGCAGTAGTTGCAGCAGCTGCTGCTGTAATTGAAGAAGGCACTCGTTTCCAAACTCTTGTACGTTGGTTTATGGGTTGGAATGAGCATCAAGAAGTTACAGGTCGCCAATATTGGGGCAACCCAACAGGCGAAATAGAACTTACTTGGCTTGAAGGCGAAGATCGCGAAGCAGTAGAAGGTGTACAAATCGGCTGGTGGGTACAACCTCCACAAGTAATGATGGGTATATACCAACTTGGATATGTATGCCCACTCACAGGCGAAGTTGCCAGAGTAAACGGAGCAATGTATCGTTTTGGCGGTCCTTACCAAACAGGTGCCGGTCTTAACCATCTTGCAAACCCAATGACTCCTGCCAGCCAAAGACGCGCACCGGGCTGGAATGAAGCCACATTCAATCTTCTTAATAACCTGCCAAAATGTCCGGTAGCATTTAGAAGAATAGAAATTACCGAAGAAATTGCTACGGCTCTCACATGGCAATTGCTTCAAAATTCCTTTGCACGTGACAACAATAACGCTCAGAACGTAAACAATCAGCGCAACTATGGTGGCATGTGGGGTGTTATTAATTGGAACGGATATATACAAAACGGACCGGAGTATATGACGGTATTTAGCGGTCGTGACGGAAGTGAGCTTGACACAATTCCTTTCGTAGTGCCTCGCGAGGATATGGGTCAAATGTGGAATGACTTTACATTCTTCAGATTTGAGCCTGACAATCGTGTAGAGCGTCATCAAGCTGCCGTGGGTTATCTTGATGGTAGAGGCGAAAATGCAAGTAAAATCACTATTAGAGGTTACTATTCCCGTCTGTCAATTACGCGTTATGACTGGGATGGAGAAAATCTCACGGGCGAACTCATTACTGATTCCGGATTTGAAGTTTTCCCGAATCCGTTTAATGCAAGACCGAAACTGGCCGACGGCACATTTGCATTCAACGGTTGGACACACATGAACACCCACGGTTCACCGGGACGTTGGGAAGCAGCATTCCATCCGGATCATTTGATGCTGTTTTGTTTTGAACGTATTGGCGCAAATGGCGTAGCTTGCCAAGACGAGTGCTTCCGCACATCTTTCACATTGCAAGGTCAACAATCCATGAATGTAATGGATGTTGATAGCGATGGTCGTGATGAGATCAATGTCGGTGGAGCCATGTTTAATCACGATGGTAGCCTTCGCTGGAGCGCATGGTACAGATACTTTACAGCGGGTTCCCAACAAACAGTACCCGGCGGTGGTTGGCAAAAAGTTGGTCACGGCGACTGGATGGTAACAGGTTTCTTTACACCAGACCACTCACGACCTGTGACATGGGCGAGCTTTGAAGGCTCTATGCTTGACTCTGCTCTCATTGATGCAGACGACGGCACAGTCATTTTCATCGATCAACCGGGAGGAGGCACGGTAGGCAATCCCACTTGGGGTAATTTCCGTGACACTCAAAGAGGTATTGCCGGTGACTTTACAAGCGAACCCGGATGGCAATTCTTTAACAACCGTGCACTGTGGCATACTCCTTTCGGACCTGCTACAGGTGGTGGTATGTGGACGATTAACCAAGATGGTGAAGATATTGGCTGGTGGAGTCCTAACGGCTTTGTAGTCGGCGGAGCAACTCGCGGTCTGCAAATCCCCGGCACAGGAAGCATTGACAACCAACTGTTCTGGAGCGGTGACCTTACAACGGCTGTGGCAACAAGTGGCGGTGGTGGGCATATTTCAAGAGCCGTACCTAATGCAGCAGGCACAGCTTATGTTGTACAACGCGCAATGACAGGACAAGGCAACCAAGCCCTCCACTGGGGTCAAGCAGCCTTTATCGCTGACGTATTCGGCGACTTCCGTGAAGAGTTTGGTCTTCTCGCCAATGTTGGTACTGGTGCCTTTACAGGACCGGGTGCTGTATATGAACTACGCATATATTTCAACACCGAAGAGAGTGAACACAGACTATTCTCACTTCAAACTGACCGTCGCTACCGAGTCGAGGCAGCTCGCTATAATACGGGCTACAATATTGCAACCGTGCCTGGATTCTACCTGGGTCGCGATATGGACTTTGATATGTATTGGTCAGTGTATCAAGCACAAGCAACAGAAACATTCAACCCCTTTGCAACCCTTAATGTTGCTCCTCCCGTTGAGTTCACAGGCACCAATCCTAATACACTAAGAGGTTTATTGGCAGAGGAACATGCCAGAGTTGATCTTGCTACCAGGGGTAATTTGGGTATCTTTACTCAGCATAGCCCATTTGTGATTCCTGCCGGAAGAACGCTTACAGTAACAACAACGCTTAACATCTCAGGTAATGCCGAGCTTATTGTTGAGGGTGTACTTATTGTAGCTGAAGGTGGCAGAATCAACAACCAAGGCTCATCAGGCGGTACGATAACTGTGGCACCAGGAGGACTGCTCATAAACGAGGGATGGGTAGAAAATGTAACAAACTCGACGTTCGATAACAATGGCACAATTATCAATAACGGCAGATTTGAAGTCCGCGCAGGTGTCACATTCTATGACAGAGGTGATGTCAAAGGAGCAAATCCGCTGAATATAAATCGCAACGCAACTGTAATAGAAATAGAATAATCGGTTAATCTCATTTACAGAAAACAACTAATCAGCGATTGATAATAATTCTATAGGAAGCAAAGAAACGAGTGGGGGCTAAATACTAAACACCGACTAACCAGTAGACATATTTGCGGTATATTTTTCGCCATGCGCCGCGTCAAAACCTTGAAAGGTCAGTGACATTCCTTCAGTTTTGCCACGACACCTGGCAAAAAATATCCGCACAAATCTTATCTACTGTTTAATCAGTGTTTAGTATATACTAAGCCCCTACTCACACCATTTCATAATGGAGAAACGAGGTTTTATGAATAAGAAATTTATAAAAAGTTTATTTGCCTTTATGCTATCATTTATTATGATACTGTCTGCTGTTGGCTTAACTCCAATCGCAGCAACGGCTAATAATGCTATCACAGCTAATTCCCAAACAGTATGGGCACCTGTGGGTTCGGTTATTGACTTTGAAAACTTCACACCGTCACAAGCTGGCAACCTGTTTGGTAGCTCCGGTGTTATTTTTACACAAGCGTTTGCGGGTCAAACAGTTCTCAATGCAAACCCCCTTGCCAACCATAACACTGCCAACTGGGGCAACACACATGCCAATTGGGCATTGCCTCTGGACAGCGGAGCATGGAACATAGGCACTAACGATATGGTTCGTATTGAGTTTGATCTATGGACAGAATGGAATCGTCAGCATGTTCTGGGCTGGGAAGCACGTCTAAACAGCGATGACGGCTCGACTCCGGTTGCAGGTACTATCTTTGGTGTGCGACCCACATCAAACACCTCACATCCTGCCGGTGCAAACCAAAACACACACCTTCGTTTTATTACGAGTGAAAGCCCTGGCGGCAACAATCGTAACAATGCGCCAACTACAATATTGCGCAACAATGTACCGCGCCACACACTTAGTCGTGTTGTGATGGAAGTTAACTTGGTAACACAAGTCGGCAGCCTTGTTGTAAATGACGCGGGTGGCAACGAAGTAGCAAGACAAAACAATATAATGATGCCTACAGATCAGCTTCGAAGCTTTAGCTTCGGTGCTATTCGTGATGGTGGCAACACATGGGCTTACTGGGATGCTATTGCCCACGGTGTAAACACCACATATGGTGCAAAAATCAACAACATTGCTGTATTTGGCGCCGTATACGATGGTGAAAGACCAACAGTATATCCTGCATCTGTCGCAATTTCAGGTGCATCTGTACGCAACCTTGAATTTGGTCCAGGAGCGGATGCGGTTCTTTTGACGACTGAAGCTACAGCCACTGTATTACCTCTAAACGCCACAGACAGAGATGTAACCTGGTCTATTGTTCCGACACCGACACCGGGTGGACAAGGCAACCCTATCGTTGTATCTCCCGTCATCGATGGTAATGATATCACACTGACAGCCGTAGGTGCCGGATCGGCCAGAGTTATTGCAACTGCCAATCTCCATCCGGATGGCTCGCAGCCTCTATCGGCAGAGTTTTTAGTGAATGTCACACATGAAATAGGTATTACTGAGCCAATGCCAAACTTCTACACGCTGTTCCCGCGTCTTGGCGCAGGTGATTTTACGTACTGGCAAACCCCGCAATGGGGAGGTGCCAACATGACCGAAGGTTTTGCAGGCAGCAACTTCCCAATCAATAATTTCTGGGGCTTCGCCGGCTCCGCCACCGGTGCCACACGCAGAGTTTCTGTACATGAAACACTTCCGGGTGGTCAATCAAACTACTTCATGGAATTTATTGTAGATAATCAGAGCGGCGGAAGATCTACCAGCAGGGCTTTTCCGGGCGAACTGCGCGGAAGCAGAGTGTTTGTTACCTTTGATTACAGACCGGGTAATGTAAACACAGGCAGTGGAGTAAACAGACCTGCCATGAACCTTGAGTTCCTTTATGGAGCCGATCCACTTCTATCGATTTCACATTGGTGGACACCGGGTGGCGCACGTCAGTTTGGTGCCTTTGCAGGTCCTGTAGGTGGTCATGATATGTCCGTAGCCACAAACTATACACCTCTAACCGGCATACAATCTCGCGCAAATTGGTGGAGCACATGGTACACATTTGGTATAATTTTTGACTTTGATAGCCAGAATGCAAGAATTATGGCAACTGTACGTGGCACTGATGATGTCATTCTCGATGTCAATGTACCTTTTGACGGCACATCCCTTTCTGCATTATCTATTGTGGGCTTAAGACCTCCAACCGTTAATCTTGTTTTCAACGGCAATGGATTTGACAATCTGTTTTTCTTCTACATGACTCACCTTGAAGATACGATTGTCGAAGTCGTGCCTCCTGAGTTTTTAGGCAGACCTGTAACACCGGAAAATCCAAGCCCAAGGCTCAACATTTGGCAAAACTGGTTTATGCAGGTAGATACAGGCGCAACTGTTGCTGATCTCGATCTGCCTACTACCATTGATGTAATAACCGCAGCAGGCGATACTGTAACTACAGGTGTAAGCTGGGTTGTTACGGAGATGCCGTGGACAAGAATTGCGGATATACCGGAAAATAAAGTATTTGACTCTTCTCTACCCGGCGTGTTCGAGTTCTCCGGCATACTTGAAGATGCTGAGGGCTATGCTTACAACAGAATGGACATTACGCCGCAAATACTTGTTGAAGTACGCTCAGGATTATTACATGAATATCCACGTCCTATTGAATGGCTTGATCGTGGAGTAGTTGCAGTACCGGTACAAGGTGGCGGAGGCAACTTAGTACAATGGCGCTTACTCGTTACAGAGTATTCAGATGTCAACCCACTAATGTTTAACATTTACAGAAACGACACACGCATTGCATCAGACCTTATTGCAACCAACTTTGTTGATGCTGATGGTTCTGTTGGCGATGAATATACTGTCGTTCCAACCGGGTCAGGTGTAAATGATGCAGGCAGTGGCACAGGTATTGCCTTAGCCAGCAATTTCTTGGAAATCCCTTTACAAAGACCAACAATCCGTCCAAATCCGGCACTACAGTTTGGTGGCACACTCAACTATCCAAGTGTTGCCAATCCACAAAGATACATCTGGTATACATCAAATGACATAACAGTTGCTGATATTGATGGAGATGGTCAATATGAGATTCTTGTAAGATGGCAGCCTAACATGCAACGGGATCCCGGGCTTCTGAACCCGACAAGGCATACCGGCGAAACTATCTTAGATTTGTATACCCTTGAAGGTGAACTGATTTGGAGAATTAATCTGGGTATCAATATCACCACCAGTGAACATCACAGCGTTATGCATTTCTTCGATTTAGATAATGATGGCAATGCTGAGTTTGCTATTAAGACAGCAGAAGGCACGAGAGTATATCATCCCGATCCGGTAACAGGTCTCGTCCTCGAAACCTTCGAGGGAGGCACACCTGTATATATCATAGGTGGTGACGGTGAGAATAACTTTGCAGGTGACTTTAACTATGATGGAGTGCTTGACCGTAGCCGTGGCTTCTATCAAGGTACGTGGACAAGTAATCCGTACAATGTATGGATTGGCGGAACAACCTGTCCGGTAAGAGGCGCTACAAACACCGGAGCCGTGGGTAGAATAAATAACGGACCGGAGTTTTTCACAGTATTTGACGGACAAACAGGTTTGCCAATCGATACTGTAGAATACTTTGCTCCATATGGTATCCGTCGCGGTGCATGGGGTGATACTGCACAAAACCGTAGTGATCGATTTAACGGTGCAGTAGCATTTATGCCTCGTGCAGGAGTATCCGGTGCAGAACCTTGGCCGACAGTCATTGAAGTTCGCCAACATTACGGTCCGCATCATGTTGCTGCTTATCAGCTTATTGACGGTCAGATTCAAATGATTTGGGATTTCGACTTCAGAGATTGGGGTACAGGGCATAATCAAGGTAACCATCAAATGAGTGTTGCGGATACAACACGAAATGGCTATGATGATGTGCTGTTCGGCTCAGTTGTATTAGACTACAGAGGGCATGTGTTATGGAGTGCAACAAGCTCAAGGGGTACATTGTACGCAGTACATGGTGATGCCCTGCATATGTCGGTAATCTTCCCGGATTCTGACGAGTTTTACAGATTCAGTCCACATGAAGCAGGACCTCCCAACAATGTAACATTGTTCAATGCAGCAACAGGACGTCCTCACATGACATACGATGCACCGGACGATGTTGGTCGTGGTACTATGGGCAACATCACACCGCTGCCAGGTTTCGAGTTCTGGGCATCAGGTACAGCTGTTGTTAACTCCTATACCGGTGAAAGAATTCGTATTGCAGCCGGTATCGATGAAGGTGGAATGGGTTATGGCGGAGGCTTTGTGCCGGCAAACCACATGGTTTATTGGAGTGGCACTCTTAGACGCGACTTCCTTGACGGAAATTCCGGTCAACCTCTGACAGTCTCAAGACTAGGCAATTTCAACTTTACACAACAAGATTTCCTAGATAATACGTTGCCTAATGAGCTTGTCGCAACAAGACAAAATGTGCAAACTTTTGGAGGTACATCTTCAAACAACGGCACAAAAGCCAATCCCGGCTTGCAAGCTGATATCCTCGGCGACTGGCGCGAAAACGTCATAGTACGTGTGGCTGATGGAGTCACTCCGGGTGCGCATAACCCGACTAGGGATGCTGCAATAAGAGTGTACATCTCAAACATCCCGACAAACTACACAATGTACACGTTTATGCATGATGCGACTTACCGTGCGGCTGTTTCCTGGCAGAACTCTGTATACAATCAGCCTCCACATCTTGGCTTCTATCTTGGAGATGCTGTACGTGATGATGTACTGGCAAGGACACTACCGACTCCATACACCAGATTTACAGCAGAGCCGGTATCTACTACTGAATTTGATGGCACCAGCCCCAATGCATTGGGAAGATTGCTGGAAGATTACAATGTTGTTCTTTCTACCAGAGGTAACTTAGGTATATTCGCAAATCACAGTCCGTTTGTAATTCCTGCTGGAAGAACACTCACTGTGACGACAACACTGAACATCTCCGGTAACGCTGAACTCATTGTTGAAGGTACACTTATCGTAGCCGAAGGTGGCAGAATCAATAACCAAGGTTCAGCAGGCGGAACGATTAGGGTAGCTGCCGGAGGTAACCTTGTAAACAATGGATGGGTAGAGAACGTAACGAATTCAACGTTTGCAAACAATGGTACGATTACCAACAACGGTAGATTTGAAGTCCGTGGCGGTGTCACATTCTACGACCAAGGAACTGTAACCGGGACACCACTGAATATAAACCGCAACGCAACTGTAATATCATAGGTAACAGAGAATTAGCGCAGCAACTAATAATTGCTGCGCTAATACATTATAATTTTTAATGGAGGTAGGCAGGCAATGAAGAAGCGAAGGATTCACAAAATCATTTGCACAGTACTCATATTCGCCATGTTTTTTTCGATTATGGCAACTCCGATGGTGTCTCTGGCAGTCGAAGGCGAGTATCCAGAGCCATATTTCACAATTGAAGGCGAGTATCCGGAACCGTATTTCACAGACGAAGACGAGTACCCGGAACTGTCTCTCGCAATCGAGGGCGAATATCCGGAACCGTCACAGGCTGTCATTAACGAAGCAATTTTGGAGCTACCAATTGCTATGTTTAGCGTTCATGGCACTCTCATGGATCGCGGTGCTATTGTACAAGAAGTTTCCAATGGTGTCTTTTTGGCGTGGAGATTCTTCCCTGTTGAAGTCACCGGAACGAGTGATACAGACGAGTATCGCGGACTCGTAGGAAATAATTTCGTGATTTACAGAAATCTAGTGCGGATTACAGAAACCCCCATCACAGACAGCACAAACTATATTGATAGAGATGGAAATGCCGGAGATGTATATGTTATTGTTACGGTTAGTCCTATCGGAGTATATCTAAGCCGTACGGAAGAAATCGTAGCTCGACCACAATCGGCAACTGCGGGCGATTATTTGAGTATTCCACTTATTCGTCCGGAACGTGTAGCGGTTCCACACTGGGATCTTTTGGGTGAAACCCAATGGGCCTATTACGAGCAAGACATCGTAATGGTTGGAGACCTGGATGGCAATGGACAATTAGATTTTGTCGTAGTATGGCAAACAGACAACCCTGATGTTATCCAACCGGGTTTTAATGGTCCTGTAATTTACCAAGCATACAGACTTGACGGAACATTGATGTGGGAAGTTAGCACGGGAATAAATGTTCGTCCCGGGCAGCACTACGGTCAGCCGATTCTATATGATCTTGATGGCGATGGTATAGCTGAACTCGGCATCAAAACTGCACCGGGTGCAAAGTGGCGCACAGTTATATCGCATGAAGCAGGCAGTGCCCCTGTGTTTACTGAATGGACATACATCACACTATCCGATGAGAGCATAGCTCTCGGTGTTACAAATCAAGATGATTTTGTTATGCGCGACCGTCTTTTCTGGAACGCAGCACAGCTAATCATCAATCCGACAGACGGTCCGAACGGTATGGCGAATAACCAAATCACTCCGGATCGTCTAGCTGCTGCATCACCACAGCAAATTGCCGATGCAATCGCAATGATTGAGCGAGGTGAGTTTTTCCAAATGATGGAAGACTTTTTCTATGGTTGGAACTCACATCCCGAAGTGACAACACGTTCTTACTGGGGTAATTTAACGGGAGAAGTACCACTGACCTGGCTTCCGAATGAGAATCAAGCAGAAGTGTCCGGCGTTAGTGTAGGTTGGTGGGTAAGCCCGCCGCAAGTTATGATGGGCATGCATGATAACACTCATTCATATGATTTAGGGAATGGGATTGCAATGACTGCAACAGCAAACGGAAGGTCAGTCAGTTATTTAGCACCAGTCACAAATCTTGCGGTAGCTGCACGCAGACAAGCACCGGGTTGGACGCCGGAGACCTTTGAGTTACTAAATAATCTACCTAAATGTCCGGTTGAGTTTAGAAGGATGGAAATCACCCGGGAGATTGCGAACGCTTTGACGTGGCAATTCTTCCAGTTTATGTTCTCACGCGCAGCTGCCAACTATGATGCTAACAACAGAGTTATTCCCTTGGGGATGATAGGGGATCATCCTGAGTATTTCACCATATTTGCAGGTCAAACAGGTGCTGAGTTGGCGACAATTCCTTATGTAGCTCCCCGTGGTGCGATAGGTGAAAGCTTTATCGGTCAGGGTGGCAGTATTTTGTGGAATGATTACACTTTCCATCCAAATACTGAGCCAATGAACCGCTCTGAGCGTCACACAGGTGCTGTTGCATATCTTGATGGACCTCTCGGGACTGCGAGTGCGATTCAGGGGCGTGGTCTATATTCGAGCATATTTATCCAACGTTATGATTGGGATGGCGAAAATCTGACAGGTTCGATTTTTGCAACAACAGGGCATGAAGTTATGAATAACCCATTCAACTTCAGAGCTAACTACTTAGACGGAACATCTCAAAATAACATACATGGGTCTCCGGGGCGCTTTGAATATCCTGCCTTTGAGCCTAACAATGTTTTGGCGATGACCACCGGCATGAGATTAAGTCAAGCGGCAATTGACAGGCTCAATGCGGGCGATCCGGGCAACTTGGCTGCTTCTTGGACCTGTAGCGGTCATACCAGCTTTACAATATTTGATATTGACGGTTACGGCTATGATGCACTGTCCAATGGTGGTGTCGTAATTAATGCCGATGGTACTATCCGTTGGGTAGCTACCTACAGGCAACAAACGAATGCAGACATTATTTGGTACAATGATATTGTTGGCGGTACAATCATCGGAAATCGCCCACCAAGCGGCAACTGGGTAACTGCAGGAAAAGGTGATGCCATGCACGTTGGTTTCATGACACCCGATCAAGACAGACCTGTGTTGTTTGGGGTTACTCAAGGTGGAGTTATGCATGAATGGCTATTTGACTTTGATACAGGCGAACTCCTTTATGTGGCGCAGGGCGGCACCGCAACAACATGGGCGTCGGGCGGTGGTGTACTGCGAGCCATAGTGGGTGACTTTACGGATGACTTTGGATGGATTGGATACACTGGAACGCGTCTGCAAAGACCGGGGATGTGGATTAGAGGATCGCGCTTGATGTCAGATGGTTCGGAATCTCCTCGCACAAATCCATTCCTAGGTTCACCAACACCTGCACATGGCAGTTTGACAAATATGTCAATCAACTGGCGTCCTGATTTTTCAACGCAGATAATCCATGGGAGAAATACAGGTGCAGTTGCAAATAACGGCGAAGCTATAACGACTCCACATACTGCCGATGCAGTCGGTCCGCTTATATCCCATGGTGGAAACCGCGTTACAAACATTTTCTTTGATGTTTCTATATTAGCGACGCGTGTTCCTGATCATGTGCCGACATTTGCAGTCCCGTATAATATCGGCATAGGTGGAACCAGTAACATTGGTACTGGTGGAATCCCTAATCACAACAATGAACATCCAGACGGATTTAGAGCGGTTTTAGTAACAGAAGGAACCCGTAAACAAGGTGGCACAAAAGGTTATCCTTCACTTGTTGCGGATGTCTTTGGCGACTATCGTGAAGAGTTGATCCTTTCTGCCGGAACACGCACAGATAATCAAGAGTTGCGCATTTATTTCAACACGGAAGAGTCAGAACACAAAATGGTGACACTCCTCGCATGCCGTCGCTACCGCGCAGAGGTAGCGCGCCAACAAACAGGTTATACTGATCCGTCATACACGAGCTTCTACATGGGATCTGATATGATTTTTGCAAATGCATGGGCAATGTTTGAGCAGCAAATGCGTAACAATCCAAATGCTTTCCTTGATTTAACTGAAGTGGAATTCAACGGTACCAGCCCCAATGCATTGGGAAGATTGCTGGAAGAGTATAATGTTGTTCTTTCTACCAGGGGTAACTTAGGGATATTCGCAAATCACAGTCCGTTTGTAATTCCTGCTGGAAGAACACTCACAGTAACAACAACACTGAACATCTCAGGTAACGCTGAACTCATTGTTGAAGGTACACTTGTAGTAGCCGAAGGTGGTAGAATCAACAACCAAGGTTCATCAGGCGGAACGATTAGGGTAGCTACGGGAGGTAATCTTGTAAACAATGGATGGGTAGAGAACGTAACGAATTCGACGTTTGCAAACAACGGTACGATTACGAACAATGGCAGGTTTGAAGTTCGCGCCGGTGTCATATTCTACGACCAAGGAACTGTAACTGGGACACCACCGAATGTAAACCGCAACGCAACTGTAATTGAGTAGCAGATAAGCTAAAGATAAATACCAAAAGGGGTTGTATCAAAACGGCGCGTCAAGGATATCACGCGCCGTGCGACAACCCCTTTCTCGCTCGTTGGTGCAGGAGAGGAATGTCTAATACACATTTTAAATGTAGATGATTTTCACCCTGATTTTTCGCAAAATTACACCATACATAAATTTTCGCTTATTTAACACAAACCTTGCAGTACCAAAGCTTAGAAGGTTTGAATGGTATGATTTTGGCGGAACTCAGGTTATACACAAGACGCAAAAAATCTGCTAAGTAACAGCACAAATCAACTAGGGTGTTGAGTAGTCAATTTACAGATGCTAGAAATGGTGTCCGTGTTTCCGATTACTTGACTAAATTCGTCAATATTAACAGATTTTATCAATATAATGAAAAAAATGTTGAAAACTGTCGAAAAATGTTTGCATTTATCTTCACGACTGTGGTAGCATGGAATTATAGTGAGTTTTTAGACATTTTGAGCTTTGCTATGGCTACAACAATTCTAGGCGAGGAGGTGGCAATTTTTAAACAACGTCAGCAACTTTAAGAGAGTTTTGTGAAGATGGCAGGTATTGTATGTATCGCTCCTTGCCTTCTTTAGCAAAGAAGGTGGCCCCGCGGGCCGGATGATTTGAGCCTCAAATACTGCACAAATCTAAATGTATCACCATCAACACCTTGGACGAATTTGCCGTCAATAGGCGGTACTGTAAGGAATGTTACCGTGCATACAAATGTACCTTCAGTTACTGTATTCAGACCATCGTGGGTAGATGTAACCTTTCAAAACAACGGATTTAGCCTTACAACGCAACGCAACGACGTAGCAGCACTGCGAGCCGGAAACGTTTATGTGCAAGGTGGCGGACTGCAGCGTATAATTAATATAACTCAGCTTGGTGCTCCAGCCCATCTTTCTATATCGCCAACAACGAATTGGACTAATATACCTGCAGCAGGAGGAGCTAACGCTACAAGGACTGTCACAATTACAACAAATGTGCCAACGCCCACTGTAACTAGACCTTTGTGGCTAGATGTTGCTATTGTTAGTGGTGGATTCAGACTCACCGCTCAACGAAATGACATAGCAGGAGTGCGAACCGGAACTGTATATGTACGCGCTGGTGGACTGGAACGAAGGTTTAGTGTATCGCAATTAGGAGCTACACCACAGCTTACCATATCGCCGTCAACACCTTGGACTAATATACCTGCCGTAGGAGGTAGTGAAAGGACGGTTTTTGCATCAACAAACATACCGGGAGTCGCCACTGTATACAGACCTGGATGGTTAAATGTAACTATTATTAACGGTGGATTTGTGCTCACTGCTCAACGAAATGACATAGCAGCGGAGCGGAGTGGAACCGTTTACGTACGCGCTGGTGGACTGGAACGAAGGTTTAATGTATCGCAATTAGGAGCTACACCACAGCTCACCATATCGCCAACAACAACATGGAATTTAGCAGCAGCAGGAGGTGCTACAAGGACGGTTACAATAACAACTAACATACCGGGAGTTACTGTGCATAGACCTGGATGGTTAGATGCAGCTATTACAAACACTGGATTCATACTTACCGCTCAACAAAATCCTATTGCAGCGATACGAACCGGGGTAGTTTCTGTTGTCGGAGGTGGAATACTACGAGAATTTCATGTGACACAGGTGGGTGCAATGCCGTATCTCAATATATCACCAGCAACACATTGGGACAATATACCGGCTGCAGGGGGAGCGACTCGGACTGTTACGGTATCAACAAACATACCGACTATTACTGTATTTAGACCTGAGTGGCTAGATATAACATTTTTGAACAATGCATTTAGACTCACGGCACAGCGAAATGCCACTACATCTGGGAGAGCCAGTACAGTTGTTGTTGAAGGCGGTGGTCCTACAAGGAAGCATTTTGATGTATCTCAAGTAGATGGTGCAAATTTAATCTTTTCTTGGCATTCTGACTCAGACATTGTTCGCTTACACAGTGGAATTCCCACAATAAGACTACGACAAATATGGCCAGATTATTATAGAGGATTTACTCGACCAACAGTTGAAGGTTGGCTTGAAGATGCATCTAATGCATGGAATCCAAACGTTCCAAATAGGTTTCTTGCAGGTACTGGAACCGCTACAATAGAGGTGTTTGCTGGTCGACCAGATACACTTTTTGATGAAAGGGGAGTAAATTTGATAGGTTCAAATGGCGGTATTGTAAACGGGCTTGCTCGTATTACGCAAACTTATGTAATTGACACCCACATCATAGGAGGGCGTACACGCACTTTACGGCGTGCCGCAGGCAGTACATTGTATATAGTAGATAGACTGAATCTTGGTGGAATTCACAGAGGTGTAAATTTTTCTGCTCGTTCTTTGACCGGTCTGAGAAATACAATATCGCATGAAGTTGGACATGGCTTAGGATTTGCCGGTCACTCAACAAACAGTGCTGACCTCATGAGAGGTAGTGGAACGAGTAACACATATCTGATGCTGCCAACAAGTAGGGACAGAACTCAGATAAGTCAATTTTTGAACTACCATATGGGAATTCTAGGGTTGCAAAGTTTTTATGCGAGTGCCTATGGCTTTGAGAGAGCATTATCAGCTTCAGATAGAATAGAGTCAATAGTGAACTCTACAAGCTTCGCAAACAATATAGTTGTCGGTACACCTATTGCAAAAGTACAAGGCACATCTGAAGTATTGCCTTTTGCACACGAAGGTTGTGAAATATTAATAACGGATTATTATTTTAGGATAACAAATTGGGTTTTGGGTACACGAGGTGAAGAAGTAGTAAGGGTACGCTCTCAAGTCGGTAATGTATTTGAATTAGGTGGAACTTATACATTTGCGACAATGCGCGTTAATAGTGTGTTTTTTGACCAATATAATGTAAATAGCCACACATGGATACTTAATAACGAAGATGTACCAGATAGAGAATTGACAAGGTTGCATAATAATCTTGGCAGAATGCGAGCAAATGCATTTGTACAAAACGAAGTCATTGACTATGCTACTCCATCTGCTGATTTCATTAACAATACCGAAGTTGCTGTAGTTGCAACAATAACGGCTATAATACAATGTGAATTCGACAACGACAATTTTGATGCAGTGATTGATTTGAAAGAAGTTGTATATGGTGAAGTGCCAGGAAACCGATTTGAAGAGCTTATGAGACTCAGAGGGGATGTTATTGTTGGAAACACATATCTAATATTCTTTACCAAAAATCAGGATGGTCACTTAACACTTGCTGCTCGTGACGGCGCTGTTGTTCCACACAGCAGTATTTCGTTTGATGAATTCAGGAACGCAATTAACTCTGCAACACGTTGACAGCCTTATGTTCTGTTGGAGTATTTGCAAAAACACAAGGAGAATTGATATGTTGAAATTATTAGCTGTTATAGTGCTTTTATTGGTTGTACTAACAGCCTGTACATTTTTGCATGGTCTAGATGTAGGCGAGAACATTGAGTTCGGCGAGTATAGTTGGATTGTATTAGACATACAAGGCAGAAGTGCGTTGATTATTACAGAAAATGTTATTGATATGAGACCGTTTTCAGTGGCTGATGACGCTACTACCTGGGAGAATAGCTCTATTCGTAACTGGCTGAATACTGATTTTTACTACAGCTTTGACCTTGCAGATAGAAATAGAATAATAGAATCAGAAATAGTTAACTCTGATAATAATTGGTTTGAGTCATATGCTGGACGAGACACAGTAGACAACATTTTCTTACTAAGTATAGACGAAGCCTTACTATATTTCGGTGGTGGAAAAAGAGGTGATGTTTATAATGAGTACGTGGGATTAGTGGGCATATGGGGCGAAAGGGACAATGAGAGAATTGCCTATGATGCAGATGGTCAGGCACGCTGGTGGAGATTGCGCTCTCCAGGTCAACATGATAACTTCACTGCAAATGTATCAGTAGATGGTTCTGTAAATATTCAAGGTACGAAAAACTACGGTCAAGTTGTTTGGGTACGTCCGGTCATGCGAATAAGAATTGTTCCCTAATGTATCTTAGCGTCAACAATAATAGGACTGTCGATGGAAGCAATTCACTTAACATTCATCGTGACGCCATTTTACATGAAGATATTTTAGACGAAAATTCTGCTGAGTGAGATGGTAATTGCCAAGAGTATCATGTGTTGTGATGATCCAAAGACTGCAGGGGACGATACTTACATCGTCCCCTGTTTGCTCGATTATTACATAAAATATGTGCCAATTCTTGATGTTACGGTTGCTTTCCTATGTATGCAAGGATTCCTCCGTCAACATAGAGAATATGACCATTTATAAAGTCTGATGCGCTTGATGCTAGGAAAACAACAGGACCTGCTAAGTCTCCGGGCTCTCCCCATCTTCCTGCTGGAGTCTTGGAAATTATAAAGCTGTCAAACGGATGGGGCTTTCCATCGGGCTGTTTTTCTCTGAGCGGGGCTGTTTGTGCAGTTGCAATATAACCGGGACCTATCCCATTACACTGAATATTAGCTCCACCATATTCAGATGCAATGTTTTTTGTGAGCATCTTGAGACCACCTTTGGACGCGGCATACCCTGACACTGTTTCACGACCGAGTTCACTCATCATAGAGCAAATGTTAATGATTTTGCCCCCGCCTTTTTTAAGCATTGAAGGCAACACCGCCTTTGCCATTATAAATGCCCCTGTCAAATTAATATCTACAACTTGGCGAAATTCCTCTGCACTCATTTCTGTCATCGGTATACGTTTTATGATTCCGGCATTGTTCACTAGAATATCAACTACACCGACTTCATCTTCGATTTTTTTTACTAACTCAGTAACAGCGGTTTCGTCAGTCACATCGCATAAATAGCCATGGGCTTTTATGCCTGCATTTTCATATGCTTTCAAACCTCTATCTAAAGCTTCTGCATCTCTATCATTAAATACGACCTTGGCACCGGCCTTTGAAAGAGCTGACGCCATTTCAAAACCAATACCGTGTGTTGCACCGGTTACAAGTGCTATTTTGCCTTTTAGTGAAAAGTAATCCATTATAGTTCCTCCCTCAAAATGCTCCGTCATTCTGCGCGAAGTCGCAGAATCCAAGAAATCTGCGCATACTCGATTCTGCGACTTCGCGCAGAATGACGTTAGTTTTCATGGACTATTTGACAGCTCTATCTCAAGTCTGTAGTATCGATTGTGTCCATATCAGTAAATTCTTGATTCTCTCCACCCATAGCCCAAATAAAACTATAATTTGACGTTCCACATCCGCTGTGGATGCTCCAAGAAGGGCTAATAACCGCTTCTTCGTTTCGTACCACAAGGTGACGGGTCTGTGTAGGTTCTCCCATCATATGAAACACCACATCGTTTTCAGGAACTTCTAAATATGTATATACTTCCATGCGACGCTCATGGGTATGTGCCGGCATTGTGTTCCAAACATTCCCGGATTCCAGACAGGTTAAGCCCATCATGAGTTGACATGTTTTGACAACATCAGGGTGAATGAATTGATATATAACGCGCTTATTTGCCGTCTCGGCTGCACCTACAGGATTCTTAGCTGCATCATTTATGCTGATGAATTTAGTTTCATATGTGGTATGAGCGGGTGCGCTAACCATATAAAACTTGGCTGGATTTTTCTTATCCGCACTCGATAGTAGTATTTCCTTTGTTCCACAGGCAATGTACATGCAGTCTTTGTATCCAAGCTCATAGGTTTTTCCATCGGTGACTATTTTGCCTGCTCCTCCGATATTAAATACACCGAGCTCCCTGCGTTCTAACAAGAATTTTGTACCAAACTTACTCCAAATATCCATGCCTTTCTCTATGGGAACCTCTTCATTTACCGGCATACAGCCGAGTGTGACCATGCGATCAATGTGGCTGTAAACGGCAACCACTTCATCCGGTTTGTACAAATCTGTAATTAAGAATTCCTCACGCATTTCTTCAGTTGTACATCTTTGGAACTCTCTTCGTCCTATCGAATAGCGAATATCCATTAAAAATCATCCTTTCATTAATTCCCTTATTTCATTAATTGCCTTATCGCATTGAGGTCACTTTGAGCACTGTTCGGGTTTATTTCTTCACGCAATAGGGGAATCGCAGTGCTATTTTTTTGTAACCAATTAAAAACGCTGCTGAGGTTAATATCGCCCTTTCCGAGATTTCGCCAAACTTTCTCATCGCCTTCAAACACAATATCTTTTACATGTAATGCAGCAATATCACTACCAATGAGCTCAAAAACATTATGATAAATCGACTCCTGAATTTCGATGTCAGCTTGTGTGTGAATTAAGTTTACAGGGTCAAAAATGATTTTCAACTTTTTTGAAGCTACTTCATCAAGCAACCTTCTTGCAAGTTTCGCTGAGTTAAGCACGTGGAAGGCAACAGGCTCAATAGCAATAGTAACGTCGTGCTTCTCTGCATGCTCGACCATCCTCAGAACACTATCTTTCAGATTTTGATAGGCAGGCTCTCTGTTTTCACCATCAATCGGGAAACCGGATGTTTCTGTCCCAATGAGTCCTGCGTTTAATTCAGCAGCATGGGTGATTCCTATTTTGAATTTTTCAACTTCCTCTAAGCGTGCTTGCTTATCGGACAATCCGATTTCCATATAGCAGCCTAATACGCCTATTTCTACATTTTTTTCATTAAAAGCATCTTTAACTTGGGTCAAGATGGTACTATTAACATCATATACGGACTCAACCCCTAATATTGCTTTCGGCAGAGCCAACTGGACCGTCTCAATCCCTGCATCAGCCAATACTGTTGCAAGCTCGATAGGCTTCATGCACCCAAAATCATGAGCTCTTATTCCGACTTTACTTTTCTGAAACTCCGTCATTGTATCCTCACTTTCTGTGTCTCAATGTTTCGTGCCCTATAACATCTAGTTCCTCCACTTCTCTGGCAGAAAAGGGAGTGTGTTTGATATCATTGTGTTAAAAAGCTCTTTTGCTTCTTCAAGACTAATAGTTACAAGTGGGTCGTTTGCAAAAACAGAAAATGCCAGTTCTTTGTCACAGCTTATGGCAGCACTTACGGTCATTTCTTGACTATAAACATGATGTGCCATGACCCCCAGGATATTTTCCGGGACTTTGCCGGATACTACCGGTCGGATTTCGCCTGATCTAAATATCGCATTAGTCTCTACAATTGTACCGAGTGGCAAGTTGCGTACTTGACCGATGTTTGGCAAATTCACATTACTGATTATTTCTCTTATTCCTAAAAGGGCTTGCATCAATATGTGCCCTTCTTCACCTGTTGCATTCAGCACTACCGATTCTTCGCCAGTTATTAAACGCTCTCTCCGCATAAGTTTTTCTTCCAAATTAGCAACACGCCAGTCCACTGTCGTAAGTTTGAAGCGCCATCTATTTATAGATTCAGGGCTTTGAAGATACCAACTTCCGGGACAAAATTCAGCGAGATGCCTGTCACCAGCAGCAGCAATGTAGCCGTATCTGCAAAACAAGTCAAATTTTACACGTTCGGCAGATGCAAAGAGATCGCTCCTCCAATCACTACCCTTACGAAGAATATATCCTTCATCATAATGAGTTTTAACAAACTCGCTGTAAATTGGCAATAAATCTATGTCATGATAGCGTGCAAAATCAATCCATGTAAAATGATTAATACCCAAGACATTGATGTTTATATCTTCGCGAGTTGCCTCAATTCCCTTGCAATCATAGAGCATTTGTGCCAAAAGCTTTTGTGTTTCAAAGACTTCATGACAGCAACCAAAAGCCTTTATCTCAGGGAATACAGTATATAATGCCTTAAGCGAAACTGACATAGGATTTGTGTAGTTTATCACCCAGGCATTAGGAGAATGCTCTTTTATGGCACTCGCAATTTCGACAAACATTGGAACTGTGCGCAAGGCTCGTATGAAACCTCCAGGTCCAACCGTATCGCCTACGGGCTGATAAATTCCATATTTTTCAGGACTGTGAACATCACTGCGCATTTGCTCAAACGTCCCCGGGAGGATAGATATAATTACAAAATCAGCATCTTGCAGAGTATCTGCCAGGTTATATGCAACTGTGTACGTCCATTCTCCTTTTGAATCCTTTAAACTACTGTATTTATTACCTATTATGCAGTTCTTTTCAGTGGACTCACTACAAATGTCATAGAGACAGACTGTTCCATTCATGGAATCATCCATGGCAAGGTCTGACATCAGTCCCCACGCCCAGCCGCGGCTGCCTCCGCCGATATATGCAATTTTCACATCATAAGCTTTATTATTAAGTATTCTCATTCTTATGACCATTCCTTTCGCAGTGTTCAGTCACAAAATAATCATGGATAAGGGATGGTCGTTTTGTGCATTAATTTTCTCAGCGTGCTTTCTTTAGTTCCTTAGAGTCACTCTCAAGCACTGCAGCAAGTTGAGCAAGAGCAAGTCCCTGCCCCCATCCTTGAGTCCAAACTTTTGGTACACTCATATAGCCGACTCTGTCGCGCATGACTGCTGTTCCACCAGATACATTCATGACGCTGCCATCTTCGGCAACATTCTCCATAACGCCTTTTAAAGCAGCCGTTGCATGAGATGTGTGCAATGGATTATTATTGAGTATCATTGCCGCACCTATTCCCGCTGAAGCAGAAACTTCATCATAGCTCTCGTTATCGTCCAAAAGAGTTCCCCATAATCCAGAAGGTCTTTGAAGCGCTTTTAAGGCTGAGAGTTGATCACGTAACGAACAGTCTATATGCATATATGGCGGATAGAGATATGGCTCCGGCAGTACCATTCGTACACGACTCATTGTGTAAGCTGCCCAAGCATTGGCTCGTCCCCAACGAAATCCGGACATGTGCCCTTTTTCAATATTATTGTAGGCATGATACCAAAGTCCCGTAGATTTGCATTGCAAGAACTCCACATGATAGTAATATTGATTAAGTGCATCCTCAATTAACTTTCTGTCATCCAGAAAAACACCAAGTCTGAGCATAAAGTAAGCTGCCATAAACAGGGTGTCTGCCCAAGCCTGCTCTGGGAAGTCATTTGACGAAGAAACTGTGTGCTGCAGAACATTGTCTCCGAATCGTTCGGCTTTATTTTGCAAATAGTCCAGTTTGCTCTTGATCAGATCCATGTATTTTTCATCGCCTGTACTTTTGTAAAGTGTCATCAAGCAATGTCCCATAGAACAGGTATTTACAGTCCAGAAAGATGGCAAACCTACATCAATTCGCAAATCAACTGCATCTTTTAGCCTTTGGATGTATTCATCGTTTTTTGAAGCTTCATACGCACGAGATATGCCGTAAAAAGCAACACCGCAAGGCCAGTCCCACGTTAAATCCATAGATAGGGTTTTATCGACTACTTTGTCTATTTTGCTAAGTACAAGATTTTTGTCAAATTCAAGTTGCATACAATCACCTCATTTTTGAGTATATTACGCTTTCAATCCGGATGTAGAAATACCTTCAACCAGATATTTTTGAAATAAAATGAATATCACTACTGATGGTAAGAGAGATAGTCCGCTCATGGCAAACATTGCACCCCAGTCAGTATCTGCAGCGGGATCGGCAAAAAATCTTAGTGCCAGTGTAACTGGGAAATATGACTGTCTCCCCTGTATATACAGTAACGGACCGAGGAAGTCGTCCCATCTCCATATAAATGAGAATAATGCTGATGTTATGAGAGCCGGAACCGAGAGCGGTAACATTATCTTAAGATATATTTTAGCGAATGAACAACCATCTATTCTTGCAGCTTCATCCAGTTCTTGAGGAATCCCATTCATAAAGTTTGTAATAAGAAATATGAAGAAACCGCCTCCGAAAAATGCCGGAACAATCAGCGGAAGATAAGAGCCTACCCATCCAAGCCAGTGAAACCAAAGATATTGCGGAATCATGAGGACTTGAGCCGGTATGAGAAGAGTGCCTATCATAATACCAAACAAGAGTTTTCTTCCCTTATACTTACCCCTTGAGAAACTGTAAGCAATGAGTGATGATGAGGCAACAACACCGATGCTTGCCAAGCCTGCATAAAATGCTGAGTTTAGAAAGAATGTGGTGAATGTGTACCTACCACCAATGCCTTGCCAGCCTGTTCGATAATTAGTGAAATCCCATGGATCGGGCCAAAGACTTCCGGCTGTTTCAAATACAAGTCCGCTGTTTTTAAATGAACTCATTACCATCCATACCAAAGGATAAATCATGATAAGTCCAATAGCAATGACAATTATGTGACCGAGTATTTTTCGGACTTTTTTCGTTGTTGCGAGAGCTGTCATTATGCAACACCCCCCTCATATACCCAAAAGCGTTTAGTGAGGAATAAAATGCCTGTAAATACAGCAAGAATAGCAACCATGAGCCAAGCAAGCGCTGCGGAGTAACCTGCATTTCCGAATCTAAATGTCTGGTCAAACATATATAGTGCAATAAAGTTTGTCGTATCAAGAGGACCACCCTGAGTTACAAGGAATGCTTGAGTGAATGCAAGGAATCCGTTTATCATTTGCATTACGAGATTAAAGAAAATGGTGGGAGTCAGTAGTGGTAATGTAATTGAAATGAATATTTTTACTTTATTCGCGCCATCAATCCGCGCTGCTTCATAATATGTTTCAGGTATTTGTTTCAGAGAGGCAAGAAATATTAGCATGGAAGATCCAAACTGCCAAACTGCAAGCAAAATAAGAGTCCAAATTGCTGTTCTGGGGTCACCTAGCCATGGAAAGTTTGTATTAAGTCCTACAACATCAAGCAAACTGTTTACTGTGCCGGTTACAAAGAACATTCGTCTCCATAGTATTGCTACAGCAACTGAGCTTCCGAGTATTGAAGGCAAATAGTACATGGCTCTGTAAATGCCCATCATTTTCGTAGATTTCAATAAAAGCATTGCGACTGCCAATGCAAAGACCAATCTGAGCGGTACAGACGTAAATGCAAAATAAAAAGTTGCTCTGAGAGAACGCATTAGTCTTTCGTCGCCTAACATACGCCTAAAATTGTCAAGTCCTACAAATCTTGGATCCCTTAATAAGTTGAAATCTGTTAAAGAATAGTAAAATGAAACTATCATTGGTACAACTAAAAAAGCTAGAAATCCAATGATGAATGGTAACGCAAAAGTCATAGCGGCTAAATTGTCATTTTGATTAAGTCGTTTCGGTTTCAAACAATCACATCCCAACATATATACACGGTTATACTTACATCTAATTTGAGTATATCAAAAAAATCAACGATTGTATATTATGGTGCGGCTGTATCAAAATGCCGTTTTTAACTGTTTTGATACAGCCGCTCATGCATTAATAATTACTTAGCAATAACAGCGAAATCCGCTGTGCAATGCTACATAGTGGTCTGTCTTTGCCTATCCAATGATGCTGTTACCAAAGTTGAAGAAACTTTCTGCTGCATCTTCAGGTGACATTTGACCCATTGCTACAAGTTCGGTAAGTCTGACGAGTTCTTCAATGACTTCTGCAGAACCTTCAGGTCTTGGCGGATTAACAGGTGTGGAGTTACCTGGCTGTTGCATCCAACCTACAAACTCTGATTGGAGTTGTGCCATTTCTGAAAGTTGTGGATATACTGCTTGTGCAATTGCGGTGTTCGGAATAACGCCACGCTCTGCAAGCATAATTTCATGTGCTGGTTGAGAATTCATCCAGAAGTTGATTAAAGCTGCTGCAACATCGGGGTTATCACTTTGAGTTGTTATTGAGAGGAACATAGATGCACGACCAAAGTTAGATGTCGCTGGGTTTGTCGAAGGATATGTGGTCATTGCAAGTACTACGCCTTCAGGAGCTGCTTCTTGGAGACCTACAACCATGTTTGACCATACAGGTGAGTTCCACGCGCGCAAATTCGCATCTGCTACGATATCTGTTGGATATACGAGAGGGTCTTGATCCATACCTTCACGACCTGCCATGTCTTCTGCACGGATGTGCCAGCCTTCATCGATGCCCATACGGATTACTTCAAAGAATTCTACATAGTTTTCAGGGCTACCACCCATGCCTTGAGGTGTGAGCATTACAACACCTTGTGCTCTGAGGTGGATTTCCATTTGGTTTGCAGGATCGTTAAACGCCCAGTTGGTGCGTACGCCACTTTCTGCATATATTTCGCGGCTAAGATCGATAAATTGGTCAAGAGTCATATTTCTTGGAGCTGCAAGACCAAGATCATCTAATAATGTTTGGTTGTAAACCATTGCAGTTACATTCATTCCAATTGGAATCGCGAAGAGTCCGCCGTCAACACGACCGGCTTCGATTACGCCATCAGGAATGTTTGTTGTGTCGATAGTGCCATCTGCATAAAATGGTGTGAGGTCTACAAGTAGGTTATTTTCTGTGAACTCAAGCAAACGACTCCAGTCGTTTTGCATAACATCAGGAAGATCTCCTGCAGGAGCAAGTGTGAGAAGCATTGGCCAATAATCGCCCCAACCTGCTTGAAGCTCTTCTACGAAAATATGAGGATGCTCAGCCATGAAGAGTTCTAATACTTCTGTTGTTTGTTCATTTCTTGTCGGGTTGCCCCACCAGCCAAAAACGATATCTACAGCGTCCAATTCAACGTCTGGTTCTAGATCTGGCTCTGGTTCAGGGGTTGGTTCAGGGGTCGGTTCCGGGGTCGTCTCTACGGTTGGCTCTGGGGTTGCTTCAGGAGCTTCAGGTTCTGAGTCACAGGCTACTAATAAAGCGCCAAGCAGAAGGACTGATAGTACGACTAGTAATATTTTTTTCATTTGATAATTCTCCTTAAAAATTTTATATGGTTTGTGTTCTAGCATGCAAGTTTGCAGATGTTTTTGTTTCAATTACCCCCTTTCAAATCATCATGATGCCTTAGTTAGCTGATAATTATTACTATTCAGCTCGATAGGTATCTGTTCTCTTACTCATTATACAAAGTAATCCTTATATTTACCTTCAATTACAGGAGTCAGTTTTTGTAAATTGCCGTGCAGATGGTCAAAAACAGCCTTTCTCAGCAATACTTTGTCCTCTTGCTTAAGAGCCGACAAAATTACTTCATGCTCGTTGTATAGCTCAGGATAGCGCTCCGTGGTTGCAGTATCGAGTATTCTAAAGCGCGTATAGTAAACCTGACAATCTTGTATAATATCCATCATCTTCTCACGCTTATTTGCTTCAAATAAGATGTAGTGAAAGGTACTGTCAATTTCGTAAAATGCGGACGGATTAATACTGTCTGAGTTAATTAATTCATATTGTTTACTCATATTTTCCTCAAGCAACTTCACTACCGCTTGAGTTTGCCCATTGTCTATAATGTTATTAATCATTTCCATTTCAAGTATTGCGCGCATATAAATTACGTCTCGTATGTATTTCATGTCCAGAAGAGTGACGAAGCTTCCTATTTGAGGTACTATTTCAATGTATTTTTCACCTTTTAACCTCAAAAACGCAGTCTTAACAGGAGTTCGGGAAACATTATATTCGTTAGCTATTTCATTCTCACTTATCATTTGTCCGGGCTTTAGTTTTAGTGTGAGGATGTCTGTTTTCAGTTTATTGTACAGGTCTTCACCATTAATATGATTGGAGTAGTTGTTCACAAGTTAAAGCTCTCTTTCATCTCTGAATACTTGAATCCATGTATGCAAGTATTCTTGCTTTAAATATACACCAAGTCTAAATTCATGTCAACAACTTTTGAAGCGTTGTTCGCCAATAATTAAAATCCCTGTTTGCCTTAGGCAGTGACGGGGATTTTCGAGTAATTATAATTTCAAATTGTTACAATTATGCTAAATCATGAAGATATCCGTTTGCGCTGAAAATTTTGAAGTATAGTATTGCTTCGGGGTATTCACCCTCTTTTACGGTATCATAAGGTAAAAGCGGAAACTCGAATTCTTCTAGTTTGTCTAGTTTACCGGCAGTATACATCTCAATGCGCTGGAGGGTTGCTTCACAGCGGGCCATAACGCCACCCAAGCGTGCATTGACAATTTCTAGTCCAAATGGTTTAGAAGTGCGGCTCCAAAGAGCAACAAAAGATTCGGTGAATACTTTTGCGAGTTCTGAACATTTTTTCAGGTCATTAATAACAGCAGTAAACGAATTAGTTTTGTACGCATTGCGTAGTTTTATGCTTAAGCCGGATTTTACGGCAAGTAAGTCAGCAAGTCCTTTGTACATATTGAAGTAATCTTTCATTTCATCATTTTTAGCCCGATTTACAAGAACACTAATTTCATCTGCCAATCTCGTAAAGTGTTCGGGAATGTCTGGGTTGTCATAATGTAAGTCAAACATTGATGGAATATCAGTGTACAATAAAATTTTTGTGGAGTTATAGGCTTTGATGTTCGGCATATCCAAACCGGGTAGCAAGTCCAACTTTTCAATTGTCATAAAGTCATCAAGAGATGATCCTGTTAATAATTTTAGAAGTCGGTCGATGCCGACATCGCTTCCTGAGCTGTAACGTAGTTCGCCGTAGAGGGCAATTCCGGGAAGAACGGACATGAGTGGTGCTTCAGCTCCGTCATCGCCCCAGAGGGTATTGATAACGGTGTTAATACCTTGACTTACTGATGCCTCAAAACCGCATCGAGTAGTGGAATAGCTCTTTGAATTTGCTGCAACAAATCCGCCCCACTTCCATGTTCCGCCTGCCCATGCAAGTGGTGCACCTGCGCGGCGTTGTATCTGCTGTTCATAATGTTCTTGAGTGTGATTATAATAATCCCAATATACATATGTTATATCTTGAGGAAGAGCGGCGATTTGTTCCGGTGTTATTTCTATGCCTGAATTTGCAGCCATTAGCATATCGTCCCACATCATGGGCTTCCAGCCGTGTTTTTTCGTTAACTCAAGCACTCTGGGTAGATGTTCCATCATAATATCATAAGGTTTCTTAAATCCGTGTTTGTCTAGATATTCGCCTCGCCCAATTGTCCATGCTTCGTCCATGCCGATATGGATATTGCGTGTTTTAAATGCACTTGCCAGGCTTTTTAACATAGCATCAATAAACTCATATGTCTTATCTTCGCCAACAAATAGAACTTCTTTGGTATCTTTCATATCTTCGCTATGGCTCCAACGTAGAGTTTTGCGTAAATGTGCGAGGGTTTGGATACAGGGCATAAGCTCAACGCCTAGGCTGTCAGCAAATTCGTCCAGTTCTTTCAATTCAGCAACGGAGTATCGCCCACGCATATAGCCAAAGTATGGATACTCGGGTATTTCATAGGTATCTTCCATATGGAGCATGCAAGCATTGTAGCCGATTAGAGCTAATCGAGAGATAAAGCGCTTCATTTCAGGTATTGTATAAACGGCATTGCGTGAAACATCCACGAAAGCGATGAGCTTCTTTACTCTTGCAGTCTCCGATACTACTCCTTCGCCGCCGGAGGCGAGTATACCAAAACCTCGGAAGAAATCGCTTTTTTCTTTGTAGTAAACGGTTTTATTTTCAAAATCAACGCGCAAGCTAACATCTTCATTACTGTCCAAAGCTACAGCTTGATAATTGTCCGATATATCGAAATCAACTACATTTGTACTTACCAAATTGCTCCACCCTTTTGCAATTTCTGTGTTCATGTGAAATCTCCTCTTAATCAATATACATTTATCTATTACCTAATATGTTAAGGAACTGTCTGGAAATAACTTGCACATTTTCCCTTGTCTTTTTGCCGCCATGCGGCACATAAAAACCTTGAAAGGCATTAGCATTACTGCGGTTTTTCTGCACCACATGACAACAAAAATCC
>Ga0123355_10000329_pt1 | contig 61283 bp, 54 predicted proteins | sample TergutEmb28metaG_3_FD_89872 | JGI IMG/M metagenome (GOLD analysis project Ga0123355, IMG submission 89872) | Embiratermes neotenicus P1 segment gut microbial communities from Petit-Saut dam, French Guiana - Emb289 P1 | ecosystem: Host-associated > Arthropoda: Insects > Digestive system > Gut ...
CAGAAACGCAATGGAAAGTCGGGCGATTAGTCCCGGAAGTGAAAGACAAGGCTTTAGAGTGGATTAAGAAAAATGGTGGTCTTGAGCCATGGCTAGAAGAAGGTGGCAAAGGCACGGGATGGCATAAAACTCTTGAGAAGTTAAAACAAAAGCTAGAATCACCCATGCCAGCTGAGAAGAAAATCAAAAAGCCAGAAAGAATTGACATGCACGGAGACACGGGGACGGTTCATCTTGAACCGTCCCCGTGTCCTTGGACTTTCGCCACACCACCAAAATATCCCTATATATAGTCGAGGATTTCAACAATATCACTAAATATGGTAAATATTGCGAAAAATCTATTGATATATGAGAGCATACAGAGTATAATGTCAACAGCAGTTTGCAATTAAGTCCATACAGGGCAGTTTTCTCAGATTTTTTCGCGTATGTGGGGCGATAAGACCCGTTCTAGCGAAAAAATCTGAGGAAATTGTCCAGTATGGATGGCGGAATTAAACTGTAACTATTCGCGTAAATAATCAACGGAAAGCTGGTGTTTACTCTGTATTTAAAATCTCTGGAAATTCAAGGATTTAAATCATTTCCAAGTTCGACCCGTCTTACATTTGATAAACCAATAACGGGAATTGTCGGACCTAATGGAAGTGGTAAATCAAACATATCTGATGCCATACTTTGGGTTATGGGAGAACAGTCTACCAAGACACTGCGTGGCGGTAAAATGGAAGACGTTATATTTGGGGGAACACAAAGGCGATCTCAGAAGAGTTTTGCTGAAGTTTCTCTTATTTTAGATAATTCAGAAGGTCGATTACAAGTCGATACTTCTGAAGTCATGCTTACAAGAAGATACTATCGCTCGGGGGAAAGTGAATACTATATCAATCAATCACTTGTTAGGTTAAAAGACATGAATGACCTTTTAATGGATACAGGTCTTGGTCGTGAGGGATATTGTATAATTGGACAAGGTAGAATCGCTGAGATTATATCTACTAAAAGTAAAGATAGACGTGAAATTTTTGAAGAAGCTGCAGGTATTTCACGTTATCGTCATAGAAAAGATGAATCTGAAAAGAAGCTTCATCAAACTGAAGAAAACTTACTGAGAATTGGCGATAAGATTTCTGAGTTAGAACTACAAGTTGGTCCATTACGTGAGCAAGCTGAAGTGGCTAAAAAATACTTAATTCTTAGAGATGAGCAACGTGGTCTTGAGATTTCTATGTGGCTTAAAGAGCTTGAAAGTCTGGCTGAACGTTCAGAAAAAACTGAAATGGATTATATTACTGCAACTCGCTCACTTGACGCTGCAACTATAGAACTTAACTCTTATTTTGCAGATTCAGAATCACTGTCTGAACTTACTCGTGACAGTGATGTTGAGGCGGAAGCTATTCGTGAGTTAATTTCAACATCTGAGGGAAATCATGGTGATGTGGAAAGTGCAATTGCTGTATTAAAATCACAGCTAAAAGGAAATAATGACCAAATAGAAAATATTGATCATGAATTACAAAGCCAAGATGAACAAGAGGGTGGTGTTGGCTCACAAATTCGTGATCGTGAAGAACGACTTAAGGTTATTGATTCTGAAAAATTATTAAAAGACGAAAATATGTCAACTTTAGCTAATGAGTTGCAAGATATCTCTAATACAACAGGGGAGTCCTCTGCAGCACAAAGCGAGCTGTTAAAGAACGAAAATGATTTGCAAATACTACATAGTGATAAAAAGTCTGAACTTTCTGCTCTTGCGTCACAGGCCCAAGAGTTATTCGATATGGACGAATCTGTTAAGCAAGAATTAGCAGGTGCAAAAGAGGATTTAAAAGCGCGCGAAGAAGAACATGAAAGTTGCAGTAAAGTACTTGAAAAAGCCAAAGAAGAAGCTGAGTCACTTGAAAATGTAATTAAGGGCCTTGCAATAAAGTCTGAAAATCGTACAAAAAAAGCAGACAAGGTTGGAGAAACCGTAGAACGTTTATCATTCGACCTGAAAACACTTGAATCCAGAAAAGCATTATTAACAGAAATGGAACGTGATTATCAGGGATACTCAAAATCCGTTAAATTAGTCATGCAAGAACGTTCACGTGGTTCTTTAAGAAATATACATGGAACTGTTGGTAGCCTGATTAAAACTAATGAGGAATATGCAATAGCTATTGAAACTGCGCTAGGTCACGCCATGCAGAATATTATTGTTGATACAGAAGACGATGGTAAAGCTGCAATTAATTACCTAAAACGCAGAGATGGAGGAAGAGCGACGTTTTTACCTATTTCTACAGTACAAGGCAACCTACTTAGTGAAGATGAGTTCAAAAACGATAATGGCTTTGAAGGTTTAGCTATTGATCTTGTTGATTTTGATCCTAAATACAAAGGCATTTATGCAAGACTACTTGGTCGTGTAGTTATCGCAGATGATTTAAACAATGCAGTTAAACTTGCAAAGAAGCATAGTCATCGTTATAAAATTGTAACACTTGACGGACAAGTTATGAATGCCGGCGGTTCAATGACAGGTGGTTCTGCAGCAAATAATGCAGGCGTGCTTTCTCGTGCAAATGAGCTTGAGCAACTAAGTGGACGTATTAGTAAGTGCAGTACTGATTTAGAAAGTGCACAACGCGAACATGCGGAATGTGTGCGTGAAAAGACTGCAGCTGAATATGAACTAAATACTGCACAAACTGAGTTGCAGACAGCTAAAGAAGATGTTATGAAGCAGGAGCTTGAGCAGTCACACCGTGAGTTATTATTAACAGCTCTTAATGATAGTATAAAAGCATTTGAGGAAGAAACAAATTCCATTGAAAGCAGAATTGAACAGAACCTGGAAAGTACAGAACTAATTAAAAAGCAAATTATCGATGTTGAAGATGATATTGTTGATCTGAAAGAGGAAATTGAAGAAGCTATTCGCGGCCATGAAAAACTTGCACAAGAACGTGAACGTGTAAACTCAACCATAGCAGAGCTTCGTGCTGAGGTTGCTGCTTTGGATGCAGAGTCTGATTCATTAACAAAGGCCGTTAGTGAACTGACTGAGCTTCGTGATCAAATGTTCGACAGTCGTGAACGTCAGCTGGAAACAATAGCAGGGCTAAAAACAAAGAACGATAATATTCTCACTGAAATCGCAGATAATGAACGAAAAGCAACTAAAATTCTTGATGAAATTGAGTCACAAAAAGCCCGCTTATCAAAGCTTAATGAGAAAAAGTTTGAAATAGAAGAAAAACGTAACTCCCTGAATAAGTCAATTAAAGATAAAAACGAAGAACAAATTCTATTACAAAACGAGTGTGCAAGACTTGAGCAAAGAAAACAAAGCTTTGAAATGGAAGAGAAGCAAATTATTGATAAGCTATGGGATCAATATGAGCTTTCCAGATCCGCCGCTGTTAATGCCGGTGCACCAATAGAACATGTCAAAACTGCACAAAAGCGAATAAGTGCAATTAAGCGTGAAGTGTCTGAATTAGGTAATCCAAACATTGGCGCAATTGACGAGTACGAACGTGTCAGCACAAGATATGATTTCTTAACATCACAACGTGATGATGTGGAAAAAGCAAAGGCTGAACTAATTGGCATTATAGATAAAATAACTGCAGAAATGCGTACTATATTCAGTACCGAGTTTGAAAAAATTAATCTGAGCTTTCAGCGAACATTTAAAGACTTATTTGGTGGTGGCAGAGCATCACTCGTACTTGAAGAGCCGGAAGATGTATTAAACTGCGGAATTGACATACAAGTACAACCACCCGGAAAATCTTTAAAGACAATTTCTTTATTATCTGGTGGAGAAAAAGCATTCGTTGCAATAGCAATTTACTTTGCAATATTGAGCGTACGTCCACCGCCATTTGTTGTTATGGATGAGATTGACGCTGCTCTTGATGACGCAAATGCACTACGTTTTGCAGATTATATGCGACGAATGTCTGACAGAACTCAAATGATAGTTATTTCTCATAAGAGAGGTACAATGGAAGAGGCTGACATTCTTTACGGTGTTACAATGCAAGAGCACGGTGTGTCCAGCTTACTCAGTATTGATCTCGAAGAAGCAGAAAAACACTTAAAAACTAATACTAATAAGGTTAGAGTTTAATAAAATCAAACCATCTAAAGGAATAATCATATCAAATGAAATTTTTTAGTAAATTACAAGAAGGTCTCACAAAAACATCTAAGCAAATCGGAGCATTGTTCGCATCCTTTACGGGTGCGGACGATGATTTTTATGATGAACTTGAAGAAACTTTAATTATGGCAGACATTGGAGCAGAATCTGCGATATCTACAGTTGAGTTGCTTCGTGAAATTGTTATTAAAGAAGGCTTAAGGGGCGCTGAAGAAATAAAAGAAGCACTTGCACAAATATTATCTGAGCGTCTTTCAAAATCTGATTCAACAATTAAGCTTGAAACAAAACCATCAGTTATCTTGGTAATTGGAGTAAATGGTGTTGGTAAAACAACAACAATTGGTAAGCTTGCGCTAAGATATGTAAATCAAGGTAAGAAAGTATTGCTTTGCGCAGGAGATACTTTTAGAGCAGCTGCAGGAGAGCAATTATCGATTTGGGCTGAACGTTCCGGAGCAGAAATAATTCGACGTGATGAAGGTGCTGATCCTGCGTCAGTTGTTTATGATGCCATTAATGCCGCAAAAGCACGAGAAACAGACATTATTATATGCGATACAGCAGGACGATTGCATAATAAATCAAACTTAATGAACGAACTTGAAAAAATTCATAGAATAATAAAGCGTGAACTACCGGAAGCAAGTCTGGAAACTCTGCTTGTTATTGATGCAACCACAGGTCAGAATGGCTTAATTCAAGCTCGTCAATTTAAAGAAGCCACTGATATTTCAGGGATTGTATTAACAAAACTAGATGGAACAGCAAAAGGTGGGATTGTAGTTGCCATTGTGGATGAACTCAATGTGCCCGTCAAGTTAGTTGGTGTTGGTGAAAAACCTGATGACCTAATTGATTTTAATGGAAATGAGTTTGCAGAAGCTGTTTTGTCTTAATTAAAAATATTTGGAGGTAACAATATGAAGTTTGTACTAGCAACAGCCAATCAAGGTAAAATAAAAGAAATGTGTAGCATTTTATCTAGTTTAAATATTGAAGCTGTTACTAGAGATGAACTTGATATAGATATAGAAGTTGAAGAAACCGGAACGACATTTTTAGAGAATGCAAGATTAAAAGCGCAAGCAATCTGCAAACTTTCAAAAATGCCGTCAATTGCTGATGATTCCGGTCTGGTTGTTGACGCACTAAATGGTGAACCGGGTGTTTATTCCAGCTCATATGGTGGTGAGAGTTTGAATACAAAAGAACGCAATGCTTATTTATTAAAAAAAATGGAAAACGTGGAACAAAGAACCGCGAAATTCGTCTGTAATATAGTGTGTGTTTTCCCTTCAGGGGTCGAATTAGTTGCAACAGGGGAGTGTCCCGGTTCAATTGCATTGGTGCCTTCAGGAACTGAAGGATTTGGCTATGATACGATCTTTGTTCCGGATGGAACAAGCCTAACAATTGGGGAGCTGCCATTTGAAGAAAAAAATAAAATATCACATAGAGGAAATGCCTTAAGAAATTTTACGAAACTACTTGAAGCAAGTGATTACATTAATGTTGGTGAATGCGTATGAATATTGGAATATTTGGAGGTTCATTCAATCCGCCACATATTGGACATGTAAAAGCTTCAATTAGCGCATATGAACAGTGTAATTTAGATTTACTCATTGTCATTCCTGCAGGAACTCCTCCTCATAAATCTTTACCCTTGAACACACCGGAACCTGAGCTACGTTTACTGATGACAAAAAATGCTTTTGAAACCGAGGAAAATACTAGCAAGCATATTAAAGTATCAGATATTGAAATATATAGTCACGAAAGAAATTATACAATTGATACTGTTCTAAAAATACGAAATGAATATCCATATGCGAGATTATTTTTATTCGTCGGAACTGATATGTATAATGCAATTGATACTTGGAAAGACAGTGCTGAGTTATTAAAAGAGGTCACAGTTATTGAATTGCCACGTTGTGTTATACCAATTTCTTCATCTGAGTTACGCGAAATGTTAGTAGAAAGAAAAGGCAGAGATTTTATCGCTGATTCTAATTATGCTCTTATTATAAAAAACAGATTATATAATGCGAAACCTGATTGGGATTGGTTGCGTCAAAAAGCGTATTCTATGCTTGATCCGCTTCGTGTTCCACATGTTGTTGCATGCGAAAAAGAAGCGCAACGCCTTGCAGAACGCTGGGGAGTAAATCCCAATGATGCACGTGAAGCTGCCATATTGCACGATATCACAAAGAAACTTGATTTTTACGAGAATTTGTGTATAATTTCTAAGCATGGGTTATCAGTTGAAAAGCTTGGAAAAAATGAAGAAAAACTGCTTCATTCCATAACAGGTGCACTAGTTGCTCAATCTGAATTTGGCGCATCAGATACTGTTGCAGAAGCCATTAAATGGCATACAACCGGCAAGGCTGGTATGTCAACTCTAGAAAAAATAATATATATTGCCGACTACATTGAAGAAACAAGAATATTACCGGGTATTGATGAACTTAGAAGGCTTGCATATATAGATATAAATGTAGCGATGTTAATGGGACTGGAAATGACAGTGGAAGATTTAGTGTCCCGGGACATTCCTCCAAATATTGCAACAATTGAAGCGATTAATGATTTTAAACACATTATTTCCATGACGAGTAGCGAAAGGAAAACAATATAAATGAAACTCATAGGTAGCAGCGGAAGAAATGCGAATAACAGGCGCATTACAAACAATGTTAACACGTCAAGAAGCACTGCAACCAGAAATAACTCTGCACGTGCGCCCTCAAATAGAGAACCTTTTCCAGATCGAGGACAACCAAGAAGAGGTGCCCGAAGAAGACTAACAGGAGCACAGAAAGTACTAAGGACTCTTTTAATAATATTATGCTTAATGATATTTGTAGGCGGATCTGCATTAGCTATTGTCAGATGGCAAATTCAACCGCTTTATGACATCTTCTTTAGACCTGGTGATAATGTACTGGCTGTTCAGACAGATAATAACACTCCAACTACTATAATTAATCCTGACAATCCTGAAGAAATTATAACAGCTGAGGAAGAACGGGAAGGTGAGAGAGGAACCAGAGAAGCACCTATCGAAGAAAGAAATGAGGATATGTTTACATTCCTAATTCTTGGAATTGACTATCATTCCCAAACTGACGTTATAATGGTTGCAAGATTTGACTCAGTCGCATCAACACTAGAAGTTGTTAGTATACCACGTGATACTCTTGTAAATGTCAGTTGGAATCTTAGAAAAGCTAATGCCATTATGTCAACTATGCGACATAGATTTAGAAATGAAGCTAATGTGGAAGAAGCTGCAATGCAAGCAACTGTCGAACACTTCAGTGATTTACTTGGATTTAATGTAGATTTTTGGGTAACAGTTACTCAACCAGGCTTTACAAGACTCATAGACGCTGTTGGACCAATTGATTTTTATGTTCCTGCAAATATGTACGAATATGGTATTCGTGTAAATAGAGGACAACAAAGACTTAGTGGTGAACAAGCACTAACTGTTATGAGAACCAGAAGAGTCTACGCAGACGCAGATATAGGAAGAATAAATACCCAGCAAAACTTTTTACATGTTTTGGCTACCACACTAATTAACAATAGAAATCAGATTTCTGTCAATGATTATGCAGATATTTTTATCAACCATGTTAGGACAGATATACAACTAAATCATTTGATATGGCTTGGCAGAGAGATGTTACAATTAGATCCTGCAGATATAAACTTTACAATAATGCCTCACTCTCTTGCAAATATCAATAGAACATCATATGTAACGGTTCATGTTGATGAATGGCTAGAAATCGTAAACGAAAGATTAAGCCCGCTTAATAGAGAAATTACTGCTGAGGATGTCAGCATTTTGACAAGAGATGCTAATAGGCGACTATTTGTCACAGATGGTGAGTGGCGAGGCAGTACAGGCTGGGGCGGTGGTCCGGGTTAATCATCCAAACGCAATTAATTATTTAATTTTTATTCATTAATGTCTGAAAGGAACTTACATTATTAATGTTGACACCTAAAGAAGTAGCAACAATAGTTGTTAAAACACTTGATAGCAAGATAGCCAGAGATATAAAACTAATTAGAACAACAAATATTACTGTACTTGCAGATTATTTCGTAATTTGTACAGCTGGTTCTACGACACAGCTAAAGACTTTGTCTGATGAAGTAGAAAAAACTCTTAAAGAAGCAGGAGAAATGTCGCTCCGTCGTGAGGGACATAGATCAGGCGGATGGGTTCTAATTGATTATGGCTGTGTAATCGTTCACATATTCTTGCAAGAAGAACGTGAGTTTTATACATTAGAACGATTATGGGGCGACGCTGAAGACATTGATATCAGCGATATGATTCAAATTGGACCAAACTAACCATTGGCTTTTAAGTAATAACAAATTAAAATCTAGCACAAAATAACCATGTACAATAAATGGTTGTTTTGTGCGTATATAGACTGAAAGGATTTTCATCACATGAAATATGATTTTACTAGAATTGAAAATAAATGGCAGGAGAAGTGGGAGGCTGAAAAGCCTTTTGCTGCATTTAATGAAAGTCCAAAGGAAAAGTATTATGTACTAGTGGAATTTCCTTATCCATCAGGAGAAGGACTGCATATAGGGCACCCAAGACCTTATACAGCAATGGACATTGTTGCCAGGAAAAGACGAATGGAGAATTACAATGTATTATTTCCAATAGGGTTTGATGCATTTGGACTTCCTGCAGAAAATTACGCAATTAAGAACAAGATTCATCCTGCTGTTATAACCAACGAGAGAATTAAACTGTTTACTGAACAGTTAAAAAGGCTTGGTTATAGTTTTGACTGGGATAGATGTGTAGATACAACTGACCCTGATTACTACAAATGGACACAATGGATATTCCTAAAGTTTTTCGAAAAAGACTTAGCTTATAAAGCACTGATTCCTGTAAACTGGTGTACATCATGTTTTTGTGTTCTTGCAAATGAAGAAGTTGTAGATGGAGTATGCGAACGTTGTGGCTCAGATGTTGCTAGACGTGAAAAGAGTCAATGGATGCTACGTATTACAAAATATGCACAAAGGCTAATTGATGATCTTGACGATGTTGATTATGTAGAAAGAGTTAAAGTTCAACAGCGAAATTGGGTTGGGCGTTCTGATGGTGCAGAAATAAACTTTAAAACTACCACAGACGATACAATACGTGTTTTTACAACAAGGCAAGATACTTTATATGGCGCGACATATATGGTAATCTCCCCGGAACATTCCTTACTTCAAAAATGGAACATTGAAAATAGAAAAGAAATCGAAGAATATCAAATCGCTGCTTCAAAGAAATCTGACTTTGAGCGAACTGAGCTTGTTAAGGACAAAACAGGTGTTAAAGTAAAAGGTGTTTGTGCAATCAATCCTGCCACAGGTAAGGAGATTCCGATATTTATATCTGATTATGTTCTCGCATCATATGGAACCGGTGCTATAATGGCTGTTCCGGGTCATGATGCCCGTGACTGGGAATTTGCAAAGAAGTTTAATCTACCAATTATTGAAGTCATTTCAGGTGGTGACGTTGAAAAGGAAGCTTATACAGACTGCGAAACCGGAACAATGGTCAATTCTCCACTTATAGATGGATTAAGTGTTGATGATGCAAAAGTAAAAATAACCAAGTGGCTTGTAGAACAAGGACTGGGTGAAGAAAAGGTTAATTATAAGCTTCGTGACTGGGTTTTCTCAAGACAACGTTACTGGGGCGAACCTATTCCTATAGTTGAATGTGCCACATGTGGTTTTGTAGCATTACCGGAGAACGAATTACCGCTTATACTTCCTGATATAGAAAACTACCAAACAACTGAAACAGGGGAGAGCCCGTTAGCTGCATTAACTGATTGGATCAATACAACATGTCCAAAGTGTAAAGGACCTGCAAAAAGAGAAACCGATACTATGCCACAATGGGCCGGATCAAGCTGGTATTATCTTCGTTATGCAGACTCACAGAATAATACTGCACTTGCTTCAAAAGAAGCTTTGGATTATTGGACACCTGTAGACTGGTACAACGGTGGTATGGAGCATACAACCTTACATTTATTATACTCACGCTTTTGGCATAAATTCTTATATGACATTGGAGTAGTAAATACTCCTGAGCCGTATGCAAAACGAACCAGTCAAGGAATGATATTAGGTGAAGACGGACAGAAAATGAGTAAGTCACGTGGTAATGTATTAAATCCTGATGATATCATTGCTGAATACGGCGCCGATACATTACGTCTATATATCATGTTTATTGGTGACTTTGAAAAGACTGCGCCATGGTCACAGACGTCAGTTAAGGGATGTAAGAAATTCCTTGACAGGGTTTGGAATATAACTATTACTAATTTAGAGAATGATTCCAACTCAAATACAGGTTCAAGTGAAGAAGATATGTGTGATCTTGAACATGTTTCAGCTGACCATGAAATACTGGCGCACAGAACCATTAAAAAGGTCTGCGGTGATATCGAGAATTTGAAGTTTAATACAGCTATTGCAGCTCTTATGACGCTTGTAAACAGCTTTTATAACAAAGCTCCTAATAGAGCTGATATAAAAGTATTACTAACATTATTGTCACCATTTGCACCACATATTTCTGAAGAGTTATGGCAATTACAAGGATTTGACGGTTATGCGTCAGAACAAGCTTGGCCAAAATACGATGAAAGCAAGACAATTGACTCTAGTGTAACTATGGCTGTACAAGTTATGGGTAAACTAAGAAGCACAATTACTATAGCTCTTGATTCACCTGATGAGGCTGTAATTGAAGCTGCAACTTCTGATAGTAAAATACAAGGTTATATAGAAGGTAAGGAAGTTGTTAGAAAAATTGTAGTAAGGAATAAGCTTGTAAACTTAATAATTAAGTAGAATAAAGTAGCTAGATCACAAGTCGTACTGACGTAATGAGGAGTTTCATTTAATGAGTAATCATGAAATTAAGCAAAATAATAAGAATATAACGGACAGTACGCCTACACATAGTTATATACTAACATTTAAAGGTGAAAAATTTACACCACTAAACCCTGATCCAATGCAAATTCACATTGAAGACATTGCTCATGCATTGTCTTTAATGTGTCGCGCAAATGGACATATTGATTATTTTTTCTCCGTTGCACAGCATAGTATGAATTGTGCTATTGAAGCAAAAGCACGAGGATATTCGGCGCATATGCAGCTTGCATGCCTGATTCATGATGCAAGTGAAGCATATATATCAGATATAACAAGACCTGTTAAACAATATCTACTTGACTATAAATTAATTGAACGACGTCTACAAGACACTATATACAAAAGATTTTTAGGCACAGTATTAAATGAAGAAGAAAGTGAATTAGTTCAAGCTGTTGACAACGACATGTTGATGTGTGAGCTTAATGCCTTAATGAGAACTAATAAAGTTTTTAATAAAGTTCCAAAACTATTTAGTAATGCATCGTTTAAATATAAGAGCCACGCAGATGCAGAAAAAGATTTTTTGAGAGTTTATTATGGAATAATGCACGCTGGTTTAATTCAGGGCAAATGAGAAATATATGCATTTTCAATAGTTTCCACACATTTATTCTTATATTCATCCACCCTACATTGAACAAAAACTTTATTTTGTTCAGCCGCATATGTGTATATTAACGTGATTGTATTTAAGAATATAGATATGAAACGCTTGAAATATGGACTTCCCTATACAAAATATGATATAATTTTTGTTAATATGAACTTTATTGCTTCATTGATTTTACAAATTGTAGTTATAGCTTAACTTCATAACTTCTACATTAAGGAATTTATTTATATGGATTATAGAACTGAGTCCCCTGAGATTATAAGAGAGTTTCTATTCTATCATGAAACTATCAAAACTCACTCCAAGAAAACAATTGACGAATACTTTCTTGACTTACGTACGTTCTTTCGCTTTCTAAAGATACATAAGAATATAGTTCCTGGTGACAGTAACTTTGATGAGATATCAATTATGGATATTGATTTTAAGTTTGTTGAGGATGTAACAATTAATGATATATATGCATACCTTGCCTTTTTAACTCGTGACCGACAAATTAATCCAAATAGTAGAAATGCAAAGTACGGTCTAAGCGCTAATTCCAGAGCACGCAAAACAGCTGTTATAAGATCATTCTACAAGTATTTAACACTTAAGTCTAGTAATAACCGACTCAGTAAGAATCCTGTTGCAGATTTAGACTCACCAAAACTGAGAAAATCACTTCCCCGTTTCTTAACTCTTGATGAAAGCACTGAGTTATTAAATAACGTTGATGGTATGTATAGAGAACGTGACTTTTGCATACTGACATTATTTTTGAACTGTGGATTAAGAATTTCAGAGCTTGCCAATATAAATATATCTGATATACGTGATGACTCTATTCGAGTTCTTGGTAAGGGAAACAAGGAACGTGATGTATATATTAATGACGCTTGTGCTGATGCTATAAGCGATTATTTAGTTGAAAGAAAGAAAATTGCTAATAAAAATGAGCCTGCTTTGTTTTTGTCAAGCAGGCGCACAAGAATTAGCACCTCTACCATACACAGCCTTGTAAAGAAGCATTTAAAAGCTGCAGGACTTGATAGCACCAAGTATTCATCACATAAGCTAAGACATACTGCTGCAACACTTATGTTAAAGGGTGGCGTTGATGTAAGAACACTCCAAGAACTGTTAGGTCATGAAAATTTAAATACGACTCAAATTTATACCCATGTTGATAATGAAGATCTTCGCAGAGCTGCAATGCGCTCCCCTCTTGCCGGTTATAAAAAAAAGAAAACGAAAAACGACGATTAGTTTTAAGTCCATACATGGAAGCGCGACGAAGAGTTCTGTGTTTTCGATTTCCAAAGCGAGTTTGGGCGCCACGCAAGTATGGTAATAGATATAAATTACTAACAGCAAGACGGTTTGAGCGACGAAATCGAACAATACAGACTCTGAGTGCAAGCGCTGCTCAGTATAAGTTTATGGAACTCAGTTCTCATTCAAGAATATCGCGATATCTCGAATGTCTAACTTTTGTGCCATCTCTGTATCAAATAATTGAATTGGCATAAGTGCTGTTCTGGCATTTTGAGCTGAATTAACTGAACTAATTTCATTTCGAAAATGATTTGCGAATGCCAGTCCGTAATTATAAAATCCGTAATCAAGAAGTATTATTGTATCCGGGAAGCGATAGCCACGTTCTGAGCCCATTGTTATAGTAATAATTCTACGACTATCGCGCTCTGCTGTTCCGGAAAAACACCATCCGGCCGGATTAGTAAATCCGGTCTTAAATCCGTCAAGGCCATAATAATCAATTAGTAACGGATTAGTATTATTGTATTCAATTTCTTCAAATATAACACTTGTTTGTGAAGTAAACTCTAATACCTCCGGAAATTCCATTATTAATGCTCTGGTCATTTCTGCCATTCCTCGTGCGGAGATTCTATTATCGGGAGAACCGCCCCAACTATCGTGGAATTCTGCTTCAATGCCGAGTTCCACTGCTTTTTGATTCATATAATCAATTAGACCCTCTTCGCTACCAAAAAGTGCTTCGCCTAAGGCAATTGTTGCTGCACTTGCAGATCTAACAATAACCACATCAAGAAGCTCACGAATTGTATATGTTGAATCTAGATGCAAAGGAACATTTGAAAATCCTCTATTAAATGAAAATTCACTAGTACTTTCACTAATTTCTACTACTGTGTCAAACGTAATCAGCCCATCTCTAATTGCGTCAAATACGACATGCACAGCGACCATTTTTACCATGCTTGCAGGAACTCTTAACTCATCTGCATTAAACTCATATATAACAAGGCCTGTGTCAAAATCCATAATTATTGCAGCTTCTGAAGTTATTGTATAATCTCCAACTTCTCGCGCCAGCGCAATAGTTGTGAAGGTAACGCTTAATGCAACTATTATAATAAAACTAATAGTTGACTTAACAATATTAAATTTTTTAAAACATCTAAATCGCATTACCTATGTTCCCATTCTTTATATTCTAAAGCATGACCATATAACCTTTCATAGCTTTCATGTCTGCTCTTTTGTAATTTACCTTCATTCAAAGCTAATAAAATCGCACATCCCACTTCTTTTATATGGGCACAGTCACGAAAACGGCATTGACCAATATACTGCTCAAATTCAGGAAACAAATATTGAAGTTCTTCTTTTTCTGTAATGAACCCTGAATCAAATGCTGAAAAACCTGGTGTATCTGCAACCAATGCTCCACACTTTAGTTCATATAATTCGACATGTCTAGTTGTATGGCGACCCCTTCCGAGTTTTTTACTAATGTCTCCTACTGATATTCCAAAGTTTGGTTCAATTGTATTAAGTATACTGGACTTCCCTACCCCGGAGTTTCCTGTAAATGCACAAATAGACTTGCTAATAGCATTTTCTAACTCAGCTATGCCCTCACCGGTAACAGCACTTGTTCTAATTGTTGTAAAACCAACATCTGTATAAATAGAAAATAAGTTCTCAGCTGAATCAATATCAGTCTTATTAATACATATAATGGGCTCACAATTGCTATTTATCGCAATTACAGTCATTCTATCTATTAAGTATGGATCTGTAACAGGAATTGCGCCCGATGCAATAATAACCATTATATCAATGTTTGCAAGTGGAGGTCGAACAAACTCATTTCTTCTTGGAAGAATGTCAGTTATTATACCCTTTCCCTCTTCAGTTGATTTATATAATACGCGATCTCCCACAAGAGGTGTGTTTTTATCAAGACGAAAACGACCGCGTGCTCTGCATTCGGTCGTTTCCTCAGTGGATTGCACATAGTAAAATCCACTCATTGCTTTATAGATAATACCCTCGTTATTACAGGATTTCATCATACATTAATACCATACAATCCTTATGGTTCCTCTTCACCATCGCCCGGATCTGGATCTGGATCTGGCGGTGGAGGCGTTGGGGGTTCAGGTGTAGGCGTCGGTGTCGGCGTAGGCGTCGGCGTAGGCGTTGGGGGTGGACCGGTTGAAACATGGACAGATATGGTTGATCCCGGTGCAACTTGAGTGCCTGCATGTGCAATGAATGATACAATTCCTGCAGGATGTATACTGTCTTCAAAGTGGCTGACTTGTGGCACCAAGTCGAGTTCCGTTAGAGCAGCTTCTACAGCAGCTAAGGTACTACCAACCATGCTTGGTACCGTAACAGGTGTTGTATCAGGTCCTAAACTCACTCTTAATACAACAGTATTACCTCTGGATAAACTTTCACCAGCACGTGGAAGTGTTTCAATAACAGTATCTCTCATTTCATCTGAGTCTATAGGTACTGTTTCTATATATAAATCCATATGCATGTTGATTAATTGATTTCTAGCTTGAACAGCATGCATATTGATTAAATCAGGCATTTCACCTGGTGCCTCTTCACCTTCTGAAACAACAAGTCGAATTATTATCCTGTCGCCAAACGGAGGCCTGTTTCGTGTTCTCTCTGCAGCAGGATCCTGTGAAATAATCACGCCTTCAGCAACCTCATTATTTGTCTCAAAAGTTGCATGGAACTCATAAAGCTCGTCAAAATAAATGTCAGTTCGTACATCATCATATCTTAAACCAACAAAATTATGTATTGAAACTGGGTCTTCTGGCGGATTAAACCATTCGTTTACCGGTCCAAGTACAAATACAACAAGAAGTATTAATATGAATGCAACTACTGCAAATATTCCAACCATTGTAGCAGTACTGCTTGACCTCTTCTGTGCGTCACGATATTCATTGTCAGTCATCTCTTGCTTTTTCCTAACAGGTGCAGGAGGTGGCACTTGACGATTCATATTCTGTCTTGGAATATGTCTAGTTTCGTAAGGTGCTTCCGATTCCGAAGATTGTCTTTGTGATGGACCTGACAACGCATAATTGAAGATCATTCCCGGTTGCTTACGAAAATCTTCTAAATCACTAAGCATTTCTTCAGCAGTTGTAAAACGCATATTCACATCAGGTTCCATAGCGTGCATTGTTATTTCTTCAAGCCCTGCTGGAATGTCAGGGTTAATATCACGTGGTAGTAATGGAATTGCACTTATATGTTGAATTGCAACAGAAACTGCAGATTCTCCAACAAATGGTAAACGACTGGTGAGCATTTCATACATTACCACACCAACTGAGTAGATGTCAGAACGAGCATCAATTTGACCACCTTTTGCTTGTTCAGGTGAAATATAATGAACAGAACCGAGAGCTTCTTGCGTTAATGTGTTTTGAACAGACAGTAGTCTTGCAATTCCAAAGTCTGCAACTTTAACGCTACCATCTTTTAGTATCATGATATTATGAGGCTTTATATCTCGATGGATAATCCCTCTTGAATGTGCATGTACAAGTGCTTTCGTGATTTGTGTAGAAAAGTGCAGTGCTTCTTTCCAGTTAAGCAAGCCTTTTCTATTTATATATTGTTTTAATGTAATGCCTTCAATAAGTTCCATAACAATATATTCAGTATTACCACTACGGCTAACGTCATAAACAGCAACTATGTTGGGGTGTGATAGCATAGCAACTGCTTGTGATTCAGTATAAAAACGACGTTGAAACTCTTCGTCATTTGCCAAATCCTCTTTGAGTATCTTTACAGCAACCAGACGATTCAAGCGATGACAAAGCGCTTTATACACATATGCCATACCACCGACACCGATAAGTTCTAAAATCTCATATCGGTTATCGAGTATTCTCCCTTGATATTTGTCGTTGTTTTCCATCTATAATCCATTCCTTTCGTAAAGTGCTAACTTTTTAATATAACTACAGTAACATTATCAGGCGCACCTCGTTGTAAAGCCATATTAACGAGCATCTCACAACTTTCTCGTACTGTAGAGCCTCGTAATAGTTCAAATTGAACTTCTTTATCTGTCACAACATTTGTAAGACCGTCTGAGCATAATATAATAAAATCATCTGTTCTCATGTTGATATAAAATATATCAGGTGACTCGTTATCTCCTGTGCCTAAAGCACGTGTAATTAAGTTCCTGTTAGGATGGTCATAGGCTTCGCTCCGGGATATCTCGCCTCTCTCAATCATATCCTCAACAACAGAGTGATCTCTTGTTATTTGAGTAATGTTTTCGAAAGTAACATGATACAGCCTACTATCTCCAACATTTGCGACAACAACACCATCTTTTGTAAAAACAGCAGATGTTAATGTTGTTCCCATTCCGGCAAGTTCTTCATCATCCAAACTTTTTTTGAATACTTCAGTATTAGCTGTATTAACAGCTTCTGTCATCATTGCTGCAATATCTGTTAAATCTTGATCATCACTAATCGTGTCAATATTTTTGTCCATGTAGTCCATATAAGTATCAGCAGCGAGTTTGCTGGCTATATTTCCGGCATTTGCGCCACCCATACCATCACATACGACAAGCACAACGGTATCATTAATTTCACTTGTCGATATTTGAAAGACATCTTGATTATGTTTTCTAATTTTACCGCTATCAGTTATGCCCCATAAATCCATAAATATATTTCCTTTATTTACTGGTGATAATTTCTTTTGCTGTGGCTATATTATTTAATATACGTCGGCGTAGTTGCCCACATGATGCATCTATATCTGCACCTAAACTTCGACGTATTGTGTAATTAATACCATTTCGTTTTAGAATATTAGTAAACTCGCTTAGGTTCTCTTTTGAACTCGGTCTAAAATCACATTCATCAATGATACTCATTAATATTAGATTTAAATGACTTGATTTCTTATCTAAAAGCCTCGATAGCATTTCTGCTTGAAATGGAAAATCATTTATTCCATCCATCATTGCATACTCGTATGTTACTCTTCTGCCTGTTTTATTAAAGTATCTTTGACTTGCTTCTATTAGTTTATTAACACCGACATTTTTATTAACAGGCACTATCAAAGATCTTGTTTCATCATCAGGTGCATGAAGTGAAATTGCCAACGTCAATTGTACATCATATATAGCCAATCTGTCAATGTTTTCTACTATTCCACATGTTGAAATTGTGATATGTCGAGCACCTATATTCATTCCTGCCGGATGACAAATAAGCTGTATAAATTTCATCACATTATCAAAGTTATCTAGTGGTTCGCCGATTCCCATTAATACAATATTTGAAATTCGTTTTCCTGAGTCTTTTTGCGTGAAAAGAACCTGGTCAAGGATTTCTGATGGATGAAGATTTCGCTTAAAACCATCTTTAGAAGACGCACAAAAGATGCACCCCATTCTACAACCAATTTGAGTTGAAATACAAATAGTATTTCCATGTGAGTAACTCATAAGAACACACTCAACAGTATCACCTTCTTGAACACTGTATAGATATTTAGTTGTATTATCAATACTCGAAACTTGCTTTTTTACAATAGTTGGTTTAGAAATGAAGAAATTATTATCAAGTTTTTCACGTAGTTCCGCAGATAGATTCGTCATTTCATTAAATGATTCAACACCTTTGTGTAACCAAGAAAATACTTGTTGCGCTCTAAATTGTTTTTCACCAACGGATATAAAATACTCAACTAACTCCGGTAATAATAACGATTTTATATCTTGCTTCATAAAATGATCCATTCCTTCATATTATTGAGTATTTTTTAACGGATTACCTTTGATATAGTCCGCTGCCTGCATTCTCTTGCCACCGGAAGCTTGCACTTCTGTAACAACAACACTACCATTTGAACATGCAATTTCAATACCATGCTTTCCACTAGAAATAATACTTCCCGGACTCATGGACGTCTTATTATGTGTAATATCAACAGAGAACACTTTAAGTGTTTTTCCATCAACATTCATAGTTGCTGTAGGCCAAGGAATAAGTGCACGTACTTTGCATTTTATCTCAAGAGCAGTTTTGCTCCAGTCAATTGGTGCAATGTCTTTTGTAAGCAATGAGGCGTATGTAGCTTCATTATGATCTTGTGGTATTGGCTTAACAGAATTTGATTCAATAGCAGAGATGGTTTCAATTAACAACTCTGCACCCAATATGCCGAGCCTATTGAATAGATCAGCAGATGTTTCATCATCACCAATTGGTGTTTTCTTTATAATAATAATATCACCCGCATCCATTTTCTCTGCAACATATTGCGAAGTAACACCGGTTTCGGTTTCACCATTTAATATGGCATGTTGAATTGGTGAAGCACCACGATATTTTGGTAAAATAGACCCGTGAATGTTAATACAACCTAAAGGTGGTATATTAAGTATATCCTTTGGTATCATTCTCCCATAAGCGACAACCACAATCAGATCGCATTGTAATTGTCTAATTATGTTAGCAGATTCGCCATCATTAAGTGTTAAAGGTTGATAAACAGGAGTATTATGATCGAGTGCTATTTGTTTAACAGGACTATAGCTCATCTTCATGCCACGATTTTTCGGTTTGTCAGGTTGAGTAAAAACACCAACGATATCATGACCAGTATCATACAACTTCCTTAACGATTCTGCAGCAAACTCAGGCGTACCCATAAAAATAATTTTCATTGTTAAGATTTTTCCCTTTAATTACGTTTGTTCATTCAGTTCTGCAAGTTCTTCTTCAGTTAATATTCTGTCAGCAATTGATGTGAAAATAACACCATTTAAATGATCTAGCTCATGACATGCAGCACGTGCATTTAAAGCGCTTACTTCAAGTTCAAAGTGCTCTCCATTTCTGTCTTGGGCTTTAATCAAAACAGTTTCAGGTCTGGTAACAATTCCATTCACACCGGGCACACTTAAGCAACCCTCTCTCCCCGTCTGCTCGCCATTAGAATCGATAATTTCAGGGTTTACAAGTTCTATAACATTCTCATTAAATAGCTCTTTTGCTTCTTCTTCCGTCAATTCAACATCATCATCAGAATCATCGTCTTGACAATCTTCATTATCACTTGGATCTTGCTCATCACTTGTATCTAGAATCAAAGCAACACGTCTTAACACACCTATTTGAGGTGCAGCAAGACCAAGACCATTTGCGTCATACAAAGTTTCACGCATATCATCAAGCAAAATATGCAATCGTTGATTAAAGTCTGTAACCTCACGACTTACTTTACTAAGTGTATCTTCACCATCTTGAAGAATATTTCTTGTTGCCATAATAATGACCTTTCTTTCTATATATTAATCATAAACATCTACATCTGCAACTACTGTGACTCCCCTGTTTGAGTTATCACGAGCGAACTCTCTTATAACATGTGCAATTACTTCTCTGATTCGCTTATTGTTTTCACAGTTAACTAACAATCTATATCTATATTTATTATTTACTTTTGAAACCGCAGTAGGAGCAGGTCCTAACAAGTTAATTGAACTCTCTCCACGAAAATAACCTTGTAATGCGACTTTAAGCTTATTACAAGATGCTAACACCTTACTTTCATTACTTCCTGTTGTAGTAAGAGCTATTAGATCACGAACAGGAGGACTGCCAAGAAGTTGACGCATTGCTATTTCATTTTCAAAGAAACCATCATAGTTTTGTTTTGAAGCAAGTGATATTATTCGATTCTCAGGTGTAAAAGTTTGAATTACAGCACGGCCCGGCTTTTCACCCCTACCTGATCGTCCAACAACCTGTGTTATTAATGAGAAAGTCTTTTCATTTGATCGATAATCACTTGTGTATAGTGATAGATCAGCGCTTATAACACCAACTAAAGTGACATTTTCGAAATCTAACCCTTTTGTCACCATTTGTGTACCAAGTAATATCTGCGCTTTTTGCTTTCTAAAATCTGACAGTAATTTATCATGAGAGTTAATACGAGTTGTTGTATCAGCATCCATGCGTATAATATTTACATCAGGGAATAATTCATTAAGTTCGATTTCAACTTTTTGTGTTCCTGCACCTATAAACTTGAGTTTACCTGAACAGTCGGGACAAATATCAGGAGTAGATATCGTATAACCGCAGTAATGACAAATTAGACGTCTATTGGAAATATGATATGTCATAGAAACACTGCAATGTTGACATTTGTATGTATATCCACATTCTCCACAAGTAACAAGAGGACTTGCACCACGACGATTTATAAACAGTATGCTTTGCTCTCCGGCCTTTATGTTCTTTTCGATTTCATGCCTTAGTACAGAACTTATTGAACCTGTGTTACCTCCGGATAGTTCATCTTTCATGTCAACAATAATTACAGGAGGAAGCTCTCTTTCATTAAAGCGATTCATTAAGTTAAATAATTTGTACTTCCCTGTTTTAGATGCATACATGCTATCTACTGATGGTGTGGCTGAAGCCATTAATAGTAAGCCGGCAGAGCGTGTAATGCGATATTTTGCAATCTCTCTTGCGTGATAACGTGGACTACTTCCGGACTTATATGTATACTCTTGCTCTTCATCTATAACTATTAACCCAATGTTTGATAATGGTGCAAAAATAGCGGAACGTGTGCCTACAACAACACGAACATCACCATCATGTATACGCTTCCATTCGTCATATCTCTGTCCTATGGCAAGAGCACTATGTAACACTGCTACATTATCACCAAAGTGCGATGAGAATATACTTACAGTTTGAGGAGTCAACGCAATTTCAGGGACAAGAACTATTGCAGTTTTTCCAAGTTTCAGTGTGGCTTCTATTAGTTTTATGTATACAAGTGTTTTACCACTTCCTGTAACGCCATATAGTAATGCTGCTTCGGGATTATCAGAGCTCAGTAGTGGAAGCAACTCGTCGTATACATTTTTTTGCTCATTACTTAAAGTCATCTCCTCTGCAGGAGTTGTTTTTATCTCTTTGAAGCTTTTTCTTCTCTTTGAGCTGACCTTTACAGGTAGCATAGTGCGCAACGCATCATAAACTGTACAAAAAAATCTATCGCTCATCCATAGAGCGAGTTTTATATTCTCATCAGTTAATATCGGCTTTTCATCAATGAGTGAATCAATAATCTTTAATTTATTTACATCATCAACGTTTTTGAGTGAAAGAATAACTCCTTCACTCTTTTTGTTACCCCTGCCAAATGGTACCAATACCCTCATTCCGGGAAAGAGCTGATTTTCCAGCTCAGAGGGTACTATGTAATCATATGGCTTATCAATGTGAAAAGTAGCTGCAGATACAGCTATTTGCGCCACTAATGTGCTCATTATTGAAGAATCACCTATAATTCGTCATCAGCAGGAACTGTGACTCGTAGTTTACCCGCAGCAATTTCCTCAATGGCTTTAGATACAGGCTTTTCATAATCTTCATCAGTATACCCGTCATTGGTGGAGGAAATATCTCTTGCTCGTCTTGCAATGATATTAACTAGTCGATAACGACTATCTACTTGTTTTAAAAGGCTCGCTAGTGATGGATAAAGCATATTGTGTTTATTCCTTTCCCTCGATTATTGATAATATTTCTTTAGCTGCACGAGAAGCTTTGTCATTAACTACAACATGGTCGTAGTGTTTCTTTTCCTCAAGTTCATTTCGTGCTTGCTCAAGTCTTGCTATTAATTTATCTTCAGAATCAGTTCCCCGTCCGCGAAGTCGGTTTTCTAACTCTTCCATACTAGGTGCTATAAGAAAAATACTTATTGGATCAATATCTTTTGACATAACTTGCTTTGCACCCTGTACTTCGATATCTAAGATAACGGTTTGTCCATTGCTAATGTGCTCATTTATAGGTTTAATCGGTGTGCCATAATGCTCTCCTACAAACTGAGCGTGCTCCAGAAACTCATTATTGTCTATCATTTTGTTAAATTGTTCATGGGAAACAAAATAATAAGCAACACCATCAATTTCACCGGGACGAGGTTGACGAGTGGTTGAAGAAACAGAGAATCTATAATCAGGACGTAATTTCAACAACTCTTTAATTACAGTACCTTTTCCTGTACCTGAAGGTGCAGATATTATAACAAGTTTACCTTTAGAATCGATCATTTAATGTATATCCTTAGTTAATTACTTATGCAACAGGCAAACAACTAAATGACAGGATGTTTCGATTTGCGGAGGGAATTCCGGCAACTGTTACGGAACTGACCGACGTAAATCGGAATATTCTGACATTTAAAGGCGGTTACTGTGCGACTATAATTGCTCATCTGAAGCTGCTTGAAGTCTGGCTGCTACTGTTTCAGGCTGGATGGCTGATAAAATAAGCGAACCATTATCAGCAAAAATAACTGCACGAGTGCGACGTCCACATGTTGCGTCAATGAGCATGCTTTTTTCTCTTGCGTCTGAAATAACCCTTTTTATCGGAGCAGAATCAGGACTAACAATGGATATTATTCTTCCTGCTGCAACCATATTTCCAAAACCAATATTAATTAATTTCATATTCAGCCATTCCTTGAGTTTCTTGGACTCTGTAATTTATTCTATATTCTGTGCTTGCTCACGTATCTTTTCAATTTCAGCCTTAAGATCAACAGTGATTATCGACATCTCAGGATCATTACCTTTTGAACCGATTGTATTAGCTTCCCTGTTAAACTCTTGAACTAAAAAGTCAATTTTTCTTCCTACAGGTTCATCACTCTTTAGTATTTCACGTAACTGTGAAATATGGCTACGAAGTCTTACAATCTCTTCATTAATCGTAACACGATCAGCAAACAATGCGGCTTCTGTAAGTATTCTTGATTCTTCTATATTTACAGACTGCAGAACTTCAGTCATTCTAAGCTCAAGTTTTTTTCTATACTCATCAACAGTTCTTGGAGATAGCTCTTCTGCTGACTTTGTGAGAGATTCTATTGTATCAAGTCTTGCTATAATGTCAGAGTGTAGTTTACTTCCCTCTTGCTCTCTCATTTTATTGAATTCTTCAAGGGCAGCATTTAGTATGCTACAAATATCTGCACATAATTTTTCCGCATCAACCTCTCGCTTCTCAGCTTGAAGTATGTCCGAAAACCGTGTAATATCTGCAACACGAATATCGCTGTTAAGTTCATTTTCTTCCGCAATTGTGCGCATTGCTGTTACATATGCTTCTACGAGAGGACGATTTATTGTGATTTCAATATCGTCTGCTTTAGACGAATCTATTGTTATAAATATATCTACTTTACCACGAGAGATAACTTCTTGTACTCTCTTTTTAAAAGTATCTTCGAATGCACTATAGACACGTGGTAGTTTAATATTACAGTCCAAGTATCTGTTATTTACACTCTTTACTTCAATTGAAATTTCAAGTTTATCTGAAGCACCTTTTGCTCCACCATAACCTGTCATGCTTTTTATCATTAATCGGATATTCCTTCCTTTTGAATAGAACTATTCTTCTGCAAATATACGTACAAAAATATGATAGTCACCAACAGCATCTACATTAACATCAAGGCCATCTATAGCAACTCTTGCAGGAACTCTTGAAGTACCAACACCTAGTTCTGAGATGTCTGCAAATACTCTTAAGTTCAGTGAGCTAATTTCTGCAAGATCCTCAGCAGTACCCCTTAGTCTAATATCAACACTTTGAGTCAGTATTTCATACCTATATCCGGTAGGCGCATTAATTACTTGTACAATAGGGGTACTAAACACCTCAAGCTCAAGTCCCACTATTTGTATATGGACAGTTGCTTCTGTTTCTCCTGAAACATTGCGGATTTCATTAGGGATCTGAATTGTAAATGTTGCGCTGCTTGTAAGTTCGGTAAAATCGTTCAAGTCAATTGTACCCAGTGCAATATTGTTAATATAAATTACTACATTTGGATCACCGGAGATAGTAACTACACGTGGCTCTATACTTACAATAACGTTTTCATCAGATGTACTTGAACCATGTACACGATAAACTTGTAAAGGTACATGTTTTATTTGTCTTACCGGAACCATTACCCTTATTATCTCATGGTTAAAACTGAGCAACTCAAGTTGTTCATAATCAAGAATATCGCCATTATCATCAATTAGAATGAATTCTAACTCATCAGTATATGTTGCATCTAGATTTTCTCTAAATATGGGAACATATGCATATTGAATTCTTGATACAATGCTTTCAGGACCTGAAACAGTTATAGTATCTGGGTCTACATCCACATCATCTGTATATAGCTCAACATCATCAATATCAGCAGTGCCACCGTCATAATTAGCTCTCACCTCAATTGTTCTTTCTAGTAATCTATCTACATTAATCATTATTCTATTTGTAGACCATCGTATATTTTCTATGTTATTTGGGTTAAAACCGGTGGGCCAAACAGGTGTATGTACAAGTTCTATAGGTCCCGCTGTTGTAATGGCTGACATGTCAACCTCAACTGTTATAGCACCAGGTACTGCAAGCCTATTAATATCAGCACGTGAAGCATCAAAAGTGAGAGTTAGTGACTCTGTCACAACGTCAGCTAATAAAAGTCTGTCACGTAATATATCTTCATTAATTAAAGTAATTTCTATATTAGACACAGTGTGTGTAAGCATTTCGTTTTGAGTTATTTCAATATAAAACCAAAGTGATATTGAAATAATCACAGCAAATATAATATAGAATATTCTTCTTGCAATCTTGCTCAACCTATTCTTGAACATTGGCATTATCCTTTACTTTACGGTTTTTCGATTTACTTTTACTGGTATATTCAGATAATATTTCGCTTTCCAGAAGCTTCTCAAACGTATCATGATCTAAATTTCTTTTAAGCATACCATCCGACGCGATAGACAGAGCACCTGTTTGTTCAGAAACAATGATTATAACTGCGTCTGAACGCTCACTCAATCCAAGAGCGGCCCTGTGTCGCATTCCCAAATCCTTTATTAATGCATAGTTGTTTGATAATGGTAGCATACAAGATGCTGCTATTAGTCTATCTTCTCGTACAATAAGTGCACCGTCATGCAAGGGTGAGTTTGGATAAAAAATGTTTTGGATAAGCTCTGATGTAACATTAGAATTTATGTTTACACCCGTTGTTGCATAATCATTTAGGCCAACTTTGCGCTCAAATACAATAATAGCTCCCATATCATTTTTGGACATGTCATAACATGCTGAAATGATTTGATTTAAAACAGTTTCTATGGTTTCGTACTTACCTCTACGCCTGAACAATGTATTTAACTTGGTTGTGCCCATAGTTTCAAACACTTTACGAATTTCAGGTTGAAACAGAATTATTAGAATAATAACACCCATTTGTAATGCTTGGCTAAATAAATACGAGAGGATGTTCATGTTGAAAAAATTTGAAACACCTGCAAGTATTATAATTAGAACCAACCCTTTTATTACGCTACTTGCGCTGGTTCGTTGCATTAGGCGCAAAACACGATAAACAATAAAGGTCATAATCAGTATATCGATTATATCCCAAATTCTGATTGTCGTTCGGAATGTTAGGACAATCCCCCATATTTGCTCTGCTATTTCTCTAACAATATCAATCATCTAATACTTGTCCTTGATTACATGTACTATAGTACGAATACAACTATTTATTATACCCTATTCACTTGGTTCTTGCAAATTGTTATACTTTTTATTAGGGATTAGTACTTAGTAATACCACAGCAGAAGCCGATATTCCTAATCCGGCGCCTGTAAATCCCAACTTTTCTTCTGTCGTTGCTTTGACGCTAATATTACCTACTTCAGTACATAATGCATCTGCAATTACGCTTCTCATTTGATTAATATATGGTGCTAGTCTAGGAAGCTCTGTTACTATTGTAATGTCAGTATTACAAAAGAAGTAACCATTAGAGGTTACAATCGAATATGCTTTCTTTAATAACTCAATGCTGTTAGCATCTTTGTATTTATTGTCTGTATCAGGAAAATGTGTACCTATATCTCCAAGTGCTGCTGCACCCAGCAATGCGTCTATTAGCGCATGAACGGGAACATCTGCATCTGAATGTCCATCAGGTCCAAACTCACAGGGTATCTCTACTCCACAAAGTATGCATTTACGACCTTTTGTTAAGCGGTGCACATCATATCCAAAACCTACTCTCATTCAGTACTCCAATCGTACTCCTCATTTAAAAATGCTTCTGCAAGTCTAAAATCTTGATTATTTGTAATCTTAATATTCCTTCGTGAACCTTCAACAATATGAACGGACATGCCCAGCATTTCAACTGCCATACAATCATCTGTTACTTCAATTGATTTTCTGTGTGCTTTTGTCAAAGCTGCTTTAATAATTTCTGATCTAAAAACCTGAGGTGTTTGTATTTCATACAGGTTTTCTCTATCTACTGTACATTCAATAACACCGTCAACTACTCTCTTTACTGTAGAAGTAATCGGTATAGCAGGTGCAGCTGCTCCAATTCTATCTGCCTTATGAATTGATTTTTCAATTATGCTTAAATCAATGCATGGTCTTGCGCCGTCATGAATCGCTATTAAACGTGCTTTACCGGACGCAACACGAATACCATTGAGTACCGATTCAAGCCTTGTTTCACCGCCTTTTATAACAGCAGACACTTTTTTATAGCGGTATTGCGTACATAAGTCAGTGACATCAATCAATCTATCTTCACGAGTGACGATAATAATGTCATTTACTAATTTGCTATTTTCAAATGCTTCTATTGTATAAGCTAAAACAGGCTTGTCATTTATAGAGAAAAATAGCTTATCCTCCCCCTCGCATCTTTCTGATGTGCCTGCTGCGGCAATCACAACTGTGCAAGTGGGAGGCTTTAATTTTTTTAAACTTTTTAGAACTGAAAAGAAAGACATAAAGTAGATATACCTTTCGATAACACTAAAATGTTATACTAATGACGCATTTAATCGAGATTCAACTTCCTCATAGGTAAGTTTTTTAGAAAGTACAATTTCCGATATGAATATTTGTTTAGCTGAGTGAAGCATTTTTCGCTCTCCTGTAGAAAGACCTTTTTCAACATCTCTGGTCATAAGTCCTTTTACTACACGTGCAACTTCCAACAAATCTCCACTTTTTATGCGTTCCATATTCTCACGGTAACGTCTATTCCAATTGGCTGTCATCTCTGCATCAATTTGTGAAATTGCATCCATAAGCTTGTCAGCTTGTGAAGAATCAACAATCGGTCTTACACCAATTTGTTCAGTGCTTTCTGTAGGGATCATGACGACCATTCCACCTGTTGGCATCTTAAGTATATAATACTTACGAATACAGCCGTTCATATTTCTTTCTTCTATTTTGTCAATTACGCCAGCTCCATGCATTGGGTGCGCTATCATATCACCGATTTGAAACATAAACTGCACAATCCTTTCGTGTCGCACATTTGCGACAATGCGGACTTTTCTACTCAAGATACATTATACCGTATTAATCTTGGTAAAAGCAAGAAGTTTACGTAATATTATAATAAATATTTGCCACATTCCTTGTTTTAGTGTAAATTACTTCTATTAAACAATATTTTTACAAGAAAGAATGGTTATAATCAATGGTTTTTATTGAAAGTAATAGTAAAGAAGCTGCACATCACTTCTCAATTGAAGAGCTATTTACACGTATTATAAAGCTACCTGAGCCTGTTTTAATGCTATGGCAAACAGACAAAACTGTTATGCTTGGCAATAATCAGATTGTAGATGCTGAAATAGATCTCGATTTTGCCACAAAATCTGATATTAATATTGTCCGCCGTTCAAGTGGCGGTGGTGCAATATATACTGATAACGGCACAATATTATATACAGTTATTCAACCCCTCACCGCAGACGCAAAGCATTATAGAGAAGATACTGCTGAAAAAGTAATTTCAGTTCTTACTAAAATTGGTGTATCTGCATATCGTGAAGGACGAAATGATATTTTACTTGATGGTAAAAAAATATCAGGTTTCGCCCAATATATTTCTGGAAAACATATTTGCACTCACGGATCACTACTTTACGATACAGATATAGATAATCTTACAAGTGTTCTTATTCCAAATACAGAAAAATTACAACCAAAAGGAATTGCTTCAATAAGAAGCAGAGTAACAAATATTAAACCTTATGCAAATGAGAAATATACAACTGTTGAGTTCTTTGATTTTCTAAAAAAAGGACTACTAGCTGAAACACAATATCGTACATATGAACTAAGTAAAGATGAACTTATTAAAGCAGAGAAAATAAAAAGTGAAAAATATGGAAATTCAGAATGGAACATGAGCTATTAAGTTCGTCGTGAAAGGATAAAGTTGAAAGTGTTAAAAAAGCCTGATTGGTTACGTGTACCCCATTCAGATAGTAATAATATTCTAATGACAGCAGATCTAATCGAAGAGTTGGGTTTGAATACTGTCTGCGATGCTGCAAATTGTCCAAATCGAACAGAGTGCTTCTCCAATAAGACTGCAACATTTATGATTTTAGGTAATCTTTGCACTAGAAACTGCGCATTCTGTAATGTTATAAACGGGACTCCCCTACCGGTTAACGAACAAGAGCCCAAAAACATTGCAACTGCAATAAATAAATTAGGGCTATCATATGTTGTAATTACATCTGTCACAAGAGATGATTTGCCTGACGAGGGTGCTTTGCAATTTGCAAATGTTGTAAGAGAAATACGAAACCAAGTACCAAATGTCATTATAGAACTTTTAATACCTGATATTTCGGCAAAAAATATTAAAACCATTACCAGTGCCTCTCCGGATGTTATAGGACATAATATGGAAACAGTACAGTCGCTGTATAGTGCTGTTCGTCCGGAAGCAAACTATAATCGGTCACTTGAAGTTCTAAATAGTATAAAACAAGCTAATTCAAAAGTTCACACAAAGTCCGGATTAATGCTGGGGCTTGGTGAATCACGTGAAGAAGTGTTGAAGTTATTTGATGACTTATTAGATGTTGGTTGTGAATTTCTAACTATTGGTCAATACCTCTCACCAAGTAAGAATCACTTCCCTGTTAAGGAATATATTACTCCTGAAGAGTTCTCTGAATATGCTAAAATCGCAAAAGAAAAGGGCTTCCGCTATGTAGCGTCAGCCCCTTTTGTACGTAGTTCATATAAAGCACATGAGTTTTATTCTGCTTCAGAAGATTCTTCGACTTCAACTTCTTCCTCTTCTTCCATTGGAGGAGGAGCGTCTGTATCATAAAGAATTACAGGTGCGCCATCATCATGTTCTTCTTCCACATCTTCGTCGATAGGTTGTGATTCAGGCTCAATTAACGCTCTAATACTTAGAGATACTTTCTTACGATCGTTATCTATTTCAGTAATTTTGACGTCAACTTCTTGTCCGTCTGATAATACTTCAGATGGAAGTCCGATTCTACGATCTGTAATTTGTGAGATATGAATTAAACCATCTACTCCGGGACAAATCTCTGCAAATGCGCCAAATGGCATCATTTTTACAATCTTAACATTAACAACATCACCTACTGCATGTTGACTTGTAAACTGTGTCCAAGGATTATCTTCACTCTTCTTATAACCCAGTGAGATTTTTCTTGTTTCTTTATCAAAGGAAAGAACATATACAGAAACTTCGTCACCAACTGACATAACTTCTGATGGTTGCTTAATTCTTGTCCAGCTAAGCTCTGAAATGTGAATCATTCCATCTACACCACCGATGTCAACAAACACACCGTAGGTAGTCATAGATTTTACGACACCTTCATACTTCTTGCCAACTTCAATGTCGTTCCAAACTTTATCTGCTTTTTCACGACGCTCGTCATTTTGTAGAGCACGGATTGATCCAACAACACGACGTCTTGATTGATTAACTTCAGTAATACGCAAGTTTACTTGCTTCTTAAGAAGTTCAGTCATTGGTGATGACTTTGGTAATCCTGTTTGTGACGCAGGAACAAATACGCGAACGCCTTTTACATTAACAACGATTCCGCCTTTGTTTTCTTCAACAACAACACCGCTGACAGTTGTTCTGTTTTCTTTTGCGGCATCAACAATATCCCAATTTTTAATTGCATCAAGACGCTTTTTAGAAAGCATTACCATGCCTTCAACATCATTGACACGCATAACAAATGATTCAATTTCGTCACCGATTTTGATTACTTCATCAATATTAGTATTTTCATCATCAAGGAACTCTGTAATCGGAATATATCCTGATTGTTTCGCTCCTAAGTCAACAGATACTTCTGTAGACGTGATTGATGTAACAATACCGGTTACTTTCTCGCCTGTACGTAAAGTCTTAATTGATTTTTCCAGCATTTCTTCAAAAGACTCTGTTTCATCATCAGTGTTTTCGTCTTCTTGCACTTCTTCAGTAGCTTCTGCTTCAGTTACAACTGCTACATCTTCTACAACAGGTTCTTCTGTTACTTCGGTTACAGTTGAAGTTTCCTCTACAGGTTCTGCAGTGGCTTCCGGTGCATCTTGTACTTCAGCATTTTCTACTTGTTTTTCTTCCGGCTCCGGTAGAGTTTCAATTACTTCTTGTTCTACTTGTGTGCCGTCCATGTTTATTTCCTCTTTCATCTTCAGGGTGACCTCCTTAATGATAAACGCCGGTGTTGAAGCGCCGGCTGTAATACCGACAACATCAGCTTGTCTAATTTTTGTAAAGTCAATATTTTCTGTACTTTGTACGAAAAAAACATTAGAGCAATATTGAGCACAAATTTCGGACAATTTTAGGCTATTAGAGCTGTTATTATCGCCAATAACTATCATGATATCAACGATTTTTGCGATTTCTATAGCCTCTTGCTGGCGTTTAAGCGTAGCGTTGCATATTGTATCAAATATTCTTTGGTTTGTACACACTTTTTTTATTATTTCGCAACAAGAATTAAATACTGAATGGGTACTTGTTGTCTGAAAGACGAATGAGAGAGGTTTCATTGCATTATTATTTTGAAGCAGCCACTCATGAAGTTCGTCTGCATTTTCAAAAATTTGAAAATTATTACACCATCCGGAAATTGCTTCAATCTCCGGATGGTGACGTTGTCCAATTATTATGACAAGTCGATTTTCAGCGGATTCTACTCGTACTATATTGTGAATTTTTTTTACATCAGGACATGTTGCGTCAACGATATTTATATTACGCTTTTTGAGTGTATCGATTTCTGACTCACTTGCACCATGTGATCGAATTACAACCGTATTGTTTTCTTCAATATTCTTTATCTTTGATTCGACACGGACTCCGATATTTTCCAGCTCTTTAATAACATGATCATTGTGTATAATTGGTCCTAGTGTTACACAGTTATCATAAGTGTTTGCGGTTTCTTTACAAAGTGATACTGCACGATTTACACCATAACAAAAGCCTGCTGACTTGGCCACAATAATCTTCATGTATATTATCCCTTTGAGTCTAGTAATTGAATTTTATTCATTAATTCTTCGGATAAAATCGCATAATCTTCAGCTGTACGTTTTTCTTTTTGCTTTTCAATAGTATATGCTTCTCCAAAGACCACTTTCGTTTTCTTAAAGAAAGGTTTTTTACGTGAAACAAAAACCGGTAATATGGGAACACCTGCTCGCTCAGCAAGTTTTACAGCACCGCTTTTTGCAGCATTTGAGTCATGTTCAGAGCTACGAGTGCCCTCAGGGAAAATAACAACCTTTTCGCCGTTTTTTAGATAACTGAGCATTGTCTTTAATGAGTTAACATCATTTATGCTTCTATCTAAGGGAATCATCCCTAGCTTCCATAGAACAGTAGCTACAACAGGAATTCTGAATATTTCGATTTTTGAAACAACATGTACATTTGTGTCAGAATCAAATGCAAGTGCAATTTGAAAAGGATCAATCATTGCAGAGTGATTTGAGCAAATCAGTGCAGCACCCTCTATTCTGTTTTCCTTACCGATTATTTTATATGGCCTGAAAAAACGTATAACAGGACCTGCAATGGCATGAGCTATTATATAAAACTTTCTACTGGCTTTTTTGGGTTTTATTGGCTTCGGCATTAATTAATATCTCCTTCAATTCAATTTTCTATGAAAGAACGGAGTGACTATTTCACAGGTGAAATATTTGTTGTATCTGCTATAATTTTGCAAAGTGCTGCAAAACTCTCATTAAAATCTAAATTTGTTGTATCTAGAATTACAGCATCGTCAGCAACTTTTAAAGGGGCTATTTCACGCTCGGTGTCATTTCTATCCCTTATAACCATATCTGCTTTAACTTCTTCAAAAGTTGTGCTTACTCCCCTGTTAATCAGTTCCAAATATCTACGTTTAGCACGGGTATCAACTTCAGCAGTTATAAATATCTTCACATCAGCATTAGGTAAAACAACAGTGCCAATATCACGACCGTCCATTAGCACACTATATTTGACAGCCATATCACGTTGAGTCGCCAGTAAGAATTCCCTTACCTCCGGTATTGATGATACATCAGACGCATAAGTTGAAATCTCAGGAAGTCTAATTGCGTCTGTTACATCCTCACCGCACATAACCATCCGCTGTATGCCTGATTCGTCGTATTTCATTTCAATTACTATATTTGGTAAAAGAACGCATACTCTTTCTTTATCTTTAGACGGCACATTATTTCTAAATGCAAATAATCCAACACAGCGGTAAAGTGCTCCGGTATCTACATAAATTAAACCGAAATGCTCTGCAGTTTTTTTTGCAAGAGTACTCTTCCCTGCACCTGCAGGACCATCTAAAGCCACGCTAATATTTTTCATTTGTTTCCTCATTAATTCTTTAATGCATTCAGTTCAGAGTCGGTCAAGTGACGCCACTTTCCAAGCTTCAAGTCACCTAGTTTCAAAGAGCCGACAGAAACACGCTTAAGTGTACTAACAGAAACTCCACATTCGGCGCACATTTTTCGAACCTGTCTATTTCGTCCTTCAGCAATTGTTATAATAATAACTCCGCCATCAGAGCTTTTACTTTGTAGTTCAACTTGAATTGCACACACAGTATGTGAGTCTATTGTTATGGGCTTGCGTAATAACTCTACGGCTTTTTCTGCATCTCCACGTACTTTAACAACATATGTCTTTTGTAAATTAAATGATGGGTGCATAACTCTATTAGCAAACTCGCCATCATTAGTGAAAATGAGTAATCCTTCACTATTCAAATCAAGTCTGCCAACAGGATAGACTTTTTCATTTAAATCAGAAAGAAGCTCCATTACAGTTTTTCTTCCAAAATCATCAGAAACAGTTGTTAAAAAACCACATGGCTTATTCAGCATTATATAGACATGTTTATCTTTTTTTGATAGCGGAACACCATCTACAACAATGACGTCTTGTCCCAAAACAGCACTTTGCCCAAGTGTTGCAGTAATACCGTTGATGGTTACTCTGCCATCAATTATCATTTGCTCTGCTTTCCGTCGCGATGCAACACCATGTGCAGATAATATTTTTTGAAGCCGTTCTTTTTCCATCAGTTCTTAGTGTAAAATAATATTATTCTACTGTTTCTTTGTTTTGGCTCATAAATTCATTGAATTTATCAATAACTGTTGGTACTGCATCAATAACTCTATCTACAGTTGTAAGTGCAGTTGGTGTTACATAAATAATGTCAACACTTTCGCCTTTTGCTACAATAAATGCAATAGGTGTCACATTAACACCGGCACCTGTTCCGCCACCAAAACCACTTTTGTCAGACTTTTGTGTAAAATCAGATCCGCCGCCAACAAAGCCGAAACTTACTTTAGAAACAGGAATTAATGTCGTACCATCTTCAGTTGTGATTGGTTCGCCAACAATAGTATTAGCGTCAATCATCTCTCTCATTTTTTCCATAGTTGTACTCATTAAATCACTTAAGGGAAGTTCTTTATTTTTATCCATTTTTTTCTCCGTCCTTTCGTTTATCATCAATATGGTCATCTTTGTTTAAGCCTTTATCTTTGTCATTTTCGTTTTCATTACTCTCAGCCTTTTCCGGCTTTGGCATTTTTTTGAAAACAGAAATGATAAATGGTAGAAGTGCAAAAGCTATATATATTACTTCCCAAATGGCAATTGAAATGTTTAGTTTTGCGTATATTTTCTGAGTTGTTGATGTAAAATCAGCCGCAGCTCTTAAATCAAGATGTTTAATTCTGAAGTTTCGTTTTAATGCCGGAACAATTGTTTCAAAAACAGCACTTGCTGCTCCGAATTGCATTGCAGTGTTTGCAGCATTTTCGCTTGCGGAGGTGTAGTATAACGTTAATTGCTTTATAAGCAATCTTCTTCTAAATCTATCTAATACATTTCTAACAGTTCTAAGGATTTCCATAAACTCGCTTAAACTGCCGGGCTTCACAGTTGATATATCAAAACTGCTTTCTTTTTCTTTTTTCTTCTTTGGTTTTTTCTTTTGCTTTTTTTGTTTTTTATCGTCACCTAAAATTGGTATTCTTAAAAATGCGACTTTTGCCCACAAGCGCATTCCTGCACCACTATACTCAACAATTGCGCCAAAGCGTAAAGGTGCCAATAATAGCAAAATTGCTAATATAAGAGGTGAAAGTATTATAACCGGAATTGCTATGATAATAATCATAGGTAACATGTTACGACCATTCCTCTCCTAAGCTTATTCATCAGACTCGTTTGAACTTACCAAGTTATCATTCGCAGGTTCTACAACATTTTCTATTTCAGCAGGATCAATCTCACTCTCAACTTCAGAATCAGCATACTCTACGGCATTTTCAAATTCTTCAGATATAGACTCAGATTCTTCGGACACAATGGCTTCAGTTTCTTCTGAAAAGGCTTCTACTGTTCCATCTGCTTCATCGGAATTAAGCGGTAATATTGCATCTTCATCAGCTAAACTCTGTGCAAACTCTGCATTTCTTGCTTTAAGTTCTTCAATGGCATTTTGAATACCTTCTTTTTCATCACCACTTCCATCTACATGTGGCAGCTCAGGTAGTTCTTTTAATGATTCAAGACCAAAGGTTCTAAGAAAATTATGATTTGTTTTAAAAAGCATAGGACGACCCGGAGCAGCTAATCTACCACATGCTTCAATAAGGCCACGTTCTTGTAATAGACCAACTGTATATGCGCTATCAACACCACGTATCTGCTCAATGTATGCCTTTGTCACAGGACCAAAATACGCAATTATTGATAATACCTCAAGAGCAGGTTGCGATAACTGAGGAGGCTTTCTGGTTTCTAAAGCCTTTCTTATGTAATCAGCATACTCAGGTGATGAGCATAGTTGCAATGTATCTTCAAGTCGCACAAGCCTTATGCCACGACGCACAAAACTATAGCTGTCACGTAGCCTATCTCCTGCAAGTTCAATTTCATTGGCAGCAACGCCCAGTACATCAGCAATTCTGCTTATTTTTACAGGCTCACCTGATACAAATAAAATTGCTTCAATCGCTGATTCGATTTCACTGCTTTCCATATGTTCAAGACTCATCATTAAATGATCATTCCTTCTCTACTGTAATATCTAAAGTACTGGTAGGTGTTACAGGATTACTAGTCACATAAATGACTTTCATATCATCTGTACTGCCCGTGACATTTGTATTACCAACCTTACAAAGCTCTAATATTGCTACAAATGTTGCAATTAGCTCAGAACGACTATCGCATTCACGAAATAGTTTTTTGATGGATATCTCTTTTTTACGTTTTAACTTATTAAGAACCTCGTCAATTTTGTCAGAGATTGAGTAAATTTCGCGACTGGGATATACCATCTCCCTTTTGTTTACACTGTTTATTCTTAAGCTTTCTTTGCCAATTATATTAAACATTGCTTCCAGGAGTTGATCACTAATATGAACATATTCATATCCCTTATCAGGTGGTAGATATTCAGGAGGCCCTGCCATCATTAATCCATCACGAGTATACATTCCGTTAAGTGTTTGAGCAATTTCCTTTATTTGAACGTACACATCACCACGACGTAGTTCTTCCAATGATGTTATTAGTTGTTCGAGCTCAGAAACTTCTTCACCGCCTGATAAAAGCATTTTTGTTTTTATATACGTGAGGTGTGAAGCCATTGCAACAAACTCACTTGCAATATCAAGATTTAGCTCAGCCATTTCATCAAGATATGCTAAGTACTGCTCAAGAATTAGTGAAATGCTGATATCTCTGATTTCTACTTTGTCTTTACGAAGTAACTGAAGTATTAACGTCAGCGGACCTTCGAAATCAGCCATATCTTCTTTTTCTTTAACTATTCCCTCTAATTTGAATACAGGTGTTTCCATTTAAAGACCATTACTTTCGTTAATTTACTAAGTTAAATCCAAGTGTAAATAAAAATGATAATTGAGATTCAATTGCCATTGCAGCGGGCCAGATTGTCATACCTAAAATATCGATATTCAAAAGAAATCTAGATCCCATTATAACAAGTAAGAAAATCATACCAAAACGTTCATAGCGCATTAACTTATAATACATATTTTCAGGTAATAATGAAAATACAATTTTTGAGCCATCAAGCGGTGGAATCGGTAACATATTGAATACTGCAAGACCAATGCTTAACATTATTGTATTTCTTAAAATACTGAATATTGTACTCCCTACAGCAGTTTCAAATAGAAAACCACTTCCTAAAATATCTGGTCTAAAGCCTAATGGTGTTAAAACAAGTCCTAGAATAAACATTACAATAGCAGCTAGAATTATATTTGAAACAGGACCTGCCAATGCCGTTAATGCCATGTACCATTTTGGACTCTTGAAATTTCGCATATCTACAGGTACGGGTTTTGCCCAACCAAATCCAATAACCAGCATCATTAGAAGACCCATAGGATCAATATGTTTAATTGGATTTAAGGTTAATCGACCTAAATTTTTTGCAGTATTATCACCAAGTTTGTACGCAGTATAGCCATGTGCCAGCTCATGAATTGTTATACATAAAAGAGCAGGTACTATTCTTAAAAGCATTAGATTAAAGATGTTTCCAAAATCACCAAAATCTCTAAATATTCCGTCCACGTTGAAGTGCTCCATTCAAAATTATTAGCTGTGAAAGATTCGGGACATATTGCTTGATGGAGGCGGATGTCTATGCGAGGAGTGACTAATTGTGGTTAGTATTTCCATTTTGATATAGAATCCTTAATTTTTGCAAGTAAAACATCACTATTGGTTCCCTTTTCGGCAGAGAACATTATTATATCTGTATCTTCATGTAAGCTTAATGTTTCACGAATAAGCGCTAGGTTTTTCTCTTTTTCCGAATTTTTCAATTTATCAACTTTATTCGCTACAATTATCAGGTCACATCCGGAACTTTTAAACCAGTGGGACATGATTACATCATCTGCTGTTGGCTTATGTCGAGCATCAACAATCATAACACCCAGTGTAATATGGTCAGGCTGAATAAAGAACTCTTCCATTAACTTTGACCATCGTGCTTTTTCCGTCTTTGCTACTTTAGCATAACCATATCCCGGTAAATCTACGAAATATGCCCGCTTGTCAACGAGAATGTAGTTTACATGGATTGTCTTACCAGGAGAAGAACTAACACGTGCAAAGCTTTTGCGATTTAACAGCCTGTTAATAACAGATGATTTGCCCACATTTGATTTCCCGGAGAACACAATTTGTGGCATAGGACTATCAATCAAATCCTTTGCATTTGCTGCCGACTTTATAAATTCAACATTGTGTATGTTCATTCTTAAATAGTCCTACTTGTGTTATTTGGTTTACGTTGCACTAATGTTTTATTGTATTACGTACTGTTGTGCGTTGTTTTGGTCCCTCGTTCTCAATCACCTGAATTACATCAGGATTTTGAACTGCTTTGTTGGCTTTTGAAAAATCAATTGCAACGTTGAGAATATCATCAATATTATCTGTTGTAATAAAGTTTAAACGTTGTCTTACAGCTTGATCTATTTCATCTAGATCAGGTTCATTTTCCGCAGGAATTAGTACTGTTTTCACTCCTGCTCTTAAGGCAGCCATAGTTTTTTCTTTAAGTCCGCCAATACGCAATATACGACCACGAAGAGTGATTTCTCCTGTCATTGCAATATCTCGTCTTACAGGAGCATTAGTTAATGCTGAAATGGTTGCGATACATATTGTGATACCTGCAGACGGACCATCCTTTGGTATAGCGCCCTCAGGAAAATGTATGTGAATATCATGGGTTTTATAAAAATCAGGTGAAATATTGAGCTTGTCAGCTCGGCTTCTAATATAGGACACTGCTGCATGTGCAGATTCTTTCATTACATCACCGAGATTACCTGTAAGTTCTAGTTTCCCGGTGCCCGGTAAAATGTTTACTTCAGTTTCAAGAACACTGCCGCCTGTTGTAGTCCATGCTAAACCGTTTGCAATCCCCACTTCAAAACCATGTGATATTGATTCAGGCGTATATTTACGTACACCTAAGAACTCTTCAAGCAAAGACTCTCGTAACTTTACAGATGTTACCTCTCCTGAAGCTATTTTCGCTGCTGTTTTTCTACAAACAGAAGCGATTTCACGCTCTAATATACGAACACCTGACTCACGGGTATAAGACGATATCATTTCAAGTATGGCATTCTTTTCAAATGTTAGTTGCTTTGCAGTTAAGCCATGTTTAGTACGTTGTTTTGGGATTAGGTAGCGCTTAGCTATTTCAAGTTTTTCTATATCTGTATAACTTGTAAGCTCTATAACTTCCATTCTATCAAGCAATGGTCTTGGTATTGTATCTACGGTATTTGCAGTCGCAATGAACATTACTTCTGATAAATCAAAAGGAACTTCTAAATAATTATCACGAAAAGCATAGTTTTGTTCAGGATCAAGGGCTTCCAAAAGTGCTGATGCAGGATCTCCCCTATGATCACGTCCAAGCTTATCAATTTCATCCAGAACAACCAGTGGATTACGACTCTTTGCTTGCTTTAGACCATTAACTATCCTACCCGGCATTGCTCCGATATATGTTCTTCTATGTCCTCGCACTTCAGACTCGTCATGCATTCCGCCAAGAGAAATTCTAGCAAGTTTACGATTCAATGCTTTAGCAACACTAATCGCAACTGAAGTTTTACCAACACCAGGCGGTCCCACAAGGCAAATAATTGCACCTTTAATTTTCGGTGATAGTTGCCTTACAGCAAGAAATTCTATGATTCTTTCTTTTACTTTATCAAGACCAAAGTGGTCAGAATCTAGTATTTGTCGCGCTTTTATAACATCAATACGTTCTTTTGTCGTCTTATTCCAAGGAAGTTCAAGACATAAATCAAGGTAATTGCGAATAACAGAAGATTCAGCAGAACCATGTGACTGCTTCTCAAGTTTGTCAACTTCCTTAAGAATCTTCTCTTCAATTTCCTTATCAAGTTTAAGGGCAGTTATTTTCTTTCTGTAGACTTGAATGTCATCCCCGTCGTCCGTATAACCTTCACCAAGTTCTGACTGTAAAATTCTTAATTGCTCTCGTAGAACATGATCTCTGTGGTTATGCTCAAGGCGAGCTCTGAGCTTTGAATCAATTTGTCGCTCTATTGAAAGCACTTCTATTTCACGTGCCAGTAAGTCGCATAATATTTCAAGGCGCTTAACCGGATTTGTAGATTCCAGTATTAATTGCTTGCATTCCGGCTTTGTATATATGTTTTGAATAATAAAGTCCGCAACCATTCCGGGATCTGTAATGGAAAACAAATTCAGAACTGCTTCTTTATTCATTCCACCTGAAATAGAAGCATATGTGTCAAAAAGACTAATAGCTTTTCTTATTAACGCTTCAATCTTAGGGGTACGTTTAGGGATAAGTTCATCATAAACCGGTTGGACTTCAACAGAGAAGAACTTCTTTTCTTCTTGCATAGAAAGTAATCGTGCGCGACATTTGCCCTCCACGAGAACTTTCATCCCACCGCCGGGAACCTTTAGAATTTGCTTAATATAACAAATTGTGCCGATCTTATGCAAATCATTTATTCTTGGTGTTTCTTTTGAAATATCTTTTTGTGCAATCAGAAATATCCTTCTGTCTGCGCTTGATGCAAAGTCAAGAGCTCCTGTAGATTTAGCTCTTTCTACATCAAAGTTAAGAAGCATATTCGGAAACACAGAAAGACCCCTCAATGCGAGCATGGGTAATCTTTCAACTAATATTTCATTATAATCTTCCACTATCTAATTCTCCTGTTATGCTGACACCACATCCGGGTCAATTTGAGGTTTTTTACGCTTTTTTATAACTGGTGGTGCGTTGTTAGTAATACACTCTTTTGAAATTGTGACTTTCTCGATATTCTTATTTGATGGAATATCGTACATGATTTGAAGCATCGATTTTTCCATTATGCTACGTAATCCACGTGCTCCAATTTCCATTTCTATAGCCTTATCTGCGATTGCTTCTAGAGCACCGTCAGCAAACTCTAATGTAACCTTGTCGTATTTAAGTAATGTCTTATACTGCTTGACTAATGAATTTTTTGGTTCTTGTAAAATCTTAACCATGTCCTCTTTAGTCAACGCACTAAGTGGTGCAATCACAGGTAAGCGACCAACAAGCTCGGGTATCAGTCCGAATTTTAGTAAGTCATGTGGTTGCACTTCTTTGAGAATTGCACCAATGTCTTTTTCGCTCTTTGATTTAATTTCTGCTTCAAATCCGATACTTTTTTTATCAAGTCTGTTCTCAATTAACTTGTCAATGCCTTCAAAAGCACCGCCACAAATAAACAAAATATTAGAAGTATCAATACTTAAAAACTCTTGATGTGGGTGCTTACGTCCACCTTGTGGCGGCACATTAGACACTGTACCCTCAAGTATCTTTAGAAGCGCTTGCTGTACCCCTTCACCTGAAACATCTCGGGTAATGGACGCATTCTCGCTTTTTCGAGTAATCTTGTCAATTTCGTCAATGTAAATAATCCCACGTTGAGCAGCTTCAATATCAAAATCAGCAGCTTGTAATAATCTAAGTAGAATATTCTCTACATCATCACCAACATAACCGGCTTCAGTAAGGGTTGTTGCATCAGCTATTGCAAACGGAACTTTAAGTATTCTTGCAAGGGTTTGTGCAAATAAAGTCTTACCACTGCCCGTAGGTCCAATAATAAGAATGTTACTCTTTTGAAGCTCTGCATCATTTTCTTCTTGATGAACAAGACGTTTGTAATGATTATACACTGCAACTGCCAACGCTATTTTTGCTTCGTCTTGACCAATAGCATAATCATCAAGTGTTTTCTTTATTTCTGCAGGTTTTGGAAGTCTTCCAATATCATCAGATAATTCCATCATTTGAGAATGTGGAAATCTCATTGGAGCGATCTCATAACCCAAAATACTTGTGCAAAGTGATACACACTCATTACATATATATGTCGCATTTTGACCTGCAATTATACGTTCTACGCTATCTTGTTGTTTGCCGCAAAAACTGCAGCGAACACCTTTTCTATCATCATATCTTGGCACTTTGAATGACCAAACCTTTCAATAGTCTTTAAACACAAAACGACCATTTCTTATGGTCATTTTGTTTTTGAATTATCGTTTTGAAATAACCTTGTCTATTATTCCAAACTCTTTTGCTTCTTCAGCTGTCATGAAATTATCACGCTCAGAAGCATCACAAATCTCTTCATAGCTTCTCCCTGTATTTTCAGCAAGAATCTCGTTGAGTCTTTTTTTGGTTTTTATAATCTTCTCAGCGTGGATTTGAATATCGGTTGCTTGACCTCTAAAACCACCTGATGGCTGATGTATCATTACCTCAGAATTTGGAAGAGCAACACGCTTTCCTTTTGCTCCGGCAGAAAGCAGAAACGCTCCCATACTTGCAGCAAGACCGATACAGATTGTGGAAACATCAGACTTGATGTATTGCATTGTGTCATAAATCGCAAGACCTGCAGAAACAGATCCCCCCGGCGAATTTATGTAAAATTGTATGTCCTTATCGGGATCTTGTGCCTCCAGATACAGTAACTGCGCAACAACCAAGCTTGCTGTTACATCATTCACTTCATCGCTTAGCATTATTATTCTGTCATTAAGCAAACGAGAAAATATATCGTACGAGCGTTCCCCTCTCGAGGTTTGCTCAACTACCATTGGAACTAAACTCATTAATTGAATCCCCTTTTCATTAATTCTCTGGCACTCTGCACATAGTCGTAGAGTCTATAGAATTTGTCTTACCGGATTCTGCGCGACCCGCAGAATGACGTTGGCGCTTTCACAAACTATTTCGCGCTTTCCTTTTTAGCAGGTTTCTTTGTTTCTTTCTTTGCCGCAGGCTTTTTCTCTGCAGGGTCTTTTTTAGCTGCCGGTTTCTTGTCCGCTGCTTTTTTTGCAGGTGCCTTTTTCGCAGGCTTTTCTTCTTTATCTGCAGACTCTTTGAACTCTTCAACTTTTGCGTTATCTACAACACATTTAATAGCTTTACGGATTTTTAAGTCTTCGATAATATCGTCGCGTGGTGCAGATTCTTTAATCTTATCAACTTCCATGCCAAAGCGTTCTGATGCATCTTTGTATTCTTCTTCAAGTTCATCTTCGCTGATTTCAAAACCTTCAAGCTCAGCAATTTTCGCTAGAGCAAGTCCCAGCTTAACTTGTTTTTCACTGCTTTCTCGCATTCTATCTCTATACATTTCAGGAGTCATGCCCATCATTTGTAGGTATTGCTCAGGTTGCATACCATATTGAGCCATTTGACGACTCATGTTTTGCATTGAAGCGTCAAGACGTTCCTCCACCATTGCGTCAGGTACATCAGCTTCTAAAGTTTCAACAACCTTGTCAAGAAGAATGCCTTCAAATGTTTCATCAACTTCTTTTTGTCTTGCACTTTGCATGTTCTCTTTAATGCTTGCTTTATATTCTTTTAGTGTATCGAACTCAGAAACATCCTTTGCAAACTCGTCATCAAGTTCAGGTAGAATCTTTTCTTTAACTTCATTTAATTTAACTTTAAATACAACAGGCTTTCCGGCTAAGTCCTCTTGATATTGTTCGGGGAATACCAAATCAATGTCACGCTCTTCGCCTTCAGCCATTCCTTCAACTTTTTCTTCAAAGCCCGGAATGAATTGACCTGAACCAAGTTCAAGCTCATAATTTTCGCCTTTTCCACCATCAAAAGCTACATTATCAACAAAACCTTCAAAGTCAATAACAGCAATATCGCCTGTTTGTGCAGGTCTATCTGCCTTTTCAATGCGAGCATTACGATTTCTGGTTGCTTCGATTTCTTGATCTACTTCACTTTTTAGTACTTCAACTGACGGCTTTGGAGCAGCAATTCCTTTGTACTCACCAATTTTAACTTCAGGATATAAAGCTGCAGTTAGTGTAACCTCTGCTGCTTTATTTTCATCTTTTAAGTCAACATCTGAAACTTTTGGATAACCGACAATTTTATAGTCAGTTTCTGTAATAGCATATTGAAGTACTTCCGGCATAATCCCTTCAAGTGCATCACTAAGGAATATATCAGCACCATACATTCTTTCAATCATCTTACGTGGTGCTTTGCCTTTACGAAATCCCGGAACAGCAATATGGCTTCTGTTTTTCAGATACGCCTTATTTGTTGCAGCTTCCAGCTCTTCAGCTTCAATTTCAATGACCAGTTCTACTTCGTTATTTTCTTTCTTTTCACTCTTGTTTAATTTCAAACTTTTTTCCTCCAGATGTTTAACAATAAAATTTATGACACACTAGGCATACCTGATTATTTTATCAAAAGCAAATGAAAATTGCAATCTTTTTAGCTCAGGGAAAGGCGAACTGCGTTCGTAGCGTTACTAGTCACTCTGAACATGAGGCGCGACGAAGAGTACTGTGTTTTCAATTTCCAAAGCGAGTTTGGGGCGCCCCGCAAGCATGGTTACGGCTATAATTTATCTGAAGCGCACACTGTCTGAGCGACGAAATCGCTAAAATACAGACTCTGAGTGCAAGCGCAAACAGACCAATGACTAGTAACTTCGTAGCCCCTACGTAAGGCTTTGGTACTCAACGAATGTTGAATAAACGCCACCTTTTTCCATTAGCTCATCATGAGTTCCTGACTCAACAATCTTACCATCTTGTAATGCGATTATTTGATTTGCTCTTTTGATTGTTGATAAACGGTGTGCAATAACAATTATTGTTCTATGTCCAATAATTTTGCCTATTGCATTTTGAATTTCACGTTCAGTTTCTGTATCTACGGCTGAAGTTGCTTCATCTAGTAGCAATATTGGCGAATTACGTAAAATTGAACGAGCAATGGATAAGCGTTGCTTTTGTCCCCCACTTAACCTAACTCCACGTTCACCTATAAATGTATCGTACTTATCAGGAAGCGACTCAATGAACTCATCCACACATGCTACTTTCGCTGCTTCTTTAATCATCTCTTCAGTAGCTCCATCTGTACCATATGCAATATTCTCGCCAATCGTCCCGTTGAACAAGAATACATCCTGAAGCACCAGACTAAGTTGATTACGTAAGCTTTCTAAAGTCATATCTTTTATATCAATACCATCCATTAGTATTGAACCTGATGTTGGATCGTAAAAACGTGCAATAAGACCGGATATTGTACTTTTGCCAACACCTGTCGGACCGACAATTGCAATCATCTGCCCTGCCTTTGCTTCGAAACTGATATTATTGAGGACATCGATATCATCCTCGTATGAGAATGTTACATCACGAAACTCAATTTGACCACTTAACCTTCCAACTGCCTTTGCATTAGGACTATCTTTAATATCCGGCTCAACATCTAGAATTTCAAATACTCGATCTGTTCCTGCCAAGCCTTGCTGAACATCTTCAACAATTCTTGCCAGCACTGCAATCGGCGCGTAAAACAAGTTCAAGTATAAGAGAAATGCAACAACATCTGATATATTTAACCCTGTTCTTAATGCCAAAATCGGACCTGCTATAAGGACAATGATTGTGCCTATAGTGGTTATAAACGCAACAGAAGGATGAAATACACCAACGTAGAATAACGCTTTGATAATTTCTTTAGTATACTGTGTAGAATTTTCTAATACTTTTTTCGATTCAAATTCTTGCTTGTTAAATACTTGTATTTCTTTAATCCCTGAGAAGTTATCTTGTAAAACAGCATTGAGATCAGCTATTTTAACTTGAGCATTCTTAAAGTGCTTTCTCATTAGTTTTGGAATGAATGAAACAAGCGCAATAAATGGAATTGGAATACAAACAAGAAGCGCAAGAGTTGGATTCAAAGTGAACATAATTATTAGAACACCAATAATTGTAAGAGCATTGGTTGTTATTTCAGGTAGTACATGGGCAATCAAGCTCTCAAAGGTTGCTGTGTCATTTACAACCCTAGACATTAGTTGCCCTGTTTGCTTATCATGATAATAGCTCATTGATAGTTTTTGCAAGTGGTTATATACTACACTACGTACACGATTTACCATATTCCACGAAGCAACATGCGATAGATAATTATTTAAGAATTGGCAAAGAGCACGAACAGCAAAACTCCCCAACAAAACGAGTGCAAGCATTGTTATTGTGTCTAAGGACGTTTCCAGATCTCCGCTTTCCATAATGGCTATAATTCGTCTGGTTATTTCAGGAGCTAATAAATTTACAGCCGTAATAACAAGCATTGAAATCGTTGCGATAATAAGTAAATGCGCCCAAGGACCTGCGAATTTGAATAATCTTATTAATTTTTTCATCACATTACTTCCATTTACTTTATTAATATTAACCCCCGCCCACAATGGACGGGGGCTTAAATTAAACTTTTATATTTTTACATGTCAATGTCATAATTATGCACCGGGTGCTGTGGCGGTTCTGTCGGTGCTGCCGCCGGTGACGCTTCAGAAGCTACACGAGCAGCTTGGCGGAAACGTTGACGTGAATGTCTAATTTCCTCCATCGCAGCAGTCAAAGACTCTTCGGTGCGTTGCATTGCGTCATCTACATACTCATTCGCTATACGGCGTAGTTCTGCTGTAGATGTTTCTGCATGTGTTAACATTTCATTGCTTTTCTGCCTTGCAATTTTAACAACTTCTTGTTCGTCGATCAACTTACGTGCATGCTCTTCTGCATTACGCTTTATTGCGTCTGCTTCTTGCTTAGCATTGTTTATAAAATCAACACGCGCATCAAGCAGGCGTTTTGCTTCAGATATTTCCGTCGGAAACTGACCCCTAATTTCATCAAGTATATCAAGAGCTTTATCTCTATCAATAACACATTTTTCTGCACCAAGCGGTACACTCCAAGCCTCAGTTACCATTGTGTGAAGCATGTTTAGCATTTCTGGAATCCTGCTACTCATTTGAACATCATCCCTTCATTTTTGACTTTTGTAATTAAATCGTTAATTATTTCGCGAGGTACAAATGTTTTTAAATCTGCGCCATATCTTGTCATTTCTTTAACTGCCGATGAGCTTAAGTATGTGTACTTTTCGCTTGATGGCATAAATAGTGTTTGAATACTTGGATCAAGCTTTCTGTTAATTAAAGCAATTTGGAATTCTTTGTCGAAATCTGACACAGCACGCAAGCCTTTGATGATTACTTTTGAGTTTCTTTGCTTCATATATTCCACTAGTAACTTGTCAGATGATTCTACTTTGACATTTTTGTATTTAGCTACAGTACGCTGAATCAGCTCTACTCTTTCATCTCGGCTAAAGAGCGGGTTTTTATCTGCATTCACCATTACACAAACATACAATTCATCAAAAACCGACGCAGAGCGACGTATTATATTTAAATGACCAAGCGTTATAGGATCAAAGCTTCCCGGATAGACAGCTATACTCATGTAACAGAACTCTTTCTTTGGTAAAACATCATTATATATCTTCTCGTGTATATTTTGCTATTTTTACACCGCCATAGACATACTCTTTTTGCAGCAAGTACGGTAACTCTACTACGGGAGATTCAGATTCAGCCTTAATTTCGCATATTATTATACCATTAATGTTAAGTTTGTCAAACTCCATAACACGTTCTATTGCTTTTTCCGCTAAGTTTGTATCATATGGTGGATCAATGAAAATCAGGTCATATTTCTCATCGCTTTCCAGATATCTTAGAGCATCTCTACCATGAACTAATACATTATCTGAAAAGCCACAAATATTTAAGTTTTCTCGCACTAACTTAAGTGAGTCTGATGAAGAATCAACAAAAGTCGCCGTCTTTGCTCCACGTGACAGGGCTTCTATTCCATACTGCCCACTACCTGCAAATAAATCCAATACACTTCTACCTTCAATGTCAAATTGAATAATATTAAATACTGATTCTTTTACCTTATCGCTTGTTGGTCTAATCTTATGACCTATTGGTTCTTTTAATTTTCTTCCTCTAACACTTCCGCTAATCACTCGCATTTTCTTTACTCTTTTCTTCTTTTGAATTCTTAGACTTGCTGTCCTTTTTTTCCTTACTCGCCTTGTCGTTTTTATTTAGCATTGTTTTTGTTCTAAGGTTACGATGGTATTCCACTGCAAATCTATGCGCCTCCTCCTGTATTGTACCAATTAGTGCAAATACGGCTGGGTTTGCTGATAACCCAATCTCCTCACCATCAGGTGTGACAAGGGCCCTTGTTCTGTGCTTATCATCTTTTACCATACCGAACACAGGTAGCTTAACATCTAGTTCAGTTAATGTTCTATTTATAACAGAGGCATGATTTACACCACCATCTATTAGCATTAAATCAGGAAGTGGCATAAATTTCTCATCGTCGTCCAGATATCGCTTTATTCGACGTGTAACAACTTCTGCCATACTTCCGTAGTCATCCTGACCACGCTTTGTTCTAATCTTAAACCGTCTATAATCTTTCTTCAACGGCTTACCTTTTACAAAGACAATCATCGAGCCAACAATGTTTGATGAACCTGTATTTGATATATCATATGCTTCTATCCGATCAGGAATAGCCGAAAGACCTAAAGCCTTTTCAAGCCACTGGTGCGTTTTAAGCACCTTTTCTTTATATAGTGCAGCATGTTCCTCAATTGGCTCTTCTGTGAAAAACTGCTTTTGTTCCAGCACTTTAATAGCTTTTATTCTATCTCGAAGTAGCGCAGCAGTTTCAAAATTAAGATCATCTGACGCTTCTTTCATTTCTTTCGTAAGTTTTTTAAGCAAACTGCCTGTTTTGCCTTGAAAAACATCAATTGCAGCTGCAACAGCATTTCTATGCTCATCCACAAGTTCAGCCTTTTGACAATATCCTAGACAATTTCCCATATCATGATTAAGGCAGGGGCGCTGTTTTCCAAGTATCTGCTTTATATTCTTACCACATGTCGGCAACTTCAAAGCTTTACTTATTGCAGAAATTGCTCTAAAGGTTTCTGCTCGTGAACCATATGGTCCCAGATAGAGATTATCATCATCTACCGCATTTGGTACAACTTTAAATTTCGGATATTCATTCAATATATCAACACGTATAAATGGATAACCTTTATCATCACGTAGTTTAACATTGTACTTAGGCATGTACTCTTTAATTAAAGAGTTTTCTAGCACTAATGCTTCGAACTCTGATTCAACAATAATAGTGTCAAAATCATCAATTTTAGACACCATTAAATCAGTTTTAATATCATGGTTTGTTAACCCATCAGTTCCAACAAATCCATCTGTATTACGAAAATAACTGCTGACACGATTCTTAAGACGAGCTGCTTTACCAACGTATATAACGTTGCTTTCCTCGTCTTTCATTAAGTAAACTCCGGGTAATTGTGGAAGTTCCTTTACTTTCTCTTTTACCTTTTCTCGTAGTTCATCAGTCATAACTAACCGTTTTACCCTCTTCACGTAATGTGACAAATATCGGGAATTGCAAACTTAGCAGTCCTGTCTTCTTGTCACTGCTCTCTTCTTTATACTTTACTTCAATAACTCTACCAATTAGCTCATCTCGTCTACTCCAGTAGTCTTCACGCTGTTCATCACTGAACCCCGATCCAACATTCAAGGTATTACCCTTATAATCTACAACAAAAGCACCCAATCTTCCGACATTTCTTCCCGAGCCTTCTTCAACATCAGTTATCATCAGATCAACTGTATAAAATCTTTTAACTTTTAATATCCCATTATGTCTTTTACAGGCATACTTACTGTCACGATTGAGCATAAGCCCCTCTTTGTCCTCGCTCACCATTTCATCTAAAAGTGTATCTATCATCTTTAAATCAGTGCCTGTATAGAGAACATCAACAATCATAATTGAACTTAGATTATCTTCGCGGATTCTTTCCTTAAGCTCCATGAGAGTGGTAAGGCGGTTTTTGTAAGTCAACTCACTTTCACCTTGCTTAAATTCACTTTTAGGCAACAGGTCGAAAATAACGAACTGCATACTACTTTTATCTGCATCATCTTGTCCAAGTAATCCTGTTCCAACTCTAAAGTTCTCATTATCAGATAAACCATCTGTATTTTTCCGAACAAGTTCTCCGTCGAATACCCAATCGTCAGCATCTTGAAATAGTTGTTCTATGTCATTTACAATATGATCTAAGCCTGTAATCTCTTTGCCTTGCCTGCTAAATATTTTTCCATCATAGAATGTCCCTCTCACACCATTAAGTTTTAATGAGAGTGCAAACCATTCGTCTTCTTTTAGTTTATACTTTTCAATACTGTATGATTGCTGAACTTCCCATTGTGGAATAAACTGCTTGCCAAACGCTTTATTGACAGATTTCACATCACATCCAAGCTTTGCACTTTTTGTAATTATCGAAGCATAAAAATCACGCATATCATTATCTTGTTTGTCAAGGAACTGCCTTATATTTGCAATAACTTCATCACTGCCTGTGTTATTCACCAGAATATATTCCATAAGCTCATTAAATGATTCAAAGCTTTGAGTTGGTTGCTTATCTGTATCTTTATTTATTTTTTTCTCAGAAATGCCTGTAATCAAAAAAGGGTTCAAAAGATAGTTAATAAATCGGGTAAATTGTTCATTCTCGCTATTTTTAATTAAAATATCTCTTTTCGCCAAACTTGAACCTGTTGATGCCAAAAGTTCAAAGAGTTCCTTTACATCAAAATCCATCATACAATTTTTCAAACTGCTTCCTCCCAATATTTATTACTTGCATTTTTGTCGCTTCTTTGCCACTTACGCAGCAATAGTAATTGTCTTTATTAAACACCATCTTATCAACTATGCTTTCTGCAGATATGGTATTAAGTTCAATGGTTATACCCACACCTGTTTGTTTCACATAGCTTTCTTTGATCGTCCATATTTTGCAAAAATATTCGTCAGGGGTTTGAGAGTGAGAATATACTTCATATTCCTCATTAGTTAGTACACGCTTTGCGACTTTTTCAGATATATGGGCTATCTGTTGTATATCTACGCCAACTTCATAGTCGGAAACCGCACATGCTGCCGTATTGTGTGAGTGACTAAGACTAAAGTGAATTTGCGGATACTTTATCAGAGATGGCTTCCCTTTTTTTGCATAATCGAACTCGACAACCTCATCAATACCATACACTTCGTGTAGCGCCAGTCGTAATAGCAGATAAACAGCGACAGACGCTTTCTTATTTAATGATGAAGGCAGACGTTGGTATTTTGCAAAACGGTCATTAGATATTAACTTTTGAATATTTTCAGGAAAATCATCATCCAGTTTTTCCAGCTCATCAATAATATATAACATAGCTTTTTCATTATAGCACAAACATGCTTCTATCGGAATACCAATATGTTGGTTGCTAGTCACATGTTAGCCGCAATCAAGCGGTATGTCATGGATTTTTCGCGTATGTAACTTCGTTGATACTTCGTATTAGGGCGATAAGACCCGTTCTAGCGAAAAATTCAGGACATATTGCTTGGTGAAGGCGAATGATATGCACGGTGTGACCTGTAATGAGAATAACGATTTCTTCCCATTGACATTATTTTTTCCCTATGATAATTTACAAAGATGATAGATGAGGTTTTAGCAAAAAAAGGAGTGCAAATTTATGTTTAAATTATACTGCAGAATCTACCAGTTCATTTTCAAATATGCTGCATATTGCCTGTTATGGCGAAAGCCGGAACTACTTGAGGGTGAAGGTAGCATTGATAAACTACCTGACTTGATTAAACAAAGAGGAATTAGTAATGTTCTTCTTGTAACCGACGCTACTATTATGTCACTCGGTCTAACAGACAATCTGCAAAATGCACTAGATGAAGCCGAAATAAAGGTAGCAATATATGATAAAACCGTACCAAACCCAACTTTAGATAATATTGAAGAAGCGTATAAAATATACAAAGAAAACAAATGCAAAGGCATTATAGCTTTTGGTGGTGGCTCTCCTATGGACTGTGCAAAAGGAGTGGGAGTGCGAGTTGCAAGACCTCGTACTGACATAAGACGTATGAAAGGACTTCTAAAGGTATGGGTGCGATTACCTCAGCTTTTTGCAATCCCTACAACTGCCGGAACAGGCAGTGAAACAACTGTAGCTTCAGTCGTAGTTGACAGTAAAACAAAAGATAAATACGCACTAATGGACCCTACACTGATACCACGTGTTGCTGTCCTTGATCCCACACTCACACTTAAGCTCCCTCCCTCTGTAACTGCAACAACAGGCATGGATACGCTATGTCATGCCGTTGAAGCATATATTGGCAGGAGCAACACTAAAGAAACACGAGAAATGGCATTATTAACAACCAAACTCGTGTTTGAAAATCTGTATACTGCATACTCAGATGGTTTAAATGTCCAAGCTCGTGAAAACATGTTAAAAGCTGCTTATTGTGGCGGTGTCGCATTTACACGTGCCTATGTGGGAAATGTTCACGCAATTGCACACGCCCTGGGTGGCACATATGGCGTTGCACATGGGCTGGCGAATGCAGTCATACTCCCCTACGTATTGGATGATTATGGCTCTAGCATATATAAACAGCTTGCAGAACTTGCAGACGTTGTAGGATTAAAAGGTAAAACAGATGAACAAAAAGCAAAAGCCTTTATATCAGCAATTAGAGAACTCAACGAAAAAATGAACATTCAAACTATGATTGATGAAATCGACGAAAAAGATATTCCTACACTAGTACAACACTCATATAAAGAAGCGAACCCAACATACCCTGTGCCACGCATATTCACTAGAGCCGATTTTACAAGCATATACATGCGCCTTATTGGAAAATCCGGACTTAACGGATATGCCGGTAAAATGGCACGAATAGATTTATCCAGCGGTAATATCACTAATTTCATGATGACGAAAGATGATATAAAGAAATATATTGGAGGAAAAGGTCTAGCTGCAAAAATCATATATGATGAGTTTGATAATAAAGTAGAACCTTTCTCTGATGAAAATATTATCGTCATAACAACATCACCACTTAATAGATCAAGTTTCCCAAGTTCCTCACGTTATAATATATCTACCATATCTCCACTAACGGGACTACTTGTTTCATCAAACTGTGGTGGTGACTTTGGACTGAAACTAAAAGGTGCAGGTTATGATGCCCTTGTAATATCCGGAAAAGCGCCGAACAAAACATATATAAACATCAGCGATGAAGGGATCGAACTTCGTGACGCCACAAGCATGTGGGGCAAAACAACCGGTGAAGCTAAAGAAATGCTCGGCGAAGGTGGCAAACTGGTAATCGGTGAAGCAGGTGAAAATCTAGTACGCTACGCATGCGTTGTAAATCAAGAACGTGTTGCAGGTCGTGGTGGTGTCGGGGCAATATTTGGATATAAACAACTTAAAGGAATAGTAGTTAATGGTAAGGCACCTGCTATAAATATGGCTAACAGCACTCGACTAAAGAAACTTAATTCTAAGTGGGTTTCTACACTCAAAAAGCACCCTCTAACAGGAGTGCAGTTGCCAAAAATGGGTACAGCAGCACTTGTCAGCCAAATGCAAGAGCGTGGTCTTTTAGCAACAAAGAACTTTCAATATGGAACATTTGATAATTACAAAAAAGTCAGTGGTGAAACACTACGTGACAAGTATCTTGTTAAAACAAAAGGTTGTCTAACCTGTCCAATTAAATGCGGTCGTGTTGTAATGCATGATGATATGGAGATAAAAGGACCGGAACTTGAAACAATTGGTCTTTTAGGACCAAACTTGATGCACGACGACCTTGATCGTATAATTCGTGTTAATTATCTATGCGACGAATACGGAATGGACACAATGTCATTTGGCGGTTCTGTAGGCTTTGCAATGGAACTTAGTGAAAAAGAACTTTGGGACAATGGCTTAAAATTTGGTGAATGTGATGGGCTTGAAGAACTCGTTACCAAAGTTGCAAAACGAAGTGGAATTGGTGATGATATTGCGGACGGTGTTAAACTCATGTCTGAAAAACATGGTGGCAAAGAGTTCGCTGTGCATAGCAAAGGCTTAGAGCTTGCAGCATATGATCCTCGTGCAGCGCAAGGCATGGGTATCGGGTATGCGACTGCAAATCGTGGCGGTTGTCACTTAAATGGTGGCTATCTCGTGGTCCTTGAAGGCTTGGGATTGAGTGTGAGCGGTGCAACAATTCGAGGTAAGTCAGCATTCGCAGTATTCTTCCAAGATCTAATGGAGTCAGCTTCAGCATTAGGCGCATGCTTATTTACAACATATGCTGTTTTCCCACCTGTTGCCATACATAACAATAAGAATATCATTGTGAAGATGGTAAACTCTATTATGCCAAGCTTTGGAGGAATTGTTGCATTTCTTCATAAGCACACATGGCTGTTAGACTTCAATATTCCGGCTATGATTCCCTTTCCATTTGCATATAAACAAGTCACCGGAAACAAAATGGACTTAGGTAGTTTTGTGCGAGCAGGAGAACGAATCTTCAATTTAGAAAGAATGATAAACATCCGTCAAGGTTTATCTGATGGTGATACACTACCGGCCAGACTTGTAGATGAACCACAAAAAGACGGAAATGAAAAAAGCATTGTGCGCCTGGCACCAATGCTCAAGAAATACTATAAAGTTCGTTGCTGGGATGAAAACGGCGTACCAACGGAGAAGTTACTTAGGAAATTGGGGGTATATGTAAAGTGAAAATGAATAAAAGTAAAACTATATTGTTAATGCTAATTTTGGCATGCTACCTGTTTTTACTCGTTGGCTGTAGTGATGATAGTAGCGACCACAAAATGCTGTCAATTCACGATAGAGACGGAAATGTCATATACATTGGAATGGACAGGAACAGCGCAGAACAAATATTTGGCGAGCCACACGATACTTTTGGAGGTGGTTACACATATCGTCACAACGATGGCCAAATTGTCATCGTATATCGAGACAATAGCATTGTCTTGGTGTCAATTCAAGGATCTGACATCGGATGGACGACGTCTCGTGGAGCAGATATTGGAGTAACAACTTTATCAGAGCTTTATGAACTATATACACCGTATTTGTTCTCAAATTACACGTCACCAATTATTTTTTTCGACAATTATATGAATCCAATTTACATTGAAAATCAAGAACATTTTGATGAAATAGTTACCAATGGTCTTCATGAGTACATTCTCTCTTTTCTTGTAAGAGTAGATAACGAAATATTAAATGTTATTACATTTGGAGATAGAATTGCTTCAATAACTCTTCGTTAGATCATATGATATTAACTCGATAAGTTATGGCAATACCCTATCCGTTCCGTAATGCCACGACTACAATATCAGCTAATCCTGATGGATCTAATGAATACAACTTCATCAGCTCCTCTACAGTCCCAACAGGTATAATTGTATCACCTAGATTTATTGGTATCATCTTTCCATTAAATCCATTATTGAAGAAATTAAGAGCCAAGCTTGACGCCAGGCAACCACCAGACACACACTCTTCTATAATAAATACCGAGTCTGTATCCCCTATCATGTCCCTAAATGAATCATAACCTAAGTTGCTTATTTCAGTTAACTTTATAACCTTTGCACTAATATTATGCTCAGATAGCAAGTCAGCTGCTTTCATGACATTACCAATCATTCTGCCATAACTAACAAGAGTAACATCACTACCATCTCTTAATACGGCCGGTGTATACGGTGGAGAATCAAGTGCGAACTCACAGCCTTCCCCTCTTGGATAACGAATTGCAACCGGTCCATTAATTTCATATATTGCATATTGCATTACATGCTTGAGTTCTGAAATGGCTGACGGACATAAAACCGTTATATTTGGCATTTGCAGAAATATACCTACATCGTATATTCCCTGATGTGTCTGACCATCATCAGCTACAAACCCAGCACGATCAATTGCGAATACAACATGCAAGTTTGAAAGACAAACATCATGGAATAACATATCGTAAGCACGTTGTATAAATGTCGAATAGATTGCACACACAGGAATCATGCCCTGTTTAGCAAGACCACCTGCCATTGTCACCGCATGTCCCTCTGCAATTCCCACATCGAAAAACCTATCTTCAAAATGCTCAGCGAAACTGTCAAGACCCGTGCCCGACTGCATAGCAGCTGTAATAGCGCATATTTTATCATTTTTTAAAGCAAGTTCAGTAAGAGTATCACCGAAGGCGGACGCAAAAGTTTCAGTTGATGGTGTATTTGGTTCGCCATTCATTACATTGAACTTTGAAACACCGTGATATACTTCAGGGCTCTCTTCAGCATACTTATATCCCTTACCCTTAGTTGTTGTAAGGTGAATTATTGTAGGCTTTTCTAAATCTCTTGCAATTTTTAGAAGCTTACAAACCTCTTTTATATTATGTCCATCAGCAGGGCCTAAATACACGAACCCCATGTTCTCAAACATGCTTGATGGTAACAGTGCATCTTTTATTCCTGACTTAATCCTGCGTAAGCACTTATCAATATGCTTTCCTATAAAAGGAATTTTTGCAATTGTTTTTCGATAAATTTTCTTGAAGTGTAAATAGTATCTGCGTACACGCAAGCGTGCAAGATGTCTTGACAACCCACCAACATTCTCGGTTATTGACATTTCGTTGTCGTTAAGGATAACAATCAGTGGTTCACCGCTTTGTCCTGCATCAGACAGCCCCTCATAAGCTAGCCCACCAGTTAGTGCACCGTCACCAATTAACGCCACAACAGTGTAATCATCGTTCATGGCCGTTCTGGCTCGAGCCATTCCCAATGCAACAGAAACTGATGTCGAAGCATGTCCGCTTACAAAAGCATCATGAACACTCTCGTCAGGATCCGGAAAACCAGATACTCCATCGAAACCACGTAAGCTGGAAAACCCATCTTTCCTACCTGTAAGTATTTTATGTGTATAACACTGATGCCCAACGTCAAAAATTAATCTGTCAGATTCCGTGTTGAATACGTTGTGTATTGCAACAGTTATCTCAACAACCCCTAAATTTGAAGCCAGATGTCCTCCTGTTTTCGATACATTTGACAAAAGGAAAGACCGCAAATCTTCACACAATGTGTAAAGCTCTGCGATACTCATATTTCTTATATCTTTAGGTGCACTAAGTTTTTCAAAACTACTCATATATAAATATTCACAGCACTATATTCAGCGCTACTAACCCTTGTAATATTAAATGCAACTTTATCATAATATACTATAAAAAGCAATAAGCTGCATTTTCACTTTCCGTTGGTTTCAATGCAATTTTACTTTTTTTGTTTACCTATTACACCGAATACTGATAACGCCAACCCTAGAATTGTAAACATTGAAAGATCACGAGCAATCCTATTTGCTAATTCACTATCAGGAAAAACAGTTGAAGTTGCTATGAGTACGATAACCATAATAATAATTGCAACTACGAAAACTAAAATATAGAGCAAAATTGCTTTCAATCTAGTTTGTGCTCTAATTCTCTCCCTCAGTTTTAGCGTTCTGTTAATGCTCATCCCTACCAAAGCTCCGGCTGCACCGAGTAAACCTGCAATTAGCATAGAACCAAAATCCATTTTCAGCCTCTCCTTTGAAATAGTTTTCCATTTCGTTTAACTAATGAGATAATAACATAATTACACTGTAATTTCTATAATTAATGAGAATATGTGCAAAAAACTCCGAATGCACAGTAGTATACATTTGGAGTTCATATTTTTTAATCTAGTAATTGTTTATAGATATTGTATGCATTGTGAAATGCTAACTCGTAGAAGTAGTTTTCTTGTATGTTTATTTCAACCACTTCACTCTCTTGTTGAATTTCAAATATCTCATCAGCAAATTTTAAGACTTGTCTTGTGTATGATGTTCCTCTGCTTACATTTGTTGGATTACGGCCTGTTGAGTGCCAAAATAGTAATTGGATATATCCACGCTCTGTACTTAAGTCCAAATTGTATCGATCTCTTGCGTACGACCATATTTCCATTAGTGTTAACAGGTTGTCGTATGGATCAAATAAATCCCTGCTACGATAATCGTCTGTCAATCTTTCGATTGGTCGGTTTCCAATCCAAAATGGTGATATTTGAGCTAGTCCTCTCCAGTCACCACCTACGTTGTGTGCTCTTGGGTTAAATGTGCTTTCGTGTACTATCATTGCCATGATCATAACTTCACTAAAGTCATGTTCCTGAGCAAGTTCACGTATCATGTGTTGAATTTCAGGACACGCATTAACTCTTGCTCCGTTTTTAAATACATCGTATAACGGCTCTAGTGGTTCTGATGGTTCTGGTTGCTCAACCGGTTCTAGCGCAACTGCCATTACACTTGATGTTAGTAATATCGTTATTAGTAATGCCAGCGATATTACTCTTATGAATTTTTTCATTGTAAACTTTCAAACCTCTTTTAATTTCTTTCTCACACTATCGTGTGGACACAACACTACTAACCCTAGAGTCGATACTTCTCTAGGATTCCTTAGTGTATGTTGGGTATGTTTTACATCCCTCATGACGCCATTTTGTTGTCACAAGTTCGGAATTATACACTATCTTGTATGCGTTGTCAAATTTCTTTGTTTTATTTGCACAATAACATCCGTCATTTTACACAATTGCAACATATGCTTTCAGGTGTTAAAGCAGCAAATAGGTTACTTTGTAATCGTGTATATTCGGCGGGAGCCATTTGTTCAACTCCCGCAGACTTTACTATGCTACCTCTATCTTACGACCTGCTACATCCTTCCAACCGGGTGCGTTTTGGATGAAGTTTTGTGCTGCCGTGCTACCTACAGTTATTTTTTCTATACCACTGTTGACAAACATGTTGTCTCTATCAGTGACATTTGTAAATGTTGCTCGTCTAAAATTCAATGTTTTGAGGGAGCTTGTATTATAAAACATTTGATACATATTTGTCACTCGAGAGGTATTGAACCCGGACAAGTTTAAGGTAGTGAGGGAGTTTGCATTATTGAACATGGCAAACATAGTTATCACGTTAGAGGTATCCCACCCGGACAAATCTAAAGCAGTGAGGGAGCTTGCACCATTAAACACGGAAGTCATATTACTCACACGGGAGGTATCGAACCCGGACAAATCCAATTTTTTAAGGGAGCTTGCAGTATGGAACATGGCATTCATATTTGTCACGCGAGAGGTATTGAACCCGGACAAATCTAAAGCAGTGAGGGAACTTGTATCCATGAACATGCCAAACATATTTGTTACTCTGGAGGTATCCAGCAATGCAAGATTCATACTTGTCACTTTGGTGAGGCTTCGAAAGAAACTGGCCAAACTCCCTGTAGCTACTACACCTTGATGCCCTGCGATGTAAACATCGAAGCGTCCGTTTGTATTGCTCACAATGTAGAATGCCACTACAGGATAATCAGAATTTTTATGTGTCAGATCCACTGCAGCGACTATATTCTTGTCATTAAATTTACCTTTGGCAAAAGCATCTAAATCAGGTATATACAGATCAACGACTTCAACTCGTGCTACTTGCTGACGTTGCAATAATGGGAATGTTAGAAATGAGCTGGTTGGCTCGAACCCATCTACAAGGCCTTCACGCATGAGCGAGATGCCATCTTTAATCACTATTTCTAAATTAAATGATTGTACTGTGATATTTTCATCACCATACACTCTAACTGTTGCTGTGTGCGTTCCGACCGCAATACCATCTTTTGAATGCACTGCGAAATTTGCTGTTTCGCCCACTTCTAGACTGGGGAGCGATGTTGTGCTTAATTCGAAGCTCTCAGGATTTTCTCCGCCGAGCTCTATGCTAAGCTCACCTGTTGGTATGTTACCTGTATTAGTCACTGTTATAACTTTGTCTTCTGACTCTGTATGTAATGCAAGCATATCAGGGAAGCTGATTGTGTCACTTTCTGATAAGATAATCTCGTATGTGGGATTTATTATTGTACTCATCAGATCTTTACCCTCTGCAGTCAGGTCATCAAAAGCAAGCTCCCAACTGCTGAGTGTAGCCATCTGAGCGTCTGCATAGATTGCATAATATATAGTTCCTATTGCGGGATTTATATATGTCATCTCATTGAGTAGTAACCCCGTTGCCTCACCTGGCTTAAGTGCCTCAGCCCAATATGCCCAGCCATCAGTGTCCAGTACCCATATCTTACCGACGGGCTTGCCCGCAGTATGCCACTCGGCCATTGTCATAATCTTCGCAACCAGTGTTTTCTGCGCATTGTGGGTCACGGGGGCCGTGTCCATCATAGGTATATCATTGTCCCAATCGAAGGTTTTCACTGTCGCATTATAGGTGGGATTTAGTTCGAAGTAGTTAGACAGGCCTGCTTCAATCGGATAAGCATAGGGCTGGTCTGTGATGTTCGGTCTGCTGTCAATCACCGCATGAGGCAGTTCGCCACGTCTGGTGGAGTTGGGCAGTTCTGGCAAGGCCGGAACTAAGCCCCAAGCATCGCCCTTTACGTCGGGCTCACGACTCACAGGGTCTTGGTTGAAGGTAGGCATAAAGTACTTGTCACCACCGTCTTGTGTTAGTGTCCAGTAGTCGCGATATTTCGCTGAATTACTGCCGATTGCAGCATTGGGGATGAGAGTTGTCCAAGAG
>Ga0123355_10000330_pt1 | contig 61283 bp, 50 predicted proteins | sample TergutEmb28metaG_3_FD_89872 | JGI IMG/M metagenome (GOLD analysis project Ga0123355, IMG submission 89872) | Embiratermes neotenicus P1 segment gut microbial communities from Petit-Saut dam, French Guiana - Emb289 P1 | ecosystem: Host-associated > Arthropoda: Insects > Digestive system > Gut ...
AAAAAGAGAACGCCATCGCCGACCTGCGCACGCTGATGGGCGCCACCGATCCAGCCAAGGCCGCCGAAGGCACCATCCGCAAGAAGTGGGCCACCAACATCGAGCACAACGCCATCCACGGCTCTGACGCGGAGGAGACCGCCCGCTTCGAACTATGCTATTTCTTCGCGGGATACGAACTGGCAAGGTAGCGCCGCTGTCTCGTTGGCGCGCGAGGGCATCTTGCCCCGGCCCCCTCGCGGCGATAAAAAGCGTCGATTCACACCCTCGACATCGTCGACAAAGGTAAAGAAGGCGATGCCAAGGCGGTCGGCAGCTGCGACGGCGGGACAAAGAGCATCACCTACCGGCGAACAGCAGCGCAGACGGCAAAAAGCCGCATTAGATTTCCGCTTACAAACGTGAAAGCACGCACCCATTCCTCCGGGGTTGCGCGCGGGCGTGGAATGATAACGCTCGACAGGTTGGTGCGGGTCGAGGGGACGTTCGCGCCCTCCGTGCTGATGAATCAGTTCGCCCCTACCCCAGCGGCTCGAAGAGATGTCCTTCCACGCGATCCGCGATCTTGGGCAGCTCTTTCCTCGCGTGCTGCAGAAAATGCGGCGCCGCCCGATGCGCCTCCAGAGCCGCGTCATCCTGATATTGCTCGTAGATGAAGAATCGGCGCGGTTCGGTCTTGTGCCGGTGCACCTGGTACATGGAACAGCCTGGTTCCTTGCGAGAATGCTCGGTCAACTTCTGAAAAAGAGCAGCCACTTCGGTTTCATGTCCAACTTTCGCCATCCAGGTGACAGCCAGCACCACCATTCGCATGCTCCCTCTCCGCGGCTTCGCCGGGGAAGTCATTCTAGGCTTTCTGTGCGGCGCTCTTCAACCCTGTAATAAAGTCGTTGACAAGAATCGTATGGTCGCGGTCCGGCCCGGTCGAAATCATTCCAATCTTTGCCCCAGTTTCCTTTGCCACAAACGCCAGGTAAGCCTGCGCGGCCTTGGGTAACTTGTCGTACTCGGTGATCCCCTCAGTCGAAGTCTTCCAACCCGGCAGCTTCTCGTACACGCACTCAATCTTCTCGTAACCGCTCGCCTGCGCTGGCGCTTCCATCGTGGGCTTCCCGTCGATCTTGTATTCCACGCAGACGGGTATCTCTGCCAGATCGTCAAGCACATCGAGCTTGGTCACCACCAGCCAGGAGGTCCCGTTGATCATCCCCGAATACCGCAGAAGCGGCAGGTCGATCCACCCCGTCCGCCGCGGACGGCCGGTTATCGCCCCGTACTCATTCCCGCGCTTCCGCAGGTTCTCGCCCGCAGCGCCATGATCCTCAGTCGGAAACGGTCCTTCGCCCACGCGCGTGCAGTAAGCTTTCGTAATCCCGATGACAGAGTCGATCCGATTCGGAGCGATCCCCGTGCCAATCACCGCCCCCCCCGAAGTCGCGCTCGACGACGTCACAAACGGATACGTCCCGTGGTCAATATCCAGCATCGTCCCCTGCGCGCCCTCAAACAAAATGGATTCACCCTGCCGCAGTGCCTGGTTCAACAGTACCGCCGTGTCCCCAACAAACGGCCGAATCTTCTCCGCTGCCTGCGCATACTCGGCATACATCTTGTCGGCATCCACCGGCTCAGAATTGAACAGCGCGTGCGCGATCATGTTCTTCTCGCGCACTGCGTTCTCAATATGCTTTTTGAGCAGCTGAAGATCCAGCAAATCGGCCACGCGCAGCCCGCGCCGCCCCATCTTGTCCTCATACGCCGGACCAATCCCGCGCGAGGTCGTTCCGATCTTCACCCGCCCCGGAGCGTTCTCCGAGGCCAGTTCAATCATCCGGTGATAGGGCAAAATCACATGCGCGCGATTCGAAACAAAGAGATTCCCATCCACCTTCACCCCGGCCTCGCGCAGCGCACCAACTTCTCTCAAAAACGCCAGCGGGTCCAGCACCACGCCGTTGCCAATCACACTGCGGCACCCCGGACGTAGCACGCCACAAGGCACCAGCTGCAAAACAAATTTCTTGCTGTTAATGATGACGGTGTGCCCGGCATTATGCCCGCCGGCATAGCGGGCAACGACCTGAAAGCTTTCCGACAGCACGTCGACGATCTTGCCTTTGCCCTCATCGCCCCACTGGGCGCCAACAATTACCGCAGTCGTACCTTTTTTCAAAATTGCTCTCCGTTTGGGGAAATCAGGGCAGGCCCACCAAAAGGCTGCTCTGCCTCCGGGGTCGCACACTTCTTGCCCGCGGAAGAATTCCTGGACAAAATTCAAGGGATAGGTCGGGGAAAGATGTGTACGAGTTATTTTATCCTGCGGGGAGAAGGGAAGCAACGCGCGCCGCACCATCAATCCCCCTGATGTCATCCGGAGTGGGGCAAAGCCGGCGTGGAGGATCTTACCTCAGCCTGAGTCTCGAATTGCGTGGATAGAGAGTCTGCACGGCCGCTACAAGCGCCGCGGTCCCCCTCCGCGGGTTAAAATAGAGGGAACCGTTTCCCGCCGACGAGGTAGCCATGAAAAAAGTCTTCCACTTCGACGCCCCTCGCGAAAGATACCAGTGCGACGCCGCCATCCTCTGGTGCTTCGACAACCGCTTCGATCTCGGCTTCCGAAAATTTCTCAAGCGCATCGGCGTCGTCAATTCCGACCCCATCAAGGTCGCTGGAGGCGCCAAGGCCCTAGCCTCGCCCGAGCCGGAATCTGACCGCGAATTCGTCTTGGAACAAATCCGCAAGTCGATCTCCCTCCATGGCACCACCCGCGTGATCCTCATGCTTCACTCCGATTGCGGGGCCTACGGCGGGCTCGCTGGAGCATTCGGTGGAGACGCCGGCGCAGAAGCCGATCATCACCACCGCGAACTTCAACGCGCCGCCCGAAGCCTGAGAGCCGCCATCCCCGAAATCGAAGTCGAAGGATATTTCGTCGACTTCGAAGGCGTCTGGGAGGCGGACGTCGCCACCAAGGAAGAAACACCAGCCACCGTAGCCTGATGCCCAAATTCGAACATCATATCTTCGTCTGCGGAAACCAACGGCCCGCCGGCCATCCCCGCGGATGCTGCGATCCTCAAGCGGAAGCCCGCCTGCAAAAACTCTTCAAACAAAAGTTAGCCGAGCGCGGCCTGAAAGGCCGAGTCCGCGCCAACCAGTCCGGTTGCCTCGACCAATGCGAGCACGGCCCGAACATCGTCGTCTACCCCGAAGCCGTCTGGTACGGCCACGTGACGGAAGCTGATGTTGACGAAATCATCGACTCCCATATCGTAGGAGGAAGGCCGGTGGAACGGCTTCGCCTGGCAGATGAATGCCTGAACACCCAAACCTGCGAACACCGCAAGCCCACAATCTAACTAAGATGGCATGACCCCCAGCACGGACAGCCGCACGCCCCGGTGCTCTACGGGTGTACAACGGGCGCGTGCACCAGGCTTGTCCGCGTATTTGGCGGAGACCTCCGAAAAGCTTTGCCTCATAGCCGACTGAGAGGAACCGGAGTAGCCTCGCCAGTTGAAGAATCTTCGCGGTCCGAATCTGTCCTCAATTCGTCCCACCCCGCTTTACTTTCCTCTCCCTCTCCCCGTACCTTAGACTCCCATGCCTCGGTACTTCACACCCGATCTCTTCCGCTTTCTCACCCGCCTCAAGCGTAACAACAACCGCGACTGGTTCCAGTCTCACAAAGACGAATACGAGTCCTGCGCCCAGCAGCCTGCATTGCAGTTCATCACCGACTTCGCTGCACCACTCTACGAGATCACGCCGTACCTCGTTGCCGATCCCCGCTCCTCCCGCGGCTCCCTGTTCCGCATCTACCGCGACACCCGATTCGCCGCCGACAAGCGTCCCTACAAAACCCACATCGCCATGCGCTTCTCGCACCGCGGCAAAGGCAAAGACGTCCACTCCCCCGGCTTCTACCTCCACCTCCAGCCCGGAGGATGTTTCGCCGCCTCTGGCCTCTGGCACCCCGAGCCGCCCACGCTGCTCAGGGTCCGCAACGCCATCGTCGAGCGCGCCAACGATTGGCGCAAAGTCCGCAAGCTCGTCAACTGGGGCGATGCCACCAAGCTCTCCCGCCCTCCACGCGGATTCCCCTGCGATCACGAATTCGTCGAGGATCTCAAATTCCGCGACATCGGCACAGCCATCGAATTCACCGAAGCCCAAGTCTGCAGCCCCAAATTTATGACGACGTTCGCTACAGCCTGCAGAAAAATGTCCCCGCTGGCCCTTTTCCTAAGCAGCACTCTGGGTCTACAGTTCTAAAGAGCACGAACAACGCCACGGTTGTTCCGCCCGGCGTGGGGATGGCTGCAGGATTGGAAGGCTTCCCCAACGGTCATTGTTTCGAAGCGAATTTGCTAGCAACATAACAATGCGGGGGATTTCTGAGAGTCTTAATCAGCCACCACGCATTACTCTCAAGCGGTCGCGGCAGATAAGTGACCTCCTACTATTCGAGCACTGCTCCTCTCGCTTCAGGGAGAGGCCGGGAGAGGCTGTTGGCTGTTGGTTCCGCGAGCTTTCGGTGCTACTCTGGCCGGCACCTTGGAAACGGGTTCTCCGACATTTCAAATCCGTGAGTGGTATCGATGAAGATGGTTTCGGAAAATCTTCGCTATACCTGTCGTGTGCTGAGGAAGAATCCCATCTTCACGGCCGTCGCCGTCCTGTCGTTGGCCTTGGGTATTGGCGCAAACACGGCTCTGTTTACGTTAGCCAACGCTCTCCTTCTGCGCAACCTTCCAGTCCGGCAGCCGGATCGGCTGGTCGAAGTCTCCCTGGTGCGGGGCGACGGCAAATTCCCTTTCTCCTATCGCATGTTCCGTGAGCTCGAAGGCGGGCAGCACGTTTTCAGCGAATTAATCGGAGTCGATCTCGGATCTCAATGGCACACCGGCAAGATGGTCAACGTGGAAGTGGAAGGAGTGCTTTCACAGAGCCATCTGCTCTGGGTCAGCGGAAATTTCTATTCCGGGCTGGGCGTGACTCCGCATCTCGGGCGACTGTTTACCCCCGGCGACGCTGATGCCGACCACGGCACAGTTTCAGATGTCGCTGTGATCAGCTACGAGTTCTGGCAGAGTCGCTTCGGTGGCGCGCCCGATGTTGTGGGGAAGCAGATTCGGGTGGAGGGGCGTCCTTTCACGATCGTGGGCGTGACTTCAAAGGGCTTCACCGGACTGACGCGAGGCGAGCCGGCAGAAATCACGTTACCGCTCACCGCCGCGCCCCTGATCGAAGACGGAACCCCCGGCTTGGAAAGAGGTGGAGCATATTGGCTGTTTGCGATCGGCCGGTTAAAGGACGGCATCAGCATCGAGCAGGCCCGGGCCCAACTGCAATCGTTCTGGCCGGAAGTGCTGCGGGTAACCGCTGGCACGCGTCAGGGGGCGCGACTCGAGACGTACCTCTCGATGCGCCTCGATGTCTCATCGGCTGCGGTGGGAGTCGCCGAAGACCTGCGCTCCCAGTTTACGAGGCCGCTTAATGTTCTTGGCGGCCTCGCCGGACTGACTTTGCTCATCGCGTGCCTGAACCTTGCGAATCTGATGCTGGCCCACGCTGCCGCACGCCGAACTGAAATGAGCGTGCGCGTAGTGCTGGGCGCGAGCCGTTGGTCGCTGGTGCGGCAGTTATTGATCGAGAGCCTGGCTCTCTCCGTCTCCGGAGCGCTTTTCGGATTGGCCTTCGCCTACTGGGCGTGTCGTGTTCTTTTGCTTCTCATGATGCAGGGGAGTGCAATGCCCGTCAGCCTCGATTTGAGCCCCGATTGGCGAGTTCTCTTTTTCACGATCTCTCTTGCAGTTTTCACCGGAATCCTGTTTGGTGTGGTACCCGCATGGCGGTGTTCGTTACCAAGTCCTGCACTTGCGCTACAGCAGGGCAGGCAGGGTGTGGCGGAGAGAACGGGTAAGCTGGGCAAGGTCTTGGTCAGCTCTCAGGTTGCCTTGTCGCTCGTCTTGCTCGTCGGTGCTGGACTTCTGGCGCAAAGCTTTGAGCGATTACTCTCCTCCGATCTCGGATTTCAGACGGACCACGTGCTGGAAGTCACTCTATATCCCCAGCCGGGCGCATATCAGGACATCGATCTGAATGTCTATCACCAGCAACTGTTGGAGCGCGTTTCCAACGTGCCCGGCGTGCTCTCTGCCGCCTATTCAAATAATTCAATCGTTGGCGGCCGTGAACTGGGATGGCAAGACGACGTCTCCGCCGAGTCAAGCGATCCAGCCACAACCATCAAAGTAAGAACGTATGGAGCGATGATCTCGCCGCATCTATTCAGAACGCTCGGCATTCCGCTGGTTCGCGGCAGAGACTTTGATGCGACCGATGATCAGCAGCATCCGCGGGTAGCGATCGTGAACAGCTGCCTAGCGGCACGCCTATTCCCAAACGGCGACGCCGTCGGGAAGCGCATTCGCATCGCAGCCGTTCGAGACATCGAAATCGTAGGTGTTAGCGGTAATGCGCGGATGTTCGATCTCCGCAATCAGGCCACGCCAGTTATTTTCCTTTCTTACTTGCAGGTTCCGCCTAGATGGGGTGGACTTGTCGTGCGTACAAAGGAACCTCCTGAAAACCTGGCAAAGACGGTGAGGCGGGAGATTGAGTCTCTCGGGCGCGAATATGCCTTCTGGACGGGAACCATTCCTGAGGTGATGAACCAACGGCTGGCGAAAGAACACGTCACCGCCATACTATCGGGATTCTTTGCATTTCTTGCACTGTTGCTGGCCTGCATTGGTCTGTACGGACTCATGTCTTACCTGGTGACTCGGCGCAACCGTGAGATCGGGATTCGCGTCGCTCTTGGAGCACAGCGCAACGCGGTTCTGTGGATGACGCTGCGGGAAACCCTTGTGCTGGCGCTGTTCGGGATGGCGATCGGTATTCCGGCCGCGCTTGCGGCTACCCGGCTCATCGTCGGAATGCTCTTCGGCATTTCCGCGAACGATCCGTCCACGATCGTCTGCGTCTCGCTGCTGCTTCTCCTTGTGGCGTTGGTTGCAGGTTTTCTCCCAGCATCGCGTGCTTCAGGTGTAGACCCAGCGGTTGCGCTGCGCGCGGAGTGAGGAGTAGTAAAAGCCAGCGGTAAAGGCGGACTATCGTCGGGCGGGCGCGGTGGCCGGTCGACAACTTACATGCTGCTCCTCCGTGGCTCCAGCCTTCATTGATTTGCCTCGTCACGGACAGAAACGGTAACTCCATGTGAATTACGGGGTTTTTTCTGGGGAAGCGATTACCAGAAGCTGGTAGCGCCTACGAAGCAGACATCGGAATACGCCAAGCAGATGCTGCCCCAACTGGCTGCCTGAGGGCTCCAGCTGAAAAACGAAATGCCCCGCTTCTCGCGCGAATGCGAAAAACGGGGCACCATGGTCAATAACGAAGCTGTCATTTAATCGTGACAGTCAGAGGGTTCGACTCTCCCCCGCCAGGAGCCGGGTTCTTAATCACAACGTTAGCCGTGCCGGTAGACGCGACGGCGGCCGCAGGCACGTAGACCAGCATCTCGTTCTCGCTGACAAAGCTCGCGGAACCAGCGTTGCCATTCCATGTGACTACCGATCCAGGCACGAAACCGGATCCTCGAACCGTCATACGGAAGTTCCCCCTCCTGTGAGAAACGGTCGACGGGTTCAATGAATTTGAGATCGGTGCAGGGTTGGGGGTTTTGCTGGCAGTGAGAAGTAGCGTGGGGCTCTGAAGCAACACAACTTGAGAGGTGGAGTTTCCGCAACAACCGCTGCTCAGAATAAAAGCCAAGCCGTTGTTGCCCCATGGGATGAACCTGGATGTTGAAGCGGAATTGTAGCCAGGATTCAGTTCGGACAAGTCAGCCACCGCCAAAGGTGTGAACTCGGTAAGGTCGTAGCTGGTAATGCCGAAAGCATTAGAGAAGGGAGTCTGGCCTATCGCAAAGGCACGGTTGATCGACAAATCCGGCAGAAGCTCAATGCTACTACAGCAACTGGAGCCAACATCGAAAGTCCCCAGCAGAAACCCGGTCGCCGGATTGAATTCCTCGCCACTGCCGCCGAAGATCAGCCCTCCGGAATATTGGAACGTGTTTCCGTTTACTAACCCGTACCATTGCTGCGCCAACGTGCCGCCGGAGGAATCCACGGTAACTTGACTTAACGTGCCGGGATAGTAGCCGTAAAGCGTAGTACCGGTGGCAAAAGCCAGCTGGCTTATTGACTGCGAACTGACAGAATTTGAAAGTTGCGTCGCATTGGTGAAAAATTCAAGGGAGCCGAAACCGCAGCATCCGCTCGTGGAGACGGCTACAGCCATCGTATGCGAGTTGGCGGGAGAGACTGCGATGGCTTCGGCAATATTCAGCCCGCCATTTGTACTAAGGTTTACGTCGATGTCCCGGGCGAAGCTGGGGAGTACCAACCTTTGTACCGACCCATTCCCATTCAGACCGACGTAGAGATATTTGGAAGTGCTGTCAAGCGCCAATTCCGTGGGCTCGCTGCCTGCGAAAAAGTACCCAGTGACAGCCCCGGTCGAGGGATTTATCGCGGCGATACTATTGCCGTTTGCTCCGTAACTGCTGGGCAAGGAAGCGTAGATCATCTGTGCGAACGGATCCCAGACGAGATCGTTGGCGGGAAGATCCAAAACGGTGAGCTTGACGGGATAAGTGACGTTGAAATTGAGACTTGACGAGATCGTTCCCGGAGAAGGATTGGCGACCGCCAGCTGAACAATTCCAGCGGTTGCAAGCTCAGCCTTCGTAGGTCGAACCTGAAGCTGGTTGGAACTGAGATATGTAGTGGCAATGCGTACTCCGTTCCATTCCACTTTTGCTCCGGCCATGAAGTTCTGACCATTAACAAGAATAGGCTCGGGAGCGGTTCCAGCCACGATGGAAACTGGCGAAATGTTACTAATAGAAGGTTCGAGTGAAACAACCTGCAAACTGGTATACGTTGCGCCGCCGCCGGGCGCCGGATTTGTAACATATAGACCAACGTCTCCGATACTCGACAAAACCGTATCCGGTATCTGAGTCTTGATTTGAGTGGGGCTCAGATACGTAGTAAGCAACGGGGTGTTGCTACTCTGGAGATAAGTTACCGTAGAAGGCATGAACCCGGAACCGTTGATTGTGATCTTTCTGGTCGGGCTGTCGAGATAAACAGTCGGGGGTGAAAGAGACGTGACATTGGGAATGGGATTTCCTCCTGTTCCTTGCAGAGGTATATTGATTGGTTTGGTTACACCAGCTTCAGTAATCACCAATGTGGCATCGACAGAGCCTATCACGGAGGGCGTAAATGTCATAAACATCTGACAAAGTTGGCTGCCGGAAATGGTTCCAATGCAGGGAGAGCCTGAAAAGGCGAAGCTGGCGCTGTTGGTACCACTAATCGTCATGTTAGAGATGGTGACAGCATTTACGCTGCTGTTACTCACCAGAACGTATGTAGGCTGGCTGGTTGAATTGAGGGGGAGGGTTCCGAACTGAATCGGATTAGGATAAACAGTAACCGCAACGGAGGCTTCTACGGCCAAGGCTCCAGTTAGAACGATACACACGGAAAGCAAAGCGGCGCGCAACTTTAGATCCATAGTTCATCTCCTCGGTCTTGAGTTTTCCAGGAAACACGCATGGCGCGGACGCAGTCTACACGCAAGTACGAGAAAAGTCTCTATTAATAGTTCGAAGAGAAATTCATCGTCCAGTTACCAGCGCAGGTTTTAGCCTTGGAGCTTTTGAAACTATCTTCGATGCTGCATGCCGGAACGATAGGACATTTAGCATGCTATAGGTTGCTCCAACGCAATGACAGGCCTGCTCTTTGACAGTCAATTTGGACGACCTGGGGCAAGGGGCGGGTCCGGTTTGCCTGGGTCGCGGTCATTGTCGGCTGGTGATGCTCGTGAAGTTTGTCTTGTTTCCGTCGACGTGGTGCCATTAACACCCAAACCTCAGGGTTCTGCTGGGGGCCGTCAACGTAGAAACGGCAATGCAGGATGCGGACATGATGGTGGCAAGGCAGACGGTTACGCGCTCCACGACACACCCCGCACAGCGGCGAGAACGAAAAGAGCGGTAGGCGTCAGTGAGACTGGTGACCTGCAAAATCATGGGTTAGAAGCCGGGCCCAAAGATGTTCGCCGCCGATGGCGGAGTAGTGAGCAGCGGGAGTGCGAACAGCACACGGAAAACTGGTGCAACCAGCAATTCCCGCTTTAGTCGGGAAGTGAACTAGCTGCGGAATCTAAAAGGCTTAGATGGTAGGCCCGGCAGGAATCGAACCTGCAACCCTCGGATTAGAAATCCGATGCTCTATCCGATTGAGCTACGGGCCCTCGGTCACGCAAGTCTATTCGTTACTGACTGTTGACTCTGGGGCGGTGTCAGTTCCGGTGTCAGCTAAACCCTCAGGCAGCTTCAGTATCGCACAGCCTCTGCACGGCTACGAGTCGAAGCGCCAGATGAGCATTTTCCGGTACAGGACATGCCAGCCAGCCCGGTCGATGGGGCATATCGGAGGAAAAGGAACACGCTGAAGACATTCGTTTCGTGATCCCTACTGTGGAAACTGCGAAGGAGGTGACAGTCCGGTACCGAGCTTTTCGGTTCGCGTCCAATCGAAGCAGAAACAGGAAAGCGAGTCCTGGTTGAGATGGTTCGCGAAGCAATATCCGGCCGATCTGTATATCTGCGACCTTATGCGCGGCCCGCACGCGCAGGACGAGAATGTTTCAAAACTGAGGCGCACTGAGCAAATTGGAGATATGTTCCGGATGGATCAAATCATATCAAATCATCATTCCTCATCACATGAAGCGCCGCAGCGCGATACAGAAGATGGCCGGCTCCCCGATCACGCTCTCGCGGCCCGACCAGCCTACGAACGCTCAGCAACCGCGGTCGCAGAAGCTAGCAACCGACGCGCACGCCAATGTAGTGTGGTGGTTTGCCGGAACGGACGATCGAGAGCGACATTGAGACGCACTGTAACCTGGCGCGTACATGAAGGATACTGGGTTTAACTTCCACAAACGATAAGGGGAAAAGCCCTGCCTTTCTCGGCAGGGCTTGTTTGTAGCCAGACTTTCAAGAACTTTCGCGGGTAGGTTCTAAGCAGACCGAGCCGAAACCAGACTAACCACTGAGAAGACGTGGTCGTCTAGCGTGTTTTTTCACGCACTCTTGCGGGCCGAAGACCCTCGATGACATTTATTAGCTCCGGATTTAAGTCCAGAGCGCAAGCTTTCGCCTCATCATCCCCGCGAGACCGATTACTCCAGTTCCAAGCAGTCCAAGCGTGCCGGGTTCTGGGATAACTTGACTTGGGGGAGTGATTTGCATCACGCCAGAGGCAAGACTGCCACCGCCACTCCACGTGATGGTCGCGGGGGAGACCAGTGAGAAGGTGCCGCCATCGGCAAGCGATCCGCTGAGGCTCGTGATTACCCTGGCTGCGCCGCCGCTACCGGTGCCCTTAGTGAGGCTCGCAGCGGTAATCCCGCTACTAAATACCACCGTTCCACTGGTGTTCGTAAACGTTACCGTTCCAGTGAAAGTGCACATCGGCCCACTGCAGGTACTTGGCGAGAGTGTGCCACCTGAAATGGCAAACGTGCCCCCCGCTCCCGTAACTGTCAGCGAGAATGGGGATGACAGGTTGCCACAGCCTCCCATACTGACGCACGAGATCGTACCGGTACTAAAGGTTCCGGTCGTCAATGGGTTTGTGATAGAGCCTGTGTCTGCTTTAGTGAAATTGATGCTATTTGCCAACGCAGCTGTAGGCAAAGCCACAGCCAAGAGCGTCAAGAGCATTACTCGTCTCATATTCGTTCGTGCTCCTAAATTGGTATTGGGCCTGCCTCTCAACGCAAATCGTGAGGGCTCCTTTTAGCCTGCGGGGGCATGCTCCTCAGCTTTTTGTTATCCGCAAAATACGGACTCGTCTCTGCAGATGAATAGCCAAAGTCTTTCTTTGCCAGTTTTTCATCGAACGTGAAGGAAAACTTAAGATGAGCCTCTCAAGCCTCGAGATTCTCTTCACCTGCAACGTTTGGAGCAATGAAAACGAAACCACTTAGAAGCGTTTGTCGCGGACGTTGGCGTTTCTTGTTCTGCAAAAACTTACAGCTAAAGCAAAAGTTCGTGCAGCCTAGCCTAGGCTAACTATTCTCTTTCTGTCTCTCGCCGTTAGCGTTAAAAGGAAAACCCTGCCTTTCCGGCAGGGTTTGTTGTTAGCCAGATTTCTAGAACTTTGGCGGACCGTAGATCCAAGACGGAGTCCAAACCAGACTAACCGACTGAAGACGTGGTCGTTTAGGGTGGTTTCTCTCGTGTTTTTGCAGGCCGAGGCCCCGAATGACACTTACTAGCTCCGGGTTTACGTCGAAAGCGTAAGCTTGCGCCTCATCATCCCGGCGAGACCGATTACGCCAGTTCCAAGCAGTCCAAGCGTGCCGGGTTCTGGGACTACTGTGGATGTCGTTCCGCGGACAGTGCCCGTCCCTGATGTTATGCTGGCGCCGGACTTCATCAAGTGTGACAAAGTAACGGTGCCGCTTAAACACTGGGTGGGGCTGCAGGTGCCGGGTACAAGGCTGGCGGAAAAAGTTAAATCGTTGGAGCCGACTTTGGTTAGAAGCCCGTCATCGAGGCTGGACGTAAATACGACGTTGCCTCCCTCACTGACCGTTAAAGTACCGCTGTTGAAGGTGCACGTTATGCCAGAGGGATTGCAATTGGTAGGCGACATCACGAGGTTTGTGAGCGCAATGGTGATTCCATTCCCACTCACTGATAGATTGATAGGGCTGTGTAGGTTAGACGTAATTGTACCGGTAGCCGAGCTGCCAGTGCTGAACTCGATACTATTTGCCAAGGCGGCTGTGGGCAAAGCCACAGCCAAGAGCGTCAAGAGCATTACTTGTTTCATACTCGTGCTCCTATAGGTATTGGGCCTCCCTCTCAGCGCAAACCGTGAGGATTTTTTTTTGCCTGCGGGGGCGCTCCTCAGCTTTTGTTTCTCCGCGAAATACCGCCTCCTCTCTGCAGATGAATCACCAAATCATTTCCTTGCCAGTTTTTCGTCGAACGTGAAGCGAAAGTTGAGATGAGGCTCTCAACCCTCGAGACTCCCTTCACCAGCAACGTTTTGCAGCACTGAAAACAAAGCGATTTAGAAGTGTTTGTCGCAGCCTCTTGTGTTCGACTAGTCTGCAAAAACTTACAGCTAAAGCAAAAGTTCATGCAGCCTAGGCTAACTATGCCTTCTCCCGTACGCGAACTAGCGAGGGATCTGTCAAAGCGCGATAGATAAGAAGCCACCAAGCCAGTGTTCCGGTTCGGGTGTGCCCCCTGTTACAACTGACAGTATTCACCTGACTATGACAGACGGTAAACCTGTTATAAGTGATAGCGCTACTTGCTCTAACTTACAGAGGCGCGACCCCGGTTGGATTATGCGAAATGGCCATCATGTACGTGCTAGGGGTCTGAGTGGCCACCAGCTCTGCTTCCCATACAATTCCGGCGTGTGATGTCGGTTTGCCGGGTCAATTGTCCAACGGTCCGAATCGCCTTGCTCATAGTGATTCTACCGCCCACGACTGAGAGTCGCGCTGCAGCGACCCGATATTGCGCCTTTGCATTTCCGTCGAGTCTGCGTGAGCGACCTAGTCCGTCCATAGGTGTCCGTGACGTAAAAAACTCCCGTATTAAACCCAGACTCGCTTGCTTCCAATCAGTTTGCAGGCGAAGAGTGCAGTCCGACCCATGCATCTCGTTCGGTCCAAATTGGCCGAAAATCTGCATTTCCGCCGGGAATTAAGCAATCCATCAAGGTTTTCGAAGACCGAGTCAAGCCCCCAGGATAGGGGTGGAAAAGGCGACTGGATATTGCATACAATGTAAAGCCTTTATCAAGCCAACGGGACAATGGCAGCGAATTCGGTTTCGCTTAATGCGGCTCCGACCGGGAGACACAGCCAATGGGATGCGGGTGAAAATAACTATGAATGCGAAACGAAATGAGATCGGAACCAGCGCCGGCCGCAAAACAAATCACGTCTGTCTCACGCTTGCTGTGTTCTTGGGTATGGTTTTCGTTTTGACGCTCGTCCTTGACAGGGCAATAGCTCAGCAGGCGGATTCCGCGGAAGACGGGGGACAGCTACGCTTTCGCTTCGTTGGACCCAAAGCCGGCAATCGCGTTTCCGCGATAGCAGGAATTCCAGGCGACGGAAGTACCTACTACGCAGGAGCGGCATCGGGCGGTGTGTGGAAGTCCACCGATGGCGGAAACGTTTGGAAGCCGATTTTCGATAAACAGCCCGCTGCGGCAATCGGCGCTCTGGCCGTGGCGCATTCTGATCGCAGCACGGTGTGGGCCGGAACTGGTGAGGCGTGGGCAATTCGCGATACGGACGTGATGGGAAACGGAATCTACAAGTCGGTTGATGCCGGCAAGACATGGGCCAACATGGGTCTCGAACACAGCGGACGAATCGGACGAATCGTGATCCACCCTGCGAATGCGGATGTAGTTTTCGCTTGCGTCCTGGGCCGCCTGACCGGACCTCAACAGGAGCGGGGTGTCTTCCGAACGATCGATGGCGGTACGCATTGGGAACGAGTTCTCTTCGCGGGCGAGAATGTAGGCTGCTCCGGCCTGACGATGGACCCGCACAATCCGCACACCTTGTTCGCAGGAATGTGGCAGGCGGAGATGCATACGTATGGAGAATTGAGCGGAGGTCCGGGCAGTGGCATTTATGTTTCCCACGATGGCGGAACGAAATGGACCCGCATCGAGCAACACGGCCTGCCTCACTCCCCGCTGGGCAAGATCGACGTTGCGGTTGCACCCACAAACTCCAACCGAGTCTTTGCCTTGATCCAAACCAAAGACCAGGGTTCGCTCTGGCGTTCCGACGATGGAGGAGAAAACTGGAAAGCCGTTAACTACCAGCGAGCGTTGATCGGACGAGCTGGGTACTACATTCGGCTTGCGGTCTCGCCCGGTAATGACAATGAGGTTTATATCGCCAACAGCTCTTTCCACCGTTCTCTGGACGGCGGCGAGAGCTTCAAGGAAGTTCCCTGGGGAGGAGACACCCACGACATTTGGATCGATCCTCTCGATCCGGATCGGTTTGTGATCACCGACGACGGCGGAATGAGCATCACCACGGTGCATGGCCGCGGCTTGCATCGTGTCAAACTGCCCATCGGGCAGATGTACCACGTCGCCGTCGACAATCAGGTTCCTTACTACGTTTACAGCAACATGCAGGATGACGGAAACATGCGCGGTCCCAGCGTGCCGGTCGATGCGAACGAAACCGGATGGGATCACGCCATGGGAGGCTGTGAATCGGGATTCACCATCCCCGATCTAACGGATCCAAACATTGTTTGGGCGACTTGCTACGGTAACAAAGTGACTCGCTGGGACGGCCGGATCAAGCATGCACATTCTGTCAGCCCCTGGATGATGACTCTGGACTCACCGCCCAATCAGATCAAGTATCGGTGCCATTGGACCGCTCCGCTGGCCATCGATCCCTTCGACCACAACACCGTCTATTACGGCTGCCAGGTCGTCTTCAAAACCAGCAACGGCGGGCAGAGCTGGGCGGCGATCAGTCCGGATCTTTCCACGCAGGATCCCTCGCGCATCATTCCGTCGGGGGGGATCGTGGGAGACAATCTCGGCCAATTCTACGGGGAGGTGGTTTTCGCGATCGCCCCCTCGCCGGTGCAAAAAGGGCTTATATGGGCGGGAACAAACGACGGACAGATTTGGCGCACAGACGACCGCGCTCAGTGGGTCAATGTAACCAATAATATCAGTGGACTTCCGCCATGGGGCACGATCACGAGCATCGCGGCCTCCAGTTTCGACGCCGGTATCGCTTACATCAGCGTTGATTTCCATCTGATGGATAACCGTGATCCTTTCATCTACAAGACCACGGACATGGGGAAGACCTGGAAGAAAATTACCGGAGACCTACCGAAGCACGAACTCTCCTATGTTCGCACTATCGCTGAAGACCCGAATTGTGCGGGCCTGATCTTTGCGGGCACAGGAAACGGGCTTTTCTACTCCTTGGATGACGGCGGTCACTGGACCGCGCTTGATACCGGCTTGCCGCACGCTCCCGTGACCTGGGCCGTCGTGCAGAAAAACTTCCACGATCTCGTAATCTCGACCTACGGGCGCGGACTTTACATCCTCGACGACATTACGCCGCTGGAACAAATGGCAAAGGGTAAGGCCGACGGCCCAGTGGTGCTGTTTGAGCCCCGCCAGACCTACCGCTTTACTCGTGGTGGCAAGGCTATACTCAACTTTTCTCTAAAGAGCGTTCCGAAAGATCCTATCCATCTCGAGATCCTGGATTCCGAAGGCGAAATAGTCCGAACCCTGGAAAGCAAGCCGCGAACCGGAATCAACCGCGTGCCATGGGATTTGCGCTACGACTCCCCCCGGCTGGTTGCACTCGAGACCGTGGCACCGGACAATCCCCGCATCTGGCAAGAGCCACGTTTTCGCGATGCCGACTCCCGCCCCATCACACATTGGGGAACCAAGCCCGCCGAAGGAGGTCCCATCGTGGCTCCGGGAAAATACACTGTTCGCCTCAAGATTGACAACCAATCCTTCACTCAGCCGTTGACGGTTGTCCGGGATCCTCGCATCAGCGCCTCCGATGCGGACATCGAGCTGTCAGTGAAGACGCTGCTCGCCATTCGCGACGACATCAGCCACGTCTCCGATACTGTGAATCGAGTTGAGTGGCTGCGAAAGCAGGTCGAAGTTATCGAAGCCATGCTCCGACCACCCAAGAAGAAGGAAAAAGAAAAAGAGGGTGCCGCCTCTGACGAAGATGATGAGTACCGAGGTCCGAACCTCGCGCCCGCTCCGCCCCAGGTCTTAAGCGCAGGGGAGACGCAACAAAGATCCGATCTTCTCGAGGCCGCCGAGGATTTTGACAAGAGACTGCAATCGATCGAGCACAAGCTGGTTTCCGAGGCGTTGCTCAACAGCGACGACAAGTACTTTGTAGAACCCTATCAGCTTTATCTGAATCTGATCTGGCTCAATGCTGAGGTCGGAACCGGTGGCGGCGACGTGGCCGGTGGTGCCGACTTCGCTCCGACCGAAACACAATTGGAGCTGCTTAAGACATTCGAGAGTCAGATGGCCGCGGTAGATGCCGATTTCCGCACTTTCATGAAACAAGATATTCCGGCATTCAATCGCGCTCTCGTCGGTACGAGCGCGTTCCCGCTGGCCGTTGCGCAGGTTCAAGCGAAGTGAACCGACCATTTGGGGATGTGATCTGCGAAGCCACGTCCATATGGCCGGCCACGAGAATGCGTTTCAGATTCGGTGAACACATCACAAATGGAGTAAGGGCACGCCTGGTAGACAGATAGACAGGCAATCAAGGGGTGACTCCCGATTTGATTCCTTCTCTCGGGCGAATCCTCGGAATAAGTAGTTCGACAGTTCGACACGACATTCCAGTGAAATAAGCCCAACCACCGCAATTAACTGCAAAACCGTTGATCTTGAGTAGAATCGCCTTCCATGAGGAAGCCGGGACAAGGCCGGTCGGAGTCAGGTGCGTTGTTGGCTTTCGTGCTTTCTCCGTGGGACGGCTTGTTTCTCCTACCCTCCTATCGAGCCGCTGTCGCCACCCTGCTAGCACTCTCAATGAGCGATCTCTGCGCTCGGTGCCGGTTGGCGTCCTCGTTTCCGCTTGCGGTCACGCCGGGGAGTTCCAAGTGGCCGCCTGACAAACCCCGTCCCCGGGGCTTAGACAGAGAGGTTTGAGCTGGACAGCGGGAGCGAATATTTTTCGGGTTCGAGATCAAAGGCTTGCTTGCAGCGTGCACAGCAAAAGTAGACGCTGGATCCGCGATGCTCTGACTTGTATTTCGCCACGGCGATGTTTACGGTCATGCCGCACACTGGGTCGCGAACTTCATGGTGTGACGCAGGCTGATGACCAGAAACTGGCGGGCCTAAAACAGGCAACACTGTCACGGAGACGGTTTTCTTTGGGTCACTCGATGGCCTCGCTCGCTCACTCTTCAACTGGACGACCTCGGCAAGAATGCTTACCGCGATTTCTTCGGGTAAGGTCGCACGGAGATCGAGACCGGCAGGAGCCCGAATCTGGCTTACACGCTCCGACGACACCCCCTCACGGCGAAGGTATTCCCCGACCTTCTCAGCTTTAACCTTGCTCGCAACAAAGGCAATGTAGCTGGCGCTCGATTTTGCTGCTTGCTCAAGCGCTTCCTCGTCGTTCTCTCCTTGCGTAGAGACCACGATGAAGGTGTCGCTGGTTATCCTGAGTCCATCCAAATTCAATTCCGTCTGCAGAAAGTCGACGTCAGGAAACTGTTTGTGATCTGCACCTGGGGCTGCCGCGGAAACTCGATACCCGATCGCTTTGCCTAAACGCGCCAGGGTCTGGGCGACCGGAGAGCGTCCTAAAATCAGGATGTGTGGCTTGGGCAGGACGGGTTCGATGTAGATATCCAAACTGCCTCCGCTGTGGCAGGTCATGGTGTAGTCGATAATGCCGTCCTCCGGAGCTCCATCCGGGCTGATACGAACCAACCGCGGTTGCCCGTCGGCCAGCGCTTTCAGTGCCTCTTTGATCACCGCCGGCTGCGCGCAACCGCCGCCGATCCAGCCCCACATCTTACCGTCGGCATAGATAATTGCTTTGTCACCGGGTTTGCCGGAGATCGGCGCCTGAAAGCGCACCACCAATGCGGTGACGAAGGGTTCGTTCTTTGCCAGCAATTCCGCCGCTTTGTTCAGGAAATGATCAAACATTGCAATTCAACTCTATAGATGCTTTTCCAGAGCCAGTAGGCTTTCCAGGCTGTGAGCAGATGCAAAAACATCGATGTGCGGCAGTGCCGCACTCATTCCGCTGGTGATCGGCTCATATTCTTTCAATCCCAGCAGCGGATTGAGCCAAATCAGTTTGCGCACACGCCGTTTCACTGTCGCCAACTCCGTAGCCAGAACTGACGCATCTCCCGTGTCCCAGCCGTCGCTCAGAATGATGAACAAAGTATCCGCCGACCGAAGCTTTCTGCAGTGAGACTGATTGAACTCCTGAAGCGAAGCACCGATTTTGGTTCCGCCTGACCATCCTGCGGGCTGCTTGGAGAGTGCGCGCAGCGCATCGGGCAGCCGGGGTGTGCGGAACAGAGGGGTAATCTCGACCAATTTTGTGCTGAACAGGAAAGTATCGGCGCGCCGAAAGTGCCGTTGCAACGCGTACAGAAACTTGGCCAGAAACATGCTGTACGCGCTCATCGAGCCGCTGACGTCGAGCAAGGTTACTAGGCGATGGGGGCGCGGCTTCCGCTGCCTGAAGCGAAGACTGATTGGATCTCCGCCGCGGCTTATGTTCCGTCGGATTGTTCTTCGCAGATCCACCTGCCCCCTTGCCCCGCTGGCGCGTCTACGTGCCAGCCGGCGGCTCATCTGTCTGAGCAAGCGGAGCGCAATCTGCTCAAGCACCGCTATATCACTCTGCGGCAAAGACGACAGGTCGGCTTTTCGAAGGCGTTCTTGGGTGCTAGCCCCGGCTACCGCCTGCGCTCCGTCCTCTTCCCATGAACCCTTGTCAACCAAGCCTGTCGACATCAGCGAAGTCGCACTTCTTCTGCCGAGGTTGGAGCGGCGCTCTTCGGCCGGTCGCTTCTCGTTTGCTGGCGCCGGCTCCCTCGATGATTCTTTCTCACGTGATCTCTGGCAAAACTCCTGGAAACATTGCTCAAACAAATCCCAGTCGTCCTTCGATGAGCACAGAGCCGCGCGCAATCCAAATTTCAACTCTTCTGGGTGAGCGGCGCCGAGCACCGCGGCTGCTCGCAAGGCGCCGAGAGTCTGCTCGACGCCATTGGAAAGACCCCGTTGCCTGGCAAACCGGCAGAACTCGATAATGATTCTCGCCATGCCGGGCCCTTCCGTGTCCACCCTGTCGTTCACTGGTCCGGTTGCTCCAGAAGCTCGTCGACGCCCGCGCTCCTGATCTTGGCGGCGTCTTCGACCGATTTCGAGATAGAACACAACGTCAATTCAATCGCTTCCGCGTCCATCCGCGACTTGCCTACCGCCAGCGCGGCCGCGGCGCAATCCAGGGTTTCCGCAACGCCGGGAGGCTTGCTTAACCCGAGACGGCGTACCGATTGCACATAGGAGACCAGCTGGGTCGACAGATTCTCCTCGATATCTGGCAGACGGATGCGCACAATCTTGATTTCCTTATCCAGGCTCGGATAGTCGATCCACTGATAAAGACATCGTCTCTTGAGTGCGTCGCCCAACTCGCGGCTGCGGTTGGAGGTGAGCACCACATAAGGCACATGCTTCGCCTGAATCGTGCCCATCTCCGGAATGGTTATCTGGTAATCGGAAAGCAACTCCAGGAGGAAGGCCTCAAACGCGTCATCGGCCCGGTCAATCTCATCAATCAGCAGAACGGGGGAAGCATCCGCTCCAAGAATGGACTCGAGCAACGGTCGCTCCAGAAGAAACTCGCGACTGAAGATGTGTCGCTCTTTCTCTTCCACCGTCTTGCTAGATCCTTCTTCGATCTTGATGGCCAGGAGTTGCTTTTGATAATTCCACTCGTAAACGGCAGAACTGACGTCCAACCCCTCGTAACACTGCAATCGGATCAACCTTGTACCCAGATATGAGGCAAGTACCTTGGCCACCTCGGTCTTCCCCAGGCCGGCATGACCTTCGACCAAGATTGGTTTCCTCAATTTGGTCGCGAGGTAAACGGCGGTGGCAAGGGAACGGTCCGCGACGTACCCCAGACGCTCGAATCCAGAGACAATCGCATCCACCGGGTGGTTTACGGCAGTGGAAGGGGGGACCTGAGATGCACGCATAGAGGTGACCGAACGGTACGCGGAGTTTTCTTAATTATGGATTCAGGACTTTCCGCGAAACAATCCCTTCGTCGCCTCCCACGCCAGCGACGCAGCTTTGATGGGCTCAACCTCGGGACTCGCGGCTTGGTCCTCGGTCGCCTCCCAGGGTTGTTGCAGCTGTGCCTGAAATTTCTCCATGAATTCCGCAAACATGACATTGGATACTTCCGTGATCACGCGCGAGCCCATCTGCGCCAGAATCCCCACCACACCGATCTCAGAGATGCTTGTGACTGCAGTGCCGCCATTGTCCAGAGCGCGGAGCTTACCGGTCATTTTCATCGACGCACTGCCGCGGCCGCGCACGTCCTGGCCTTTGCCCAGGAGCTCGATCTCGTGATTCTCGGCGTCCAGGCGAACAATCTGCAGTTCACCGTTGTAATCGGTGACGCTGGGGCCCACCTTTACTTTGATTGCGCCCTTGTAAGTTTTCTCGTCCACCTGCTCCGTGATTTGCGCACCGGGAACGCAAGTAGCTACCCTTCGCGGATCAATGAGAAAAGCCCAGACTTTATCAATCGGTTGCTGCACCTCGAAACTTTTTTCAATTTTCAGCGCCATTATGCCGCCACACCCTTCTCCTGCAAAATCTTCCACACTTTCCAGGGAGTGATCGGCATGTCGATGTGCCTGACCCCAAGATGAGCAAGTGCATCGACAACCGCATTCACAAAGGCTGCCGGAGATCCGACGTTTGGAGATTCTCCAACACCCTTAGCACCGAAAGGATGATGTGGGGAAGGAGTGCAGGTTTTGTCTGTTTCCCAGTGGGGGGTTTCAACTGCGGTAGGCAACAAGTAATCCATAAAACTGCCGCCCTGTATATTTCCGCTTTCGTCGTAATCAATCTGTTGCATGAAAGCGATACCCAGGCCTTCGGTCAAGCCGCCGTGAATCTGGCCTTCCACGATCATAGGATTGATGATGTTTCCGCAGTCGTCCACCGCCACGAACCGCCGCACTTTGACCTCCCCAGTTCCCTTGTCAATGTCCACGACACAGACGTAAGTGCCGAAGGGGAAGGTGAGATTGGGTGGATCGTAATAGTCGACCGCCTCCAACCCCGCTTCCAATCCTGGGGGAATGTTCGTGTAAGCAGCGAAGGCTATCTCCTGGATCGTCTTGGCTTTGCTGGGAGCCCCTTTCACATAAAACTTTCCTGGCTCCCACTCCAGATCGTCCTCATTGCATTCCAGCAAGTGCGCCGCGATCTTTTTTGCTTTTTCGCGAATTTTCCTCGCGGCGATCGCGGTGGCTGCTCCCGACGTCGGCGTGCTGCGGCTGGCATAGGTTCCCAGCCCATAGGGAGCCGTATCCGTGTCGCCTTCCTCAACGGTAACGTCGGAGGCGGGGATCCCCAATTCCTGCGCCACGATCTGCGCATAAGTAGTTTCATGCCCCTGCCCCTGACTCTTGGTCCCCATGCGCGCCATGGCTTTGCCCGTGGGATGAACGCGAATCTCGCAACTGTCGAACATTTTGATGCCAAGAATATCGAACGTATGTGCGGGCCCGGCGCCCACTATTTCCGTGAAGCTCGAGATCCCAATCCCCATGAATTCGCCCTTCTTCCGCTTCTCTTCCTGCTCTTTGCGCAGTTCGGTGTAACCAATCTTGTCCAGCGCAAGGTCCATGGCTCCTTGATAGTTGCCGCTGTCGTAGGTCCAGCCCAGGGACGATTTGTAGGGAAAGTTCTCGGGCGGAATGAAGTTCTTGCGCCGCAGTTCGGCTGGATCCATCTTCAGCTCAACGGCCAGCACGTCCACGACTCGTTCAATCAAGTAAGCCGCCTCCGTCACGCGAAACGAGCAACGGTATGCGATGCCGCCAGGAGCCTTGTTGGTGTAAACCCCGTCCACTTCGCAGAAGGCGTTGGGATAGTCGTAAGAGCCGGTACAGATGCTGAAGAGCCCGGCGGGAAATTTGCTGGGTTGGGCGGCCGCGTTGAAGGCGCCGTGATCGGCGAGGGTCTTTACTCGCAACGCTTGCATTTTTCCGTCTCGGTCAGCCGCAATCTCTGCCGTCATGTGGTAGTCGCGAGCGAACCCGGTGGACTGCAGATTTTCCGAGCGCGTCTCGACCCACTTCACTGGACGGCCCAGCGTCAGGGAAGCCACAATCGCACAAACGTAGCCGGGATATACCGGAACTTTATTGCCAAAGCCACCGCCGATGTCCGGGGAGATGACCCGGATGTTATTCTCGGGAATCCCCCCGACCAGCGCGAAAACGGTACGGTGCGCATGCGGCGCTTGAGAGGTCATATACACCGTAAGCCGCCCCGTAGCGCGACTGAAGTCTGCGACGCAGCCGCAGGTTTCGAGCGGTGCCGGGTGGCAACGTGGAAAGAAAGCATGGACACTGGCCTTCACGGGAGCCTTTTGAAAGATCTGCTCCGTAGCTTGGCGGTCACCGACCTCCCAATGAAAGATATGATTGTTCTTTTGCTCGCGGTCTTCGCGAAGCAGCGGTGCGTCGGGATCAAGCGCCTTGTGCGGGTCGACCAGCACCGGCAGTTCCTCGTATTCCACTTCCACCAGTTCGGCTGCGTCTGCAGCCGTGTAGCGGTCCTCCGCTACTACGAACGCCACTTCCTGTGATTGAAAGAGCACCTTTCCAGTCGCTAACACCATCTGCTTGTCATAAGACAGCGTGGGCATCCAGGCCAGGTTGGCCTTGGCGAGATCCTCTCCCGTAATCACCGCCAGCACGCCGGGCAGCTTTTTGGCTTTTTCCGTGTTGACGCTCTTCAACCTGGCATGGGCATATGGACTGCGCACAAGTTGTCCGTAAACCATGCCGGGCAGATGAACGTCATCCACATAGTTACCTTTGCCCTGAATGAATCGCAGATCCTCTTTGCGCTTGATGGAATGACCCATGCCGCCGATTTCGGGAGATGTTTTGTGAATCACTTCGCACCTCCTTGTGCCATCTTTCCCGCCGCGTACTGCACCGCTCCCACGATATTCTGGTAGCCGGTGCAACGGCACAGGTTGCCGGAAATTCCCCAGCGGATTTCCACCTCGCTGGGATTGGGATTGCTGTCGAGGAGTGCGTAGCAGGACATCAGCATGCCGGGCGTGCAGAAACCACACTGCAATCCGTGTTCCTGTTTGAACCCTTCCTGGAGGGGGTGCAGCGTACCATCCTGGCCGGCTAATCCTTCCACCGTGAGAATCTCGCCCCCGTCAGCCTGCACAGCGAACATCGTGCACGACTTGACGGTCTTGCCATTCAGCAAGACCGTGCACGCGCCGCAATGGCTGGTATCACACCCGATATGAGTTCCGGTGAGCTGCAAAACCTCGCGGATAAAATGGACAAGCAATAGCCGCGGTTCGACCGATGCCTGCCGCTCGCGGCCATTTACCTTCACCCGCACCAACTGCTCTTTGGTTGCCATAGCACCCTCCAGTCGGTCCGAATTTGAGATTTAGTTGCCAGCCCTGTCGGCCGCACCGGCCAGTGCCCGTCTCGTCAGTTCCTTCACCAATCCCTTCTTATAGTCCGCCGGACCGCGCAAATCAGAACTCGGTTGTGCTTCATCGGCCGCTAACTGCGCAGCCTGTCGTATCTGTTGATCGTCGGGTTTCTTACCCCGGAGAAAATCTTCGGCCTTCGTCGCCTTGATCGGAGTGGGACCGACATTGGTCAGGCCGATACCCACTTTTTGTACCTCGCCGTTGCCGTCCAGAGTTACTTGTGCAGCCACCCCCGCCGTTGCAAAATCCCCCACCTTGCGCTCGAGTTTGAAATAAGCGCCGCCGCTGTGTGCCGGTGGAATCGGAACGAGGATCTCCGTGAGAATCTCGCCCGGCTGGAGTGCCGTTGTGAAGACAGACAGGAAGAATTCTGTGATAGGGATAATCCTTTGGAGGCGTCTCCCCGTCGCCACCACCAGCGCGCCCAAAGCAAGCATTGTCGCTGGATGGTCATTGGCGGGATCGCCGTGTGCCAGGTTCCCGGCCAAAGTAGCCAGATTGCGCACCTGTGGATCTGCGATCACATGGGCGGTGTCGTGGATGATCGGGTATTTCGAGCGGATCAATACTGAGGATTCCAGGTCGGCCTCACGCGTCAGACCCCCAATCCTGAGAAAACCGCCTTCCTCCCCGATGTAGCGGAGCCCATCGATACGATTGATATCGATCAAATAAGCAGGGCGGGCGATCCGCAGCTTCATCATGGGGATGAGGCTTTGACCGCCGCTTAGAATCTTCGCGTCCTCTCCGTGTTGTTCCAGCAACTGGATGGCTTCAGCAACTGTGTTGGGTCTGAGATATTCAAAGGCGGGCGGGATCATCGCTTACTCCTCCTCGTCCCAGGTGCAAGCGCTGCGGGGAAAATGTGAGAGGCATCGACCGAAATCCGTGCTAGACCTTATCACAACCAGCGAACTTCAACAAACCCGACAGGGCTGGAGGATGCCGTTCAGGTCGTGTTCTACACGGCTTCGGTATCGCGGTTCGGAACATGGCTCGACCTCCAATCTTCGATTGCCCTACGGATGGCCTCTGGAGCCAGATTGCTGCACTTCATCTTGTAGTCGGGAATGCCTCCCAGTGCATCGGCCACCGCCTGCTCCGATATGCGCGACGCCTCTTCGACCGACTTTCCAAGAACCATCTCCGTAGCCATGGACGAACAGGCAATGGCTACTGCGCATCCCATGCACTTGAATTTCACGTCGCGGATCATGCCCTGTTCGATGCGCAGAGTGATCAATACCGTGTCACTATCCATCGGGCTCTTGACGATGGCTTTGCCGGAAGGATTACCGATGCTGCCGACGTTGCGCGGTTCGCGGTAATGGGCTTGTAGTCGGTCGCTGTAGACCATGTTTGTTGGGATTGCGCTCTCGTGCTCAGCGAACTATCATACGCGAGGAAATGTCCCCGGATATCCTCGGCGAAGCTGCTAAGCTTACGGCCCTCGGAAAGCCTTTTGCGGTTGCTACGGTGGTTCGTGTCGAGGGCTCTACGTCAGCCCCAAGCGGGTCGAAAGCAATCATCGACGAGCGCGGGAAACTGGTTCTCGGTTGGGTTGGTGGCGGTTGCGCTGAAAGTGCTGTCAGAGCGGAAGCTCTTCGCAGCCTTGAGTTAAGGCAACCTTTCCTGATCACCTTGGACATGACCGATGAAATCCTTGGGGTGGGCATGCCTTGCGGAGGGAAAATGGAGGTCTACATTGAGCCCGTCCTGCCCAAGCCAGAGATCCTGATTGCCGGCCATGGCCGCATCGCCGAGTGCCTGACGTCGTTGGCGTACCTCCTCGGTTTCCGCGTCATCGTTAATGACCCTGGCGCAGATCCGGTGTCATTTCCTCAGGCCGAGCGTGTGATTGCTGAAGACTTCGACCTCGATCAGACACCGATTGGGGCGAACACCTACGTCATCATCGCGACACAACACAAGAACGACCACCTCTGGTTGCAAAAGGCTGTGGAGGGTTCTGCTGCCTATGTCGCACTCATCGCAAGCCAGCACCGGGCGAGGCTGGTGCTCGACTACCTTGCTGCCGAAGGACTTCCCGCTGACAAGATTGCGAGAATTTTCGCACCCGCAGGCCTTGACCTTGGAGCGGTGACTCCGGAAGAGATCGCTCTTAGCATCATGAGCCAGATAGTAAGCCTGCGGCGAGGAGGAACCGGCCGCCCTTTGAATTCGAAGGGGATTGAGGAGACAGGCAATGATACGAAATCAAGCGACACTCCTGGGGAACTTGCGTCAGAAAAGGTAATTTCGCAGTGTGACGCCCCTGTGAAGTAACCACAGGTCTTCTTTTCATTCCTGCTTTCCTTGGCACCTTAGAGGTTACCGCTTTTCGAGGCCGAACCCCGGTTCTCGATAACTCGCTTTCGTCTTTCCGAGACGATTTCCGCCATGATGCCGAGAGCGATCTCCTCGGGTGTATCGGCACCAATCTGGAGGCCGGCGGGAACCCGCACCCGAGCCAGATCCTGCGGATTGACTCTTTTCATCTCGAGGCTGCGGATGACTTGTTCTCCTCGCTTCCGGTTCGCAACCAGCGCCACGTAGGCACTGTTGACCTCGAGTGCCTGCGCAATGGCCTCCTCGTCCCAAGCCCCGCGGCTCGCCACCACGACGTGGCGATCAAAATTCTCAGGAAGCGACGAGAAATCAAGCGCGTGAAGGACGCGCGTTGCGCCTGGAAAATCCGCAGTCGTAAGCCACGGGTCCACAACGGTCACGGAAAATCGTAGTACTTCCCCCAACTTCACCAAGGCAACCGCCAAGGCGTCCCGAGCGACAACGATCAACTCCGGCTGTTTCGTATCGCCCGTAACCTGTCGTCCCTGAAGGTCCGCGGTCTCAAGCAATTTGCTTTCCCTGGCGCTGCGACTCCCAGCCTTGCGAAGCTCTTCAAAGTCGCTCTGCCGGTCAATGTCCAGCAAAATTCCCACATCGTCGACTTCGACCTTCACAATTCCTTCCGGGTGGTCTCCGAAAATCGCACGGCAGCCCACGTCGCCCGTAAGCGCCATGACCTCGGGGAAGACAGAGCGGTCGAGCAGGACGGGATTCCCACGAAATCCCCGGTACGTCGGAATCACGATCTGAGCCTTGCTGGCCCGATGCTCCGAAATTAATCGGTCAAGCGTCGCAGATCGCACGAAAGGTTGATCGGCCAACACGATCAACGCGGCTTCGACGTGCGGGTTGACCGATGCCAAGCCCGCCTTTAGGGAGGTTCCTATTCCGTGCCGATAGCTCTCATTCATCACGACACACACGTTCTCTCGATCAATTTCCTTCTCGATCGCTTGCGCTTCGAATCCGAGGACCAGAATGATTTCTGCCACCGATGAGGCGCGGACACTGTCCAGAACGTGTTGGAGCAGTGGACGACCGTCGAGGCGCAGCAATTGCTTCGCGCTACCCATCCGGGTTGACGTTCCTGCTGCCAGGATGATGGCCGCCGCGCGTGAGTCCTTCATCATGCAGCCAAACGTTACCATGCCTTAGTTCACGACGAAACGCAGGCCTTGGGAAAAAACTGGAGGCTGAAAGAGCACGCCACCGATTGATGTGGACCGGCCTCTATTCGTGCCCCTGGCCGGCGACGACCGTCTCGCACATTCTGATCGCGCGCTGCAATCCGAAAATGAACGGGTGCGGTTCGACCGCGCTATCTTAAGGTGAATACCGTAGAAGCTCACCGTAAACGTTTTCATGCTTGACGTAAACGTTTCCGCCGGGTTAAATTCCGTTCCACTCGTCGCAGAGCTGGGCGAAATCAGTGCCGCTCGAGTTGGACCTGTTCATTGAATTCCACGAGGAGGGCGATCGAAGCATGCATCGTTTCATGTTGTATGCCCTTTTCTTTTCCTCTCTGATCTCGATCGCTTTCAGGTCAACCACACAGACTACTGCCAGTCTTGATTTCGGCTGATTTCGGCTCTTCACTGCAAGACCACCTTCAGCTTCGGCGGCGCCACAGCGTGGCTGCTTGCGTTATCCGCGACCAATAGGCTTTCGAGCAATGACAACATCTCCCAACTCGTCTGAGCATTCTGCGCGTCGGCTTCGATCGCAGCGCGTTCAGAAAAGTAAACAGGTACGGATGGATCAAGCATTACCTCGCGGGCAGCTGTATTTCGGATGCTGCCAGCACTAAGTCCCCAAATTTCTTGAATGAACATCAGACGTCGGAACTGATGACCCGCGTCTATCAGGGTCGGGTACAAAGGAGAAACCACGATGTTTCATACCTTCGGAGACAGCAATCAGCGGCTCTCATCGCAGAACCAGATCGCCATTGTCACGCGGCTGTTGCTCGTGCTTGCAGTGCTCGGAGCAACCCACCTGGGCGCCCAAACCGTAGTTACTTACAATTTCGACGACGGTACCGCAGATGGGTGGACTTCATTTGACGGCGCGAGTACGCCGGTGGCGACCAACGCCGCTGCTTTCAGCGGTTCCTACAGCCTGCTGACCACAAGCAATTCTAGCGGCCAAGGTGGGCCGTCGATTTCCGTAACCAGTCTGTTACAACCCCGCGCGCAGTATACGATCACCGGTTACTTGATGTTGACCCCGGGGGAAACCGCGACCAGCGCCAATTTGACTATGCAGCGCAACGATCCCAGCTGCTCCGGTGGCGTATGCTTCGACACGATCGGCACCTTTCAGGTGCCCGTGTCTTCCACAGGTTGGGTGCAAATCGGGGGGGCTTACACGGTAAGCGCCACGGAGACCGGTTTGACGCTTTATGCGCAACTGGTGGGCCCTACCGGCGCACAGTCTTTCTATCTGGATCAGGTGGTTATTACGGAGACGGTAGCGCCTCTGCCAGTCACAACCTATACGTTCGCTGATGGCGGCCTGGATGGCTGGGCACCATTCGGCTCCGTAACTCTGACCAACTCTGCGTCTCCTCTCCCCGATCCGGTGGGGAACACACGTAGCCTCCTGACTGCCGACCGCACGGCAGGTTTTATGGGACCAAGTCTCAATCTGCTGGGGGTAAACAACGTTGTGGCCGGAGCCGTATATCAGATAAGTGCTTATGTGCTGCTTGCCGCTCCTGACAGTAGCAACCCGACGGCGACCATATCAACCAAGACAACGAACTGCGCTAACTCGTCGGGGATCTTTGACAATCTTGCGACTTCGGGGCCGTTGTCGAGCACAGCATGGACCCAGGTGCAGGGAACGTTTAGTTTCAGCGATCTGCCTGGACCACCTAGTAGCCTGACCCTTTACATCCAATCCAGCAGCGCGACCGATTCTTTCTACATCAGCAACGTGGTTATCGCTGAGATCGTACCGGCACCTAACCCCGGCACGCAGGACAATAGCGGGATTAGCACTACCTTTGAAGATGGCGGTCTTGATGGCTGGAGTTCCCGTTCGGGCAGTTCCACACTGACCAACACAACTGCGGAAGCTCACAGCGGCTCACATAGCCTGCTGGTCACCGGGCGGGTGGGTAACTTCGATGGACCACAGATCAGCGTGAACAACAAGATGTATGTGGGATCGATCTACAACATCAGTCTGTGGATCATGTTGCAGCCGACCGACGGGTCGAACCACGTGATCAACCTCAGCCTGCAGACTACACTCGCTGGCAAAACCAGTTTCAACAGTGTAAGTGCATTTCCGGGCATTAATGTGGCGGCGGACGGAAACTGGCATCAGATCACGGTGACTCGGTACAACATGAGCAGCGCCTACAGCCCGGGTCAGGCCTTTCTGTATGTCCAGACGGTTCCCCCATCGGGAAGCGATTTGGTGTCGTTCTACATCGATGACTTCCAGCTTACCTTTGTTCCGCCACCAGTCATTCAAACCAACATTCCCTCGATTTACCAGACTTTTGCGGATTCCTTCCCGGTGGGCGGCGAAGTCGATATGACCGACATCTCGGGGCCGCACGCCCAACTGCTCACAATGCACTTCAACAGCATCACGTCGGGAAACGACATGAAGTGGATTTCAGTAGAACCGAGCCTGGGTAATTTCACCTTCGGCAATGCTGATGCCGAGGTCGGTTTGGCCGTATGTCATGACATGAAGGTACGCGGTCACAACTTAGTATGGTCTACCGGGGCCCAGACTCCATCCTATGCGTTCGGCGACGGTACGAACTCTGCCGCCAACCAGGCCACAGTCACTGCGAACATCCAGGAGCATATCCAGAACGAGGTGCAGCACTTCGGCTCTCAGGTGTATGCCTGGGATGTGGTGAACGAACCGCTCGATCCTTCACAACCCGACTGTCTCAATCATGGCCCGTTCTATCAGGTTCTGGGCAAGAGCTACATCGACGTCGCGCTCGAGGCAGCAAGGCAGTACGCTCCGGCAGGAACGAAACTGTTCATCAATGACTTCAGCACCTACGATCCCAATCGATTGGCCTGCCTGCTGCAGGTGGTAAGCGATCTCCAGAGCCGAGGCATCCCGCTTGATGGCATCGGCCATGAGACCCACAACAACATCAACTACCCGTCTACGACAGCCATGGTCGAGACGCTTGAAACTGTCCACAAAAATTTCCCGGACCTCGATCAGCAGATCACTGAGCTGGACGAGAGCGTCTACAATGCCGGAGATAGGACGTCGAACTACGGCAGCAATATCCCCCCGTCAGTCCTGGCCTCGCAGGGCTGGCTCTACGAGAGCTACTTTGATGTGTTTCGGCGTTTAAGCAAAAAGGATAAGATCACCGGGGTCACTTTCTGGGGCATCGCAGATGACGATACGTGGCTCGACGGCTTCCCGATCGCGAGGACAGACTATCCCCTGCCTTTCGATATGGGTTTGCAGGCGAAACCTGCTTACTGGGGAATTGTAGATCCTAAGCAACTGCCCGGTTACGGATTGTCCTTCGCAATCAGCGGCATGACCGGGAACACCGATACCCGGATCTTGACCATTACCGCGACCAATGGGAATGTAGGCCCTGCCTACGCTACTCAGATGACTGGATTCCAGCTGCAGCAGATCGCAGGCCGTCCCTGCAACCCAGTGGTTACGCCGCCAACTGCTTTTCCGGTCCTGCTGGGAGATATTGCGGTCAGTGGTTCCGCCAGTGCGGGGTTCAGCATCGACTTCAGTAGTTGTGGCCCATATGCACAGTTCAGTTTGACCACGCCATGGATCTCAGCTACTTATGACACGGGCACCTTCGAAGAATCGTTTGAGTTTCGGAGAGGTGACTAATAGAGTTCCGGCAGTCGATGACTAGATTCATCCAAGCCACCGCGGATTCTGGAACGTGCCGTCAAACTGATGACTGGTCTTGTATAGTTCGTATTCTCCGGATTTGGCCGCATTCGCTGTCTTTGCAAGCAGTATGGCAACTTGATCCTTGCTGATCGGTCGAAAACCACGGGCTGCGTCCAAGGCCTGCTGCAAAATGGCCATCGAGTCGCAGCCCGTGATCACGACGCTGGTGGGCAGGTTCATGGCGTAGTGGAGGCACTCCACCGCGGTGACTGTCTTGCTCTGGAGAATGAAATGATCTCCCATCGGCTTCATTCCCAACACACCGATATCCTGTTGCACTAATGCGGGAAGCACTCTGGCTTCAAAGCTGTCGAAATGATGGTCCATGACGTTTAAAGGCATTTGCACCGTGTCGAATGCGAAGTGGTGAGATGAGGCGGTTTCCAGCATTTTCAAGTGGATGTCAGGACTCTTGTGACCGGTGAATCCGATATAGCGCACTTTTCCGGCCTTTTGTGCGTCCCGGACTGCCTCCAACGCACCCCCGGGTGAAAAGATACGGCCCGGATCAGTGTCTCGAATGACTTCATGAAATTGCAGGAGATCGATGTGATCGGTCTGAAGTCTCTTCAATGATTCATTCATCTGGTTGGCTGCAGTCGCTTTGTCCCTGCCATCGATCTTAGTCATCAAGAAAGCCTTGTGCCGATAGCCGTCGCCCAGCGCTTTGCCCATTCTGATCTCGCTTTCTCCACCGTTGTAGTCCCAACAGTTGTCGAGAAAGTTAATGCCCTCGTCCAGGGCGGTACGCACGATCCGAATGCTCTCCTCCTTGTCCACACCTGGCCTCGCCAAATGATAGCCACCGATTCCAATGACGGAAACCTTTTCCCCGGTCCGGCCCAGAACACGATATGGAACCTGGTTCTTTGTTTCAGCAAATGTCGGTTGACCGAGACTCGCACTGATCATGGTGGCAGCGGTCATCTCTAGGAATTCTCGCCTCGTATTCATCGCTCTCACCTCTTTGCGAATTGCTTCCGGAAGTTCTGTTTTCGGAACGGCAAGCCGGACTCCTCTCTTGCCGCAAAGATAGCATTACAAATCGTTTGTTCGAAAGGTGGGATTCTGACCTCACTGATGCTCAGCTTCGTTAAGGGCAACGCCCGCAGACCAGCGCAATTGTTGCAGCCGTTTGGCGCAAATCATAGGGACGGATCGTTGGCAGGCCCGCCCGCTTAAGCAGGCGTCTACTGCTCGATCAGCTCACCCCTTTCATTGACTGAAATGTGCGGCACATGCCGCAAAGGAACATTCAGTTTGTAGCGCGCATGCCGCCGCTCCCCTTCCCTGACGAGCGCACCTTTCTCCGTCAGATCAGCGAGGTCACGGGTTGTTGTCGCGGGAGACGCGCCGGTGATAGTGCCGTACTTGCCGGCGCTCATACCACCCTTGAATCCTTCCGGCCCTTCCTCGAACATCCGAAGGAGCGCTTTTTCCTGTCTGTCGTTGAGCTTTCCCCGGACGTGGTCGAGCAATTTCGTCTTGTCGACGAGGAATTCAATCAGCGCTAGAGTGCGCCGATGCGCTTCGATTGTCGTACCGGCAAACCAGGCCAGCCACTCGGTGATTTCGTTACTCTTGTTGGCTGCTTCCAGCGCCGCATAATAGCGCGCTCGCCGCGGAAGGATCGTTGCCGCAAGGGCAATGAGCGATGGCTGCCCCAAACTCTGCGCCAGGGATTTTTCCGCGAGCGCACGGCCGATGCGGCCGTTGCCATCCTCAAACGGATGGATCGATTCAAAATACAGGTGAGCGGCCCCTGCCCTTGTCAGTGCTGGCCAGGGCTCCGGACCTCCGGGAGCAGTTCGGTTGAACCACGTAACGAGTTGGTTCATCTCGGCTGGAACCTTCGCCGCTGGCGGTGCCTCAAAATGAACCTTCGCTCTGCCCTCAGCCCCCGAGACAATCTGCATTGGCTCAGCACTTGTGCGGTAGCGGCCGACATCCTTCAGATCCTGCCTCCCACCCATCAACATGCGATGCCAGTCCAACAGCACGTCATCCGAAAGTGGCGTCCGAAAGGCCTTGTAGAGATCGACCATCATCTCCGAAACCCCGCGTTCCGCCGGCGCAGCACGTCGGTTGTCCGCTGCCAATCCCAGCTGCCGCTGGATGGACGATTGGACACTGGCCCGATCAAGAATCTCGCCTTCGATTTCTGAAGTAGTGAGCGCTTCCGTACTCATCGCTTCGACCGTCAGCTGGTTGCGGTCTTTCTCGCCAAGGTACTTGATCGCGCCGACAAAAATCCCTCCCCCGACGAGGAATTGCTGTTCCGCCGCTGCGAGCAGGGGGGATTTCCAAGTAAAATCCGGCCAGTCGAGCTGTTGCCAGTTCCAAGTCATGAGCGATACCGGTCTTTTCTATCGCTCACATTATGGCATTCTGTGAGCGATAGCAAGCAGCTCTATCGCTCATGATTTGCAAGCTCTTTTGCAACATAGGCTTTGTCAATGGGTTAGAAGCTGCAGCAGCACCGCATGGCGCATCGGCGCACCCAAATCGGGCCTATGTTTGTTTGCATATTGTGACCCGATCTCCGTTTGCAAAGGGGTATCACTGCCGTCCGGTTGAGGATTTTCGTCTCAAGCGTAATTCACAGTGGGTGCAGAACTTAACAACCTTTCTGCCTTTTTTCGATTTGAACTCGCAAGGGGTCGACTTTCGGTCTCTGTGTACCATCGATGAGGACGAAAGATGAAGCATGAACTCTGGCCGAGCATACTCACTCAATGTAGAAGGCTAACCCGCGGCTTACCAGACTTTCTTTCGGTGCATCGCCCGGTGCGAATTCGTCCACTCCTCTCGCCCTCAGCCGGCTCAGCGCATACCTGAGCAACGGCCGGAACTATCGGCACGGGAAGTGCCAGCTGCACCAGCTTGCTTGTCAGCAGGCATCGCTCCTCGTTGAAACGCAGCAATGTCCTCCCCAAGGCCAAACCATCCCTGAACCGTTGTTATTCCGGCGACTCGCCGAGGGAGGAGGAAAAATCTCGTTTTGCTTGCATCCTTTGCGCGTCTCGACGAAGATGATGGAAACCTCCTTGCTCTGTGATGAAAGCCTCTGTCCTCAAGTCGCCATCGGAGCGAACGTTATCAGCCTCTGCAGCGAAGTTACGGCTGCTGAAGCGGCTGCGCTGCACGTTGCGCTATGAAAAGAAAGCCTGGGATGCGGGCGCGCTGCGCGTGGCCGGTGTGGATGAGGTAGGCCGCGGGTCGTTGTTTGGATGCGTGGTGGCTGCGGCGGTGATTCTTGATCCGGCTTACCGGGTACGCGGGCTGCGCGATTCGAAGCTACTCGAGCCAGAACGGCGCGAAGTGCTGGCCGTGCGCATTCGCGAGCATGCCATCGCTTGGGCCGTGGCGGCGGTGGACGCGGCGCGCATCGATCAGATCAACATCTATCAGGCGTCGCGCGTGGCGATGCGCGAGGCGGTGATGCGGCTGGCGATCGCGCCCGATCATCTGCTTATTGATGCGGTGAAGATTGACTGCGAGGTGCCCCAGGACGCGATCATTCATGGCGACGCGCTCTCGGCCTCGATTGCGGCGGCGTCGATTCTGGCCAAGGTAGAGCGCGACCGCATGATGTGCGAGTGGGACGGCGTGTTTCCTGCTTACGGGCTCGCATCGCACAAAGGATACAGCACGCCGAAGCATGTAGCTGCGCTGCGCGAGTTTGGTCCGACGCCGTTGCACCGGCAGTCGTTTGCTCCGGTGTGGCAGAATCCGGTGCCGCAGGAGGCCTTTGCGTTCATGACCGACGACAGCGTTCCCCCCCTTCTTTCGACCAGCTCAGGACAGGCCGTGTCTCAAGCAGCTGCAACCAGCGTGGAGCACCCCCTGCGTGCTGATCAGGCGGGTTAGGGGAACGCAGCGGGAGTGTTCCACAGTGCTCCCTGGAGAACATTTCCATGTACAATTATGTACGTACAGGCGGACCAGAAAGAAGGGGTTATGAAGAAGTCGGGTGATCAGCGTGGGGAGCCAGGAGACAGGACGCGTGTTTCGCGGCGAAACAGGCCGAGGCCGCGCAGCAGGGCGGCGAAGGCGGGGGCGTTGAGTCTTTCGGCGCCAGCGCGGGACGCCAGGTTGCGCAACCTGAAGATTGGGGACTTGTACCGTCCGCTGAAGAAACCCGTGACGCTGCGCCTCGATGCCGATGTGATTGCCTGGTTCAAGAAGGAAGGCCGAAAGTATCAGACACGGATTAATGCGGCCCTGCGGACGGTGATGGAGCGGGAAATGAAGCGGGGTTGAAATACACCCCAGAGGAGCACTCGAAAAATCCCTCGCTAAAGGACTCCCAAAGCAGGAAAGATCGGAATGTGTGAGATTCGGGAACAGCGAAATTCAAATCCCTGCCCAAACTTCGCAACAAGCGCCAAGTGTAGGTTTAGGACGACACCCACACCTCGTCTTCCTACCTCATCGAAGCCGGAATTCGGAATTCGCAATATTGGAAAAGTTGCTGGCGAAGCTATGCGCTAGACTGCGGCATGGTGCAACGAAAGCTTCGGCATCAGAGTCAATTTCATCGTTCGCAGGTCGGCCGGGCGCAACGATACATACGACTTAATTTGAACGGACCGCTTACGCTGGACTCGATTGCCCGCGAGGCGGGCTCGTCCTCCTACCACTTTGCCCGGCTTTTCCTTGCCTACACCGGGGAAACACCCTTTGATTTTCTACGGCGCATTCGCATGGGGACGGCTCTGCGCATGTTGCAGGAGGATCCCGCCGGGGCTGTCACCGAGATTGCCCTCAGCGTGGGATACGAGACGCCTTCCGCGTTCAACAAAGTCTTCAAGAAGATGGTGGAGATGAGTCCGCGCAATTTTCGCAATCTTGGAAAAGACAGCCAGTCGGATGTGATCTACCGTGTGTGCAAGCAGAGAGTTCGAAAGGAGATCACGATGAAGCTGAATAGAAACTTTGAGATTGTTACCCGTCCCACCACTCATTACGTCTTTCTCGAGAAGCAGGGGCCGTTTGCCGAAGTGGCTCCGCCGACCTGGGATGAGATGTTTCCGCTGGTGGCAAAACAGATTGCGCAGTCCGAGATTGTGGAATTTCTGGGGCTGAGCGGGATTGATCGCAGCAAGATGGGGGAAGAAGCCATGATCTATCAGGCCGGGGTTGCCGTTTCTCATGCTCCCAAGAACGCGATCGAGGGACTCAAATACAGGAAAATCGAAAGTGGCAAGTATGCGAAATTTCTGTTGATTGGCCCGTATGCGCACATTGCGCCGGCGTTTGATGAGGTGTTCAAGACACTGGCGGAGAAAAAAATTGAGATGCGGGAGGAGTTTTGTATCGAGAATTATCTGAATGATCCCAAGATTACGCCTGAGGACCAGTTGCAGACGGAGATATTGATTCCCGCCGCGTGAGCCGGGAGCGATTCCGGGAATAAGCATCCTCAGTGCAGGAACCTCAAAAACTCCCCACCCCGTCGCCCACCAGGCGACAGGGTGGGGCAGCCCCTCGCGACTAATGGTTGAGGCTGGAGTTGAGATCGTTCACCAGGTTTGTGTTTTTCTTTAGCGCGTGCTCGAGGATTTCGGCCTGTAGCTTGGCCACCGGCCAGTCCCGCTTTTCTGCCGCTTCGGTCAGGCCTGGGAGTTCGAGGTGGGCATAGGTGTAACGGGCGCCGTAAAGGATGTGTTTGAACCAGGGGCGTCCGGGGATGCCGTCCTCGTTGAGCCAGTTACGTTCCACGCGCATCATGCCCTGGTTGATGGTGGAGGAGAGTTGGGGGTCGAGTTGGCCGGCGGCGAGTTTCCTGCCCAGGGATTGGTTGAGTTTCTTGCCTGCTGCTTCGAAACTGTCGATGGCCGCGAGGATTGGTTTTAGGTCCGGTCGCGACTGTCGAGCTGCGCTCGACTGGGCGGACGAGGGCGTCCGCTCCTCGGCCTTTTCCAGATCGTTCACGAATTGGCGGATGTTGGCGGCGTAGGTGGCGAAATCGAATGGGAGAAGGTCGGCGTTTGCCAGGCGCAGGGCTGTGACTCCCCAGAGTTGCGACATCAGGGTGTGGTATTTGTAGCCGGGGTCGCCGAAGTGGTTCATCCAGAAGAAATCATCGTAGGCGGAGTGGTAGACGCCGTAGTCACCGATGAATCCTAGGCCGAGGACGGGCATCCCGATGTAGTTCAGGAAGACCGTGTGATCACTGCCGCTGCCGATGCGGGTGTCGGCGAGTGTTTCGCCGGCGACGCCCGAGCTGCTGAACTGGCGGGACTGGCTTCCTTCTGTTTTTTCCCGGGCCACGGTCTCCTTCCAGGCATCGTAGAGACTCTTTCCTGACGGATCCTCGACCGAGCGCGTGGCTTCTTCGAGCATGGACGCTAGTGAGGCGACGGCTTGGGCGTGGAAGTCTGGGCCGGAGGTGGCTTCGTCGACGTTGATGTAGGCGACGCCTTTGGCGCGCAGGTCGTCGGCGAATTGCTCTCCCCATTCCGTCGAGCCTGTCAAGCCCACTTCTTCGCCATCCCAACTGCAGACTATGATCGTACGACGCGGGCGCATGCCTTGCTTTTTCAATTCTCCTAACGCGCGCGTCATCTCCATCATGCTGGCGGTGCCACTGCCTGGGTCGACGCCGCCGAACACCCAGGCGTCGCGGTGATTGCCCAGGACCACCCATTCGTCGGGAAGTTCGGAGCCGCGGATGCGGCCTTCGACTACGTAATAAGGTTGGAGGCCGTTGTCCATTTCGATTTTGAGATGAACTTTCACGCGATCCCCGCCGAGGTGGTATTCGATGGGCAGTCCGCCTTGCCAACCTTTTGGGGCGACGGGCCCGTCCATATTTTCGAGGAGCGGTTTGGCATCGTGCCAGCTCAGCGGGAGCGCCATGATTTTTGGAGCGGACACGGCTTGCTCGATCGGAATGCGCTTTGCGCCTGGGACTGAGGCCCAGCCCGGAGTTTGTGGGTCGCCGGGAACCATGAAGTCATAGGTGATGGCTCCGCGCTGGATGTGATATTCGGGACCCCAGGGACCGTCAGGATCGACCTTGCCTTTCTTGTAGCCGTCTTCCTGCGGGTCGCTGTAGACGAGCATGGCGGCAGCGCCTTCGCGCTGGGCGGTGAAGGCTTTGAATCCGCGATAGCTGTAGGGGTTGGAGTAGCGCACCAGGACGATTTTTCCTTTGATGCTGATGCCGTTTTTTCGCAGCAGGTCGTAGTCTTCGGGATTGCCGCTGTGAGCGTAGATGACGGGGGCGGTGACTTCTCCAGAAACGGACATGCCGAGCCAGGCGACGCTGATGGCGGAGTTGTTGGAGTCTTCGTCGCCGGGTATGGGAGCCTCTTTGAGCAGAGCCTGGTAGCGCGTGGGGGAGATCATTTCTAACGACGCTGATTTTGGATTGGTTCCGTAGACGTCGTAGCGGTGGATGATGACGTCTTCGAGGCCCTGCTTCTTCCATTCGGCGGCGATGTAGTCGGCTAGGTCGTTGTTGCGCTTGGATCCGGCGACGTGAGGCTCCTGGGTGAAGATGCGGAGCTGGCGTTTTTCTTCTTCGGGAGTGGGGATCGATTTGAATTCGGTTTCCACTTCGGTTTCGTGGGCGGCGGATGCGGGGGTAAAGCCTTGGATTTGTGCTCGGGCGGGTAAAGACAGTGTCAGGGCGATCAGCAGCGTGATGCGGGGCATGGTTGTGGTCGGAATCATGCTAACAGGGTTTTTGGGATGTACCTGAACGGCGGCGCAGCGGGCGCTAGGGACCTTAAGTAGGCGTCCTTTGCTGATTGATGTCGATAGCGACATTCGGTGCCGTACGCTGTCCCCTCGAAGGGGATGTTCGCCCTCCGAGGGGTGACATCGGATTTGACGATGGGACTATTTCGCTTTGAGGATTTCGGCGAGCAAGTCGGGTTTGGAGTCGTCGCGGACCAGATGGGGGTACTTTTCACCGCCGTGGTAGTCGAGTTTGTAGGTTTTGTAGTAGTCGGCGTTTTCGACGAGCAGGTCGATGGTGGCTGAGCTGTTTTCTGCTGCTTTGATTGCGTCGCGCAGGACTTCCGGGGAGAAGCGGCGGCCGTTGACGGCGATGACTCTCATGCCGGGGCCGATACCGGCTTTGGCGGCTATCTCACCTTCGATGGTGTCGACGATATTACCTTCGCCGCTCAGGTTCATACCTAGCGCGAGGGCGGACGGAACGAGGCGGTACATTGCGGCCTCGCTACTCATCATGTCGGAGGGAGTTTCGTCGTAGACGAGCTTCCACCCGCCGCCTTCGATGCCGCCGAGTGGGGCGCCGGGGCCGTGGTTGGTGAGACGTTCGGTCCAGAATCCGCGCCAATCGTAGGCGACGACCTGGTTCAACGTGTTGACGATGTCATCGAACGTGTACGTCTTGACCTCCGGGGGGGTTGAGGGGCCGCCGTGAAACAGGTGGCAGAAATCGTCAATGGATTTCTTGCCCCTGCTCTGCTGGCGGATGATGACGTCCACCCAGAGCCAGCTGAGTGTGCCCTCTTCGTAAAAGTCGGTGCCGCGGCGCCAGGAATACCAGGCGCGCGAAGAGAAATAGAGTTGTGGGGCGGCGTCGGCGGTGTCTTGTAGGTTGCGCCAAGTGCGGCCTGGGAGGTGATCGAGGGTGGAAGCGGTGAGGGCGAGGTCGTCGCGATTTTGTTCGGCGGTGAGCAGGCCGCTGCGGGCGGTGAGCACCCATCCGAGGTAGTTGGTCAGCCCTTCGTAGACCCAGAGCAGGTCGGTTTGCATGGGCTGCTGGTAGTCGGGAGTGGCCAGGTCGTAGGGCCGGCGGAATTTTCCATTCCACGAGTGAACGTACTCGTGCGGAAGCAAGCCAGCAGAGAGCTTGCGGGCGATATCGTCAACTAAAGCTCGTTCGTCGACGCGACTGTCGTCGGATTCGTGGTGCTCGAGTCCGAAGTGGGCAACGTGATCGCTGAGCGTATAGAGGAAGTGGTAGTCGCGGTAGTGATGCGCGCCGAAAAGTTTCTGGGCCTGGTCGACCAGGTTCTTGTAGTGGTCCCAGGCTTCTTGCGGGGCATCGAGGGCGGCGGCACTGTCGGCGGCGATGTCCATTTGGGTGGGCGGTTCTTGGGCGAGGGGGACAACTTTCAGGAACTCGCCGGTGATGACCGGGGAGTCGACGAGTGTCGTGAGCGAGACGGTGCCAAACTGGATTTCGTTTCCGTTTTGATTCGTGACTGGGAGGGCAGTGCCGAACCTCCATCCTTCCGGGAGCTTAAGGCTGGCGGTGTAGTTGATGTCGTCCGACTTGTAGCCTTTGGGATAGAGGAGGACTTGGTTCCAGCTGATGATCGCCAGCTTTTCAGTGGCGGAGGAGCCGGCGGAGAATCCGCCCTCAAAAGTGGCGGGAGAGAGGAAATCAACATCGGCCTGGACTTCGGTAGATCCGGCAGGGACTTGGACGTGAATCGTGAATCCATCGAGGAGGTCGCGGCGCCATTTGAGTATCTGGCCGTTGGCCTTGAAGAACAGGCCGGCGAGATCAACGACGGGGCCGTCGGGCGCGTGCTCGCCGGGGATCCACTTGGGATAGTAGAGTGTCAGGTCGCCGGCGCTTGCCGGGATCTTTAGGGTAGCGTGGAAGATTTTGCGGGGAGCGGCGGTGGCGTCGAGCGCGATCGTGACGTTGGGTGCGGCGGCCAGGCTGGCGGATGTCAGCGTGAGAAAAGAGAGAAATCCCGAGACGACCGCGAGTCTCATTCGATTCAGACCCCTTGTATTGTGTGAACTGATTCCACAAAATCGCAAATTAGAACTATAGCAGCAGACCGCAGACAACACAGTGGTGATAAACACCTAGTTTCCGTACTCCCTGATTTCATTGCAGCTTGAGTGCTGCCAGCGGCCGCACTCTGAGAATGCAGAGGAATAGCGCTGCGGACGCCGCGGAACCTTTGTTGATTTCTATTCTGCTGGCGCTGGTATCATTCGCTGAATGTCGCGACGCGGAAAATTCATCACTTTCGAGGGACTCGATGGCACGGGCAAGAGCACGCAGATGCGGAAGCTCGGGGCGGTGCTCCGCGAGGCGGGGCATAAGGTCGTCGAAACTCGCGAGCCCGGCGGAACTGCGACCGGAGAAAAGATTCGAAAGGTTGCGCTCGATTCGGGAACTTCGGGGCTGGCTCCGCTCGCGGAGATGGCGTTGATGTTTGCTTCGCGGGCGCAGCACATCGCCGAAGTGATTGAGCCGGGACTGGCTTCGGGAGCGATTGTGCTCTGTGACCGCTTTACGGACTCGACCGAGGCCTATCAGGGGAGCGGGCGGAGACTCGGCAGTGACGCCGTGCGGGAGTTGCATCGCGTGCTTTGTGGGGATTTGCAGCCGGATCTGACGATACTGCTCGATTCGAATCCGCATGCGAGCCTGAGCCGGGCGCGGCGGCGCAATAAGAAGACTTCGAAGAGTTCCGGGCACAGTCACGATGAGAACCGCTTCGAGCAGGAGACGCGAGCCTTTTTTGCACGCGTGCGAGACGGGTTTGCCGCGATTGCCAAGCGCGAACCGGGGCGCGTGGTGGTGGTGGACGCCCGCGGAACTCCAGGGCAGACACATGCGCGCATTGTCGAGATTGTCTCCGGCAAAATCGGCCTGGTCCATGGCGCGCGGAGGACTCAGATTGTCCGTTAGTCGCAGACGGTTCCTGGAGACCGCTGCCTTGAGTGCTGCGGCGGCACGGATGGCGCCGCGTGGCTGGCGATTCATGAGCGAAGCATCGGCGAGTGTTTCCGAGGAAAACAAAGCTTACGGCTCGGGCTACTTCGGCGAGTGGATTCAGGATGAGTTCGGGCTGCCGGCGTTTTACTACACCTGCGATCAGATTCACGACCAGAAGGCGCGGACCGACCTAAATCCGGGGATATTGTCTTCCACGGAACACGTTCATCAGGTGGGGAACGATCGGATCGTGGCGGTTGCTTCCAATTACGGGCATGTGCGAGTGCGGCAGGACGAAGGTGCGCCGAAGTTCTTGAATGATTACGCTCCCGAGCGCGGAGGCTACGGCGGCGGATTCGGGTATCTGACCGACGGCACTACGTTACTCAGCACCTTCTACCCAGGGAATGCTGACCGGTTTGATCGCGTGTTCGGAGTCGGCTATTTCCAGAAGAAAGTTTCGGGGCACGGATACAGGATTGAGCAAACGGTTTTCGCACCCTTTGGCGATGATCCGGTGTTGGTCTCCCAGGTCACAATTGGCAATGCCGGGTCGGCTGAGGCGAACCTGCGCTGGATCGAGTATTGGGGATGCCAGGTGTATCAGTTCTCGTTCCGGGCGTTCTTTCAAATGTTTGCCGGCAAAAGCATGCATGAGACGCGGCGCGACTTCGGTGCGCGCTTCGCGCATCAGTTCCGCAAGTTGCCGGCGGGCTCGGGCTTGATGGAAACGAAACAGTTTCTCGGGCACGATCCGGCTGAGGAGCAGCGGTTTCAGGCGATGGTTGCATATCTTGAGAAGAATCCGAATTCCTTTCTCACGGCTCCTGATCAGAACGCTCCGCACGACGCGAGTTTTGAAGATCTCAATCCTCCGGGGACGTTTCTGGTGTCGTTGGATGCCCCGGCCAGCGCAATGACGACCAATGCCAAGCGATTTTTTGGGGCAACCGGAGTCGAGCGTCCGGCAAGAATTTCGAGCGAACTGGATGGAGATCTCTCGCAGACTGGGCCGGAAAGCGGCTTGTTAGTGGAGCGGAAGATTACGCTGAGGCCCGGACAACAACGGACGCTGACGTTTCTCTACGGCTATGTTCCGTCGGGCTTCGAGGTCGAGTGCCTGGTCGCGAAATATCGGCAGAAGGCTCGGCATGCATGGCGGGAGTCGAGCGAACAATGGAAATCACACGGGCTGCGCTTCACCACGCCCGCGGAACCGTGGGTTGAGCGCGAGGTCACGTGGAATCATTACTATCTGCGCAGCGGCTTCACCTACGACGACTACTTCCAGAGTCACATCGTTTCCCAGGCCCAGATTTATCAGTACGTGATGGGATTTCAAGGCGCGGCGCGCGATCCCTTGCAGCACTCACTGCCGTTTATCTTCAGCGATCCGGATGTGGTGAAGGAGGTGCTGCGCTACACCCTGAGCGAAGTCCGCCCGGATGGTTCGATCCCCTACGGGGTGGTCGGACACGGCATGCCGATGCCGACCAGCAGCGACAACTCGAGCGACATGCCCATGTGGCTGATCTGGGCGGTCAGTGAGTATGTGCTGGCCACGCGCGATCTCGAATTCCTGGATTTGGAGCTGCTTCCCCGATACGGAGACAGCCCGGGGCGCGCGTCCGTGCGCAACCTGCTGGCGCGCTGCTACCGGCATCTGACCAACGACGTGAAGACGGGGGAGCACGGGCTGATGCGCATGTTGCAGGACGACTGGAACGATGCGCTGGTAAACGGCTGGAGCGCGCTATCGGAGAACAAGGAAGTGGTGGAGAAGGGCGAGAGCGTGCTGAATTCCGCGATGGCGGTGTATGTGTTCGATTACTACGCGCAAATGTTGACCTACTCCGGCGCGCAAGAGGACGTCACCTCGGCGATTCGGCGGACGGCGGATCAGCATCGCAAGGCCGTGGCAGAGCAGTGGACGGGGAAGTGGTTTCGGCGGGCATGGCTGGGACCGACCGAGGGATGGCTGGGCGAGCAGTGCATGTGGATCGAGCCCCAGCCGTGGGCGTTGATCTCAGGCATCACGAACGAAGATCAGACTTGCATGCTGGTCGAGAGTATCGACCGCGAACTCAGAAAACCTTCGCCCATCGGGGCGATTCAACTCACAGCCGGACCAGATCAGGTGCAGAAGGGGACGTGGCATATGGAGCCGGGGACGTCGGTGAATGGCGGGGTCTGGCCGTCGCTGAATCAGACACTGATCTGGGCGCTCGGCCGCATCGATGGCTCCAGGGCGTGGGATGAGTGGAAGAAGAATTCGTTTGCGCGGCATGCCGAGGTGTATCCCGAGATCTGGTATGGAACCTGGAGCGGGCCGGATGTGCTGAATTCAGCGCTGAGCAAGCAGCCGGGCGAGACGACCGGAGGCCAACCCTTCGGGTGGAAGGATTTTCCAGTGCTGAATATGCACCCGCATGCCTGTCCGCTGTATGCCCTGACCAAGTTGATCGGAGTCGCGTTTACGCCCTCGGGTGTGAATCTTAATCCGAAAGTGCCGCTGGCTTCTTTTCGTTTTGAATCGCCGCTGCTGGGGCTGATCAAGTCCGATCATGGGTATGAGGGTTGGTACAACCCGGCGTCGGAGGGCACCTATGACATTCGTCTTAAACTTCTACCTGAGGAGGCGAACAAATACTCGCGAGTCGAGGGCGGCGGGAAAGGAACCGCACGCCCTGCGGAAGGCGAGTTCGAGCTGCGCGGGCAAGGGGGCGCGGGAACTCCCTTGCGGTGGTCGCTAGCTTAGCTCGGTAGCGGCTGATGAAATTCGAGCGCCTCGCCCTCGGCAGCAGCGCTTGTTTTCGCAAACCGCGCGATCGCCGCGAGAAGTCAGAATCCCTGTCCGAGACTGCGCAAAAGACGTTTTATCGCGGCTCACCAATCTCCGTGTCTTGTGGCCGTGTGGTAGATTCGTGCTTATCCCATGCCTTTTTCTGAGTTTCACGGAAATTCCGACGTCGTCGGTCGGCTGCGCGACATGCTGGCACGGAATCATTTGCCGCATGCTGTCGTGCTGGCTGGCGGACAGGGTTCCGGGAAGTACACGCTGGCGCTGATGCTGGCGCAGGCTCTGAATTGCCTCAACCCTGCTTCGACCGATGGGCTGCCCGATTTTTGCGGAACCTGCGCCAATTGCACCCGCATTGCCCAGTGTCGCGATCTCGATGCTCGCTTTGCCGAGGCGGTGGAGGCGCGCGAGAATCTGCGCGAGGCCGATAAGAAAGCGACGCGGATTTTTGTGCAGACGCATCCCGATGTGCTGGTGGTCCCGCCGGATCCACCGCAGATGATGATCAAGGTCGATCAGGTGCGACGGGTGATCGAGACGATTTACTTTCGGCCGGCGGAAGGGAAGGAAAGGATCTACATTTTTACCGACTCGGCGTTTATGAAGGAGGCGGCGAATTCGCTGCTGAAGGTGCTGGAGGAGCCTCCGGAGTTCGCGACGATTTTTCTGCTGACCGAGAATCCGGGGGAGTTGCTGCCGACGATTCGGTCGCGGTCGATGATCTTTACGCTAGGAGCGCTTACGGCGGCGGCGATTGAGCGCGACTTGGCGCAGCACCGTCCGGAGTGGAAACCGGCGCAGCGGACGCTGGTGGCATGTTTGTCGGAGGGGGCGGTGGGGCGGGCTCGTGGCTTCGACCTGGCCGCCTACACGGCGGCACGCGATCATGCTTTAACGATTCTGAAGTTGGCTCTCAGCGGCGGGCAACATGGCGATTTGTTCAAGATTACGGATTCCTATCGTTCGGGGCCCGAAGGGCGGGAAAAGACCGAGGCGCTGATCCGGACGTTGTATTCGCTGCTGCATGATCTGGTGTCGATGGACTCGGGTGCGCCGGAGTTGATTCGAAATACCGATATCGCGATCGAACTCAAGAAGATGGCCGAATCGGCGAGTTTTGAATGGATTACCTCGGCTTCCGATCGCTTGGCAGAAGTGGAGCGGGGGATGCGCCGCAATTTGCTGCGGTCGTTGTCGCTCGATGCGTTCGCGGCGGCCCTGGAGAAGTAAGGCGACGCGGCTGAGCCGGCGAGTGCGGCCGGTCGGCTGCCGAGTTGCCGGACCGCTATGTTGTCCCTGCCATCGCTTGCTTTCCCTGGCCGCAATTGTGGTGCACGCGTCCGATCAAAGGGGGCAGTCGGAGCAATGCCGCAGGCCGTCCCGCGGCCCCCGCCACGACAAGCTAATTGCCCGCTTATTCAATGGGTTAGCAAAAATTACTTCGCTGGTTCTGCTCCCTTCGAAGAGATTGCTCGGGCCTGGTGGCCACGCCTATAATCGACCTACTCTGGCAGTACGATTCTCCGTCAGGTTCCGGGTAGCGCTCGGGAGCCCTAAGTTTGTTGCGAGTGGTTTTCGCAGGCCTTCCAGCGAATTTTTGTTGAAGGGAAATGCCCGGATCATGCGAATGCGCTTGAATATGGCATTCATGGTGACGGCTTTATCGACCCTCGCGACCTCTCTCCCTCTCAATGCGACCTCCCCGTGGGCTGAAGGAGGCGAGAGGCAATTCCATGGGATTGCCGTCACCGAGAGCACGGCCGCGCGATCTTGAACCAAGACGGTCCAGCGCTGGAAAAGGCGACGCGGGCTCCGCAACAAAAGCGGCAGACTCTGGTTTATTGCAGTAGCAAAGAAAATCGCTGGAAGCCGTGGGGACTATGATCGGACTACCTCGGGCCTCGAAGGATCCTGTGCGGGTTCAACGAGATGCGCGGGGAGTGCTTTACGTCAGCAACACGGATTAGGTTGGGAGCATCTGTTTTAGCAACCAGGGGGACGTTTAGGAACCAGGGGAACGAAATCCCACCCTGGCCGCAAAGGCTCAGGCTCGGATGGGGGCACCCGCATCCGAAGTTGTTATTTGAAGTCTCTACCTTAGGCAGTTCAACGGCAACGGCGGATCTCGACTGTTACGGGTCGGCGAACTTGAAAGCTACTTGGAACCACCGTGGTTTCGGCTGGGGAGCGCTGCTGTTGCTGGTAGTGCTGCCTGGGTCGCCGGCACAGGCCCGTTCGCATCACACCGAAGCCTGGGCCCGGGACCGCTATGCCGCCGCTGATCGCATGCGCGAGGCGCTAAACGGGCGTCCGCCGGCCGAGCGCACGAGGCGTGACTACCAGCGCGTAATCAACGCCTACCGCTACATCTATTTCGGGGCTCCGACTTCCACCAAGGCCGACCCGAGTGCGCTTGCCGTGGCTGAAATATTGGTGGAAATGGGGCGCCGGTTTGACGACGACAAAATCCTCAATGAGGCGATCGCGCAGTACAAGTTTTTGCGCAAAGAGTATCCGGGCAGCAGGTACCGGGCCGATGCGCTGTTTACCATTGGCGAGATCTATAAGGATGATCTGAACGATCCCGTGTCGGCGCGTGACACGTTTACGGAGTTTCTGAAGCGCTATGCGCAGAACCGACTAGCCGAGGATGCGCAGCAGGCGATTGTCGAGATCGACCGCGAGGCAGCGGCGGCGAGGAAGGCCGGGGAGAAAAAGCCGGGGAAGGCAATTGCCGCGAATAGTTCAGCCGCGAAGGCTGCGGACTTGAACCCGCCAAAGGCTTCGACGAATAAGGATGTGCAAGACTGGCAGGCGCAGGCCAAAGACGGCGACATTCAAGCCGACTCCACTGCTGCCGATTCGTCCGGCGGCCATGCCAAGCGGCTGCCGCGGGTGACGGCGATCCGGCATTGGTCGACACCGGACTACACCCGGGTTGCCATTGACCTTGACGGCGATGTGAAGTTTGGCTCGCAGCGGATCTCGAATCCGGACCGAATCTTCTTTGATCTGCGCGATACGAAGCTGGCTTCGACACTGGTGGGCAAGAGCTTCGACGTCGATGATGGGTTCCTGAAGAAGATCCGTGTGGCGCAGTTTCAGCCAGAACGGACGCGCGTGGTGCTCGAAGTCGACAGCTTGTCGACATATGAGGCGTTTCTGCTGCCCGATCCTTACCGGCTGATCATCGACATTCACGGCAAAGACGACAAGGTCGCGCACGCCAAACTGACAAAGGAACAAGCGGCCGCGCTGGCCGATGTTGAGGCGCCTCCCCGAGTGGAAGCGAACGGGCAGGTGACCCGGCCGGAAGTGAAGGCCGACATGAAGGCGCTGGCTGGCAAGTCGGTCAGCAAGAAGGAACAGATTCATGACCAGCCGCTCGGCGAGACCGGGGATGAGTCGCGCAGTGCGGCGGTGCCCGCCAACGGTCCGCAGACCATCGTCACGCAAACCAGAGTTGACGGGAAGATGATCAAAAAAGTCATTGTGGACAATGGCGATGAGGATTCGAGCCCGGCGGAATCGGCGAGGGTAGACGATTCGCCGCATCGGCATGCATCGGGCCCTGCCGCGCACAAGACCGAGAGCGTTGCGGATGACGACACCCTCGCCGACGCGAAGGCTTCAAGCGATGTCGCGGCGGTGAGCCACGTCGGGGAGAAATCCGCTTCGCGCTCAAGTGCCCGCAAGTCTGGTCTGGGCATTCACGAGGCGAAGCCAACTGCCAGCGGGAACCGATCTCTGATTCGTGCGCTGGGACTCAAGATCGGCAAGATTGTGATCGATCCGGGGCACGGCGGGCACGACACCGGGACGATTGGTCCGAACGGTCTCGAGGAGAAGGATCTGGTGCTGGATGTGGGGCGGCGGCTGGGCAGGATGCTGGAGACTCGCCTGGGCGCCGAGGTTGTCTATACGCGCAAGGACGACACCTTCATTCCGCTCGAAACGCGCACCGCAATCGCCAACCAGCAGCGCGCCGACCTGTTCATTTCGATTCATGCCAATTCGAGCCAGGATCCTGAGGCCCGCGGCGTAGAGACCTACTACCTGAATTTCACTTCTTCACCGGACGCGCTGGAAGTGGCGGCGCGCGAGAATGCGGTGTCGGAGAAGTCGATTTATGAGCTGCAGGATCTGGTGAAGAAGATCGCCCTGAAAGAGAAGATTGAAGAGTCGCGCGAATTTGCCGGGGATGTGCAGGAGTCGCTTCATAGTGGGCTGGCGGCCAAGAATCCGGGGATTCGGAATCGCGGCGTGAAAAAGGCGCCGTTTATCGTGCTCATCGGCGCGAATATGCCTTCGATTCTGGCGGAGATTTCCTTCGTCTCCAATCCTGGGGACGAGCGCCGGCTCGAGACCAGCGAGTACCGACTACGGATTGCGGAGTCGCTTTATCGCGGAATTGCGAACTACGCCAGTGGGCTGAGCGGCGTCAAGCTGGCCAGCAAGATGGATAAGGCGGCGAGGCAGTAGACTTGCTCGGCTGTCGCCAGAAAAGACTCTGGTTCACATCCTTCCGCGCCTCCTTGACGCAGCACCCACTGCCCCAAACGTCCAACCTTTTCGCACGCTGCAACCCCTCAACGTGCCTAAGCTTCGCAAAAAGCGCGAACTGTTAGGATGGAGCACCCCCATCGGTTTGGCGCTGGGAACCCGTTTCCCAAGTGTTTCGTTGCCTTCGTGGGATCAATCAAAAAAATCAGCGCGGGACGCGGTTCTTACCGGAAGAACGGCCGCGGCGATTATTCTGCGATGGGCATTCTGTTAGCCGAAATGAGTGTGCGCTTCCGTGACAGGATTGCGAATGGCACCGACGGAGTAACCGCGCGCTCTCGGGCATCAGACGTTTGACGTGTCGTACCGGGTAGGACTTGCGGTTGTACCCAGCTGGTCTCCGCGCTGGCGCCGGCAAAATGTAGCTGCTTTTCAGGCCGCTCCCGAGTAGCTCCCGGCCGGCTCCCCCGTCCAATGACTATCCCTTGCTCTGTCAGCCAGTTAGCAGCGAGGAGGGAGGTCGTCGCCGGAGCGTGACGTCGGCCGGCGGGCAGAAACTTTTCGCTGCTGGTTGTGGTCTAATTAGGAAAGCGGGTCGTGACCTGCCTCCTTACTCAATGAAATTTTTCTCGGTTCTCGTCGTTTTCATTTTGCTTGGCTGCTTCACCTACGCGGGGTTTGCTGCCAACCCGTCTGCAAACCCAGCAGCTCCCTCCATTCTTCCACCCCAGTTTGAAGGCTGGCAGATGCAGGGCAAGCCGCAAACCAGCACGGATCCGGCGGCTGCAGATCCCACGAACGCGGTTGTGCTGAAGGAGTATGGTTTCAGCGATTTCGAGTCGGCGACCTACACCCGCGACGACGGGCGAACCTTGAAGCTTCGGGCCGCGCGCTTTGCCGACGCTTCGGGAGCGTTTGGCGGCTACACGTTCTATCTGCAGCAGGAAATGAGGAAGGAGGAAATCGGTGACCAGGGAGCGTCGCTCGGGAATCGAGTACTTTTCTATCGCGGTCACATTCTGATTGACGCGCAGTTCAGCAAAGAATCGCCAATGTCGGGAGACCAGTTGCGGGCATTGAGCGCAAACCTGCCGCGTCCGGGGGGAAGTGCCGGCCATCTGCCTACCTTCATCGAGTTCATGCCGCAGCGCGACTATATTCCGAATACGCAGAAATACGTGATGGGTCCGGTGGCGCTGGAAATACTCGGACTGCCGGTCTCGACCGATCTGGTCGATTTCGACGCCAGCTCTGAAGTCAGCCTCGGTCGTTACAGCACCTCGAGCGGCGAAGGTACTTTGATTCTGATTTACTATCCCACGCCGCAACTCGCAGCGGAACACTTGCGCCGCATTAACGCAGCTCATCAGCTCCCTCCGCCACAAACGGGTGAATTGACAATTGCGTGCTCGCAGGACTTTTGCGACAAGCGCACCGGGCCGATCCTTGCCATCGCCAGCGGAGGCATCTCGCAGAGTGACGCCAAGTCGCTGCTGGGAATGGTGACCTACGAAGCCAACGTTACCTGGAATACGCCCACCACCAACCCCGAAGTTCACGACCTCTACATTCTCATTCTGAACATTGTGATTCTCTGCGCGATTCTCGCCGGACTGGCGATCATTGCCGGCGTCGCGTTCGGAGGATTTCGCATCTTGATGAAGCGACTCTATCCCGACAAAGTCTTTGATCGCCCCGAGCAGATGGAATTCATCTCCTTGCGCCTTACCGAGACGGCAGTGAAGGGAGCGGCCCGGAAGGCATCGGAGGGAGCCCCCGGGGTGCCGCAAAATCCCTCCTGAGCCTGTTTAAGTGCCTTAGAAAGATTGGCTTACGACCTTTCCGCGGGCGTTTTGTCTCAAATCGGTGCCTTGGGAGAGAATGTTTACGGATTTCGTAAAACATTGAAAACAAAGGCATTTATTTCGCAAAAATCGCTTGACACCCCCGTTTTTAGGCTCATAAGATTTCGGCAGAAAGTTTTGACGGATACTAAGCCTCCGTTGGAACTATTCTCCCTTGAAGAGAAGGCCGCCCAGTTGCCGGGTGGCCTTTTCGTTTGCGCAACTGCTCACGGCCAACGGACTCACTCGCGAGGGAACTGTTGCAGATTTTTTCGTATCATTTTGTTGTACGTGTGTTGCGGGATCGAGTGAACTTCGGAGTCTTGGGGAGGCACGATGTTCTGCGATGGATGCGGCGCAGCAGTACAACCTGGACAGGAATTTTGCAGCCGGTGCGGAAAACAGATCATTGGCCCCGTTTCGCCGGTGTATGCGAGGCCGGGCCGCGTAAAACAGCAGATTCAGCTGCTCGGAATTCTGTGGTTCGCGATGTCTGCGCTGAATGCGGTCGGGGGCTTGATTCTTCTCGTCCTCAGCAACACGCTGATTCCGCGTCTCCACCGAATGGGAGCGCCGCAGGAGATGCCCACGGGTTTCCTCACTTCCATCCTGGGCATTCTTGGAGTTGTCATTCTCGCCAAGGCGGCATGCGGATTTCTTACAGGCTGGGGACTGATCCAGCGTGAGCGCTGGGCGCGCGTCTTGGCGCTGGTACTCGCGTTCCCTTCGCTCTTCAACGTTCCATTCGGCACCGCGATCGGCGTCTACACGATGTGGGTGCTGTTGCCCGGTCAGTCGCAACAAGAATATGACGAGATGGCCGCGTCGCGCGCCGCGTGACCATGCCCGCTTGGTCCCCTCATGCCGAGATAGCTCCGTCCGCCGCTTCTTGTTTTACCCCGCAGCTACCGAAAGGGATTCTCGGTCCCTGGAGTGCGAGAGCTACCCTACACCGAGTGAGTGTGCCGAACTACAGAGCATTCTCGGTGACGCTGGCAACGACGCCCAGTTGCAGGAACTGATCTGAAGTGCTGGTGGCAAACAGGTGCATGGTGCGAGCGACTATTCCGGTCCATCCGGTTTGATGGCTCGCTCCCAGTCCAGCTCCGTTGTCGGCGTGGAAATATTCGTGGAAAAGAATGAGATCGCGCCAGTACTTGTCCTCTTGAAATTTCTTTATGCCGCCGTAGACCGGGCGACGGCCATTCTGGTCACGCAAGAAGATGCTGGCAAGTCTTCGCGCCAGCTCCTTCGCAACTTCGTAGAGGTTCATCTTGCGGCCCGAGCCCGTGGGGCATTCGACGAGATAGTCCGGACCAAAATAAGTGTGGTAGTTGAGAAGAGCTCGAATGATGAGAGTATTCACCGGCATCCAAACTGGTCCACGCCAATTCGAATTCCCGCCAAACATTGCGCTGTCGGATTCCGCCGGCAGGTAGTCGACGCGGTATTCCTGATTGCCGACATCAAATCGATAAGGAGAAGCGGCATGGTACTTGGAGACGGATCGCAGACCATGAGGACTCAGAAATTCGTTTTCATCCAGCATTTTTTCGAGCACGCGCCGCAAGCGCGACCCGTCGAGCACCGAGAACATCCGTCGTCCAGCGATGCCCGGTTTCAGCGGATTATGACTGGCGGCTGCGAGTTCGGGTCGCTCCTTGAGAAAGCGCTCGAATCGCCGATCCATTTCCGGGTATCTTTCGAAAACGTCGGGCTGAAACACGGTGGCGGCGCAAAGCGGCAACAGGCCGACCATTGAGCGAAGCTTCAGCCGCTGTGCTTTATCGCCGGTGCGGAGCACATCATAGAAGAATCCGTCTTCCTCATCCCACATTCCGATGCCCCGCCCCAAGCGCACAAGCGACGACGTGATCAGCGCACCGTGCTCCAGAAACTTGAGCACCATGTCGACATGGCCATCCTCATTCATCGCCAGCTCGATCACGGCCTCGAGCATTTGATCCGCGTAGAGAGCCATCCATGCGGTTCCATCCGCCTGTTCTATGTAGCCGCCGGTGGGCAGCGTCGCACTGCGATCGAAGACGCCGATATTGTCGAGTCCGAGGAAGCCGCCCTCGAAAACGTTGCGGCCGTCCCGATCCTTGCGATTCACCCACCAGGTGAAATTCAACAGTAGCTTCTGGAAGCAGCTCTTGAGCCATTTGAGGTCACCGTGGCCGTGGCGGAGTTTATCGAGGTTATAGATAAACATCATGGCCCAGGCATGGGTGGGAGGATTCACGTCGCTAAAATTCCACTCATATGCAGGAATCTGCCCGTTTGGATGCAGGTACCTTTCGCGCAACACCAGTTCTAATTGCTGCTTGGCAAAGTCAATATCGATGAGGGCTAGCACCACCACCTGAAAAGCAAGGTCCCACGCCGCATACCACGGATATTCCCATTTATCGGGCATGGAGATAACGTCGCCGTTGTACATGTGGTGCCATTGGAAGTTTCGAGGAGGGTTGCCGGTTGTGCTGAGGAAGGGATCGAAACCTCGTTCGCGCAGCCAGGTCTCAACGTCGTAGAAGTAAAACTGCTTCGACCACAGCATTCCGGCCAGCGCCTGGCGCATGACGTTGATTTCATCGGGGCTGAGCGTGGTGGGGATCACGCCGCGATAGAACTCGTCGGCTTCCATCTGGCGCCTGTCGAAGACCTGATCGAACCCGCGAAAAGGATCGCCTGTGACTTGGGGGTTGGTCGTGGTGAGGCGCAGTCTGACAATGGCGGATTGGCCGGCTGGAACCTCGAGTGCATGATATGAGGCCGCCTTGGTTCCGGTATGGGCCGGATTCACGGCCTCCGTTCGACCGTGCACGAGGAATTCACCGAATGCATCCTTGACGTAGGGACTGGGATTGGCCTTTCCGAAGATTCTTGCATTGTTGGTTTCATTTTCGGTGAAAAGCAACGGCACCTTGCTCTCGGCGTATAACCGGTAGTTGCCCAGTTCCGAGTGAATCGCCGAAATGACCGAGCTGCCGCCGGAAGTGGCCGTGCCCTCGAGGGAAGGTTTCGGGGAATCCGGCTGCCAGCTCCAGGTGTTGCGGAACCAAAGCGTGGGAAGCAGGTGCAGCGTCGCGGCCTCGGCGCCGCGATTGCAGGCAGTAATCTTAATCAGTATGTCTTCGGGGGAGTCTTTTGCGTATTCGACGAAGACATCAAAGTAACGGTCATCATCGAAAACACCGGTATCGATCAGTTCGAATTCCGGTTCTTTCTTGGATCGCTTCTGATTGGTTTCGACAAGCTGGTCGTAAGGAAAGGCCGCCTGAGGATATTTGTAGAGATACTTCATGTAGGAGTGAGTCGGAGTGGAGTCGAGATAGAAGTAATATTCCTTTACATCCTCTCCGTGATTGCCTTCGGCGTTGGTCAGCCCGAAAAGGCGTTCTTTGAGGATGGGGTCTTTGCCATTCCAAAGGGCGATGGCGAAACAAAGCAACTGGTGATCGTCGCTGATGCCCGCCATTCCATCTTCGCCCCAGTGGTAGGCGCGAGAACGCGCCTGATCATGAGTGAAGTAGTTCCAGGCATCCCCGTCGCCGCTGTAATCTTCGCGAACTGTGCCCCACTGCCGCTCCGATAGATAGGGTCCCCATTTTCGCCAGTCGGCCTGTCTCGGGGAGGTTTCATTCAGCCGTCTCGCCTCCTGACTTGTTGGTTCATCCATAATTGCCCCCTTCTGAGATCGGACCGGTCCGCATGGTCTGAGCGAGACGCGAATTTGGACTATTTGTTACTGCGACGCTGCCGGCGATTCGTGCCAGCCTTCTATTGATCCACCAAGTGCAATTACTGCACCGGTCTTCCGCCGCCCCGACCAACCATGCAACCGCCGCCGGAACCGCGCCTGGAGTTAAATTTCTGGGTGCGCTTCGCTCCCTGGGTACGCATCAGATGCTAATTCCGGAGCTTTGGTTGAGGCTTCGCAATGTTTTGCCATCTACCTGCCGCTATTGTTCGATCGGTTCCCGGTGTCGCGACTGTGGCGGTACAAACGTACCAGCCTTCCCGGCATGCAGTGAAGACGGAAATAGATGCTGAAACACACGTCGTCGCAGTTGAGATTGATTCACACGTGCCCGGTTTCTCGGTGACGGAATCGTCGGCAGGCTTTGGCGGGAAAGTTGTCGCTTAGTGACTTCCATGGTGCCAGCCTTCGAAGAAAGGAAACTTAGATGTGTACGGCTCTCCCGGACTCCTTGTTATCAGGTTCAAGTTCGCCACGATGCCGAACATGGAAGAGCTACTTCAATATGCCAAAGGAATCGGCCTTCACTTTCCGCTTGCGTAGCGACGGGTGATCTCAAGCAGAAGCTTGGCGGAGCCGAAGGCTGGCCGAGGCCCATGTGCTTCGCCCGTCATGACATCCTACTTGTGAAGGTTCTCGGATCTGACTACCCAGAAGATCGAGCCGGCCTTGAATGCGCTCTTCTGAGTTGACTCTATTTCATAGTTCTGCAATCATGGAAATATGCCAAGGGCCCGTAGTGCGCCTGATAAGGTCGCCAAGTACGCTGATATGTTTTCGGCGATGGGTACCGAAGCTCGTCTGCGAATTATGCAATTGCTCCTGGCGGCCCATCCTGACGGCCTCGTGGTCGGTGAAATTCATCAAGAGTTAGACATTCCAAAATCAACCCTGTCCCATCACCTCGACAAGTTGAAAACAGAAGACCTAGTCAATGTCACACGAGAAAGCACATTCCTGCGATACACCGCAAATACGGAAGCTCTCCAAGAAATCCTCCAGTTCTTGTATGCCGAGTGCTGTACGAGGAACCAGGCACTCAAGCCGGAGTCAGTCATTCAATGTTGCAAGTGAGGAGTCATGAGCCAAGACATCAAGGAAGTGGTTCGACAAAAGTACGGCGAGGCTGGGCTTAGGGTGAAGACAGGCGGAAGTTCATGTTGTGGCGGGAGTGCTGCGACAGGTTGCGGCGACCCTATTACCTCCAACCTGTATGACTCCGTTCAAGCAGGTCAAATCCCCGAAGAGGCTTTGCGTGGGTCACTCGGCTGCGGGAATCCGACTGCGTTAGAGAAGTTGAATCCCGGCGAAGTTGTCCTCGACCTTGGTTCCGGCGGTGGAATCGATGTCCTGTTGTCCGCGAAACGTGTCGGCCCGACAGGAAAGGTTTACGGACTCGACATGAGCGACGAGATGTTGGCACTCGCGAACGGGAACCAGCGGAAGTCGGGAATCGAGAACGTCGAATTTCTCAAGGGCGACATAGAGAAAATCCCGTTACCCGACGCATCGGTCGATGTCATCATCTCCAACTGCGTCATCAATCTCTCTGCTGACAAGGACGCGGTCCTTCGAGAAGCGTTCAGAGTATTGAAGCCGGGAGGACGCTTCGCCGTCTCCGATGTGGTCACTCGTGGCAAAGTCCCAGTTGAGATTCGCAAGAGCGTCCTCGCATGGGTTGGCTGTGTTGCTGGTGCGATGCAGGAAAACGAGTATCGCTCCAAGCTCAAGGCTGCTGGATTCGAGCAGATTGAAGTCGAACCGACGCGGATCTACCGCGTTGAAGATGCCCGTCAGTTCCTCACTGCCCACAACATTGACGTTGACGGGATTGCTCCCCCGGTGGATGGCAAGTTTCTGAGTGCGTTCGTGCGCGCTCTCAAACCGAAGTTGTGTTGTGATCAGACGTGCTGCGACTGATATGGAACCCCACTACAACGTCCTGTTTCTCTGCACGCGAAACTCTGCCCGTTCAATCATGGCCGAGGGGATAATGAATGCGACAGGCGGAACGAGATTCACTGCTTACAGCGCCGGCAGTCATCCGTCAGGGGTGGTCCGACCCGAGGCGTTGCGCGAACTGAAAGCCGGCGACATACCGACTGAGGGCTTGAGGAGCAAGTCGTGGGACGAATTTGCTGCCCCGGACGCTCCAAAGATGGACTTCATTTTCACGGTATGCGACAACGCCGCGAAAGAAGTCTGCCCAGTGTGGCCGGGACATCCGGTCTCTGCTCATTGGGAAATCCCCGACCCCGCAGCGGTCGACGGCACGGATGAAGAAATTCAGAGAGTATTTCGCGACGTATTCCTCATGCTCGATCGGCGAATCGCACTCTTCCTCGCCTTGCCGCTCGATTCAATCAGCCATCTCGCTCTGGAGAAAGAACTTGACAGCATAGGTCATCAATGAAGTCACACTCGGCGCCTCGACTGACAGTAGAGTTCCTGTGTACTGGCTTTCTTATCGCTGCCGTCATCGGCTCCGGGTAATGGGCGAGAGGCTGCGTCAACGTTCTTTGCTGATCCGGCGGTAACCATTAGCTCGATGACTCTCCGATACGTTCGCGGGATTCGGCCAGCCGACGTACTGCCTTTCATGGCCGCGCAGTTCCTTGGCGGATTGGCCGCGTTCCCTGTGTTCAATCGACTACGCGGCGGCGACCGCGAAGACCGCCAACGCTGGCGAGGCGTGATATTCTGATGGTGCTTCGCGGTACGAGCAGGACCTCTGACGTGCCGATAACCTGCGAAAATGGGTGACAACCAGATGACACCGAGGTCTCCCAGATTCTCGGTGGCAGATTGAAAGCATTCCGATAAGCCGACGTAGCTCAGTTGGTAGAGCAGCCGATTCGTAATCGGCAGGTCATCGGTTCAAGTCCGATCGTCGGCTCCATTCTTTTCAGAAGCTTACCGATCAGTTCACCGAAACCTGTTGCACAAGCAATCGTTGCTTCCAATTGTTTCATCGCATCGATCACGATTCGTGACGGCGTCTTGATGTAGCTGCGTTGCGTCGTGCTTACATCATCATGCCGCAGAATCGCCTGGATCGTTTTATCATCCACGCCCAGAGCGTGCAGGTTCGTCGCGAGCCCACGCCGGTACGCGTGCCACCCCTTCCATGCCAAACCTTTCGCCGCGAATCGTGGTTTGATGACACGCTCGGCGAGGTTGTGCAGGTCGAGCGGACCGCCAAGCGTGTTCGGGAACAGCCAGCCGTGGGCTGGCTTGACCCGGTCGATGAGAAGGCGAAGCGGACGGACGATAGGTACCACGCCAGGATCGTCTTCATCTTCCTCGGTCTTGGTTTCTTTCATGATTGTCCTCCACACCAAGCGTGGAAATCTCCGAATCGGGCTGAGCCACGGAAAGAGGAATGCCACGGACATTTTTCGCGCCGAAGTGGTTTTCGCTGTGTCTTGCCCCATGGACGCAGTGAGCCGCGAGATGTCCGGCGGCAATGCATTCTTTTCCGCTCGGGAGGTATGATTGTGTCCTTCACGAAGAGCGCGAGTCGCTGACATGCCTGTACGTGGGGCTAATGGGTTGAGAGGTCATACAGTTTAGTGTGAATTCCCGGCCCAGGCTGAGGGCCTTAAGGGCGCTGTCCGAGACAGTTCTAAAGGTGACCGCGTCCAACAAGTATCATTGTTTCAGTGACTCCCATCTTAGGTGCGTTTGTAGCGGTTATTCTTGACATTCAGGATCCGTCCGCGCGATAATCCGCTAGTTGTGTTTGTAGCGATTATTAAAAATTTGTATTAAGGACAAATCGGAACGTAAGGAGGGGCCCATGGTCGCCGCAGCCCAAGCAATTCAGATCGCGCCGCGAGATCAACAGGAGATCGAACAGGCATCTCTGCTCTACCGCACCCTGGTGCACGGAGGAACTGCTGCCCTGATCGGACCGGACGGAACCAGGGTTGATTTGCCATTGTCCATTCATGAAATCCTGGTCCGAGTTGTCGAGAGGTTGCAGGAAGGAAAAGCAGTTGCAGTCTTGTCTTTCATGGAGGAACTGAGCACGCAGGCGGCAGCCGATCTGTTGGGCGTCTCACGGCAGTTTTTTGTGCGCGAGTGTGAGGCGCACAAACTTCCTTTTCATTACACGGGTACCCACCGGCGAGTGTTGTTGAAGGATTTGCTTGACTACAAGAAGACGCGGGAGCAGGCGCGCCGTGAATCCATTGTCCGTATCGCTCGCCAATCGGAGGAACTCGGAGAGTACGACAAGTTCGTCCCGCCAGAGGAATAGATGATCTCGGATTTCCCCGTGATTGTGGACGCCTGTGTCCTGGTCCAAGCCGCCGTTCGCGACACCTTGTTGAGACTGTTCGAGCGGCGGTTGTTTTTGGCGCGATGGACAGACGATATTATCGACGAAACGGTACGCACACTTCAAAGCAGGCTCGGACGAACCGTCCAACAAACAGACCACTTGGTCGGCGAACTACGCACACACTTCCCCGACGCGTGGGTTGAGCAGGGTTACCGCGAATTGATTCGAGCTATGACGAACCAAGAAAAAGATCGGCATGTGCTAGCCGCGGCCGTCAAGACGCCTTGCGAAGTTATCGTAACTTACAACCTCAGACACTTCCCTAAGGTGGCATTGCAGCCGTTTGGCATCGAGGCCAAGCATCCAGACGAATTCCTGATCGATCTCTATCACATAGACGGCGAGATCGTAATTCACGAACTTCATCAGCAGGGTGCCCAGTTGACGAAACCACGGGCAATCGGAGAAGTGTTGCACGCGCTGGAGACGTGCCAATGCACGCAGTTCGCCAAGCTGATTCGCGAAAAGCTGGCTGTTTGACCAAATAATTTCACGATCTCTTCCGCTCTTCCCCTGCGTACGCGGCCGCACGTAACCAGGGGATGGGAGCACTTTCATGCGACGACGATCGTGGGCCAGAAAACAGCTGCTCAAAGCGTTGCACAAAGTGTTGCACCATTTCTCCGCAGAAACGGTTTTCTATCCTCAAGTCTGAATGTCAAGCTCGATCCGTCCAGCGATACACGCAGAACGGCGTACTCACTGCCGAGCACAGGGAGATAGGCTTGCCCTTCAGCGCCACAAAGCTATGATTCCCGCATAAAGGTTATCGATTCTGGGGATCGGCACGCCAGCGGATCCCTGCTGGGCGGGCAGTCGAGACGGCATTTCGTGCCCTCCACAACGAACGGCAACTATTTTACCTGGTAGTTGGCGCGGCGGGCTGGGGGGAGTGGTAAGGAAGAAGAGAACCGAATAAACTGGGCGGGCCTCCATCACAGCTCAGCTTGGGAGACACCCAGAGCGTCGCGTGACTGGATAACTGACATTGTAGCAACTGGAACCAAAGCTGCCGCGGGTTGCTCGAGTGTCCTTCCGGCCAGGAATACTGAAATACTTACAGTTCGTAGGTCGGCAAGCCTTAATTCGGTCTTAACGACATTTCACGGATAGGAAAGGCCGCTCTCCCCTAGGAGTGGAGGAAAGCGGCCGTCTTACGGGCCCATCCGTCTTACAAGCGTGACGAGCTACTCACGGCTGCCGCCCTGCCTCTCCTCGAGGGCGCTCTTAGTCGCATGCTGACAACAGTTTTACTAGCTCCGGATTTAGGTCCTACATCCCGAGCTTTAGCTTGCGTCTCATCATGCCAGCGAGACCGATCATGCCTGTTCCAAGAAGCGCAAGCGTGCCGGGTTCCGGGATGACGGCCGCAACCGTATGTTCGGTCATCGACCAGTTCATAGTGTGACCGGTTCCACCAGCGTTGTTAAAGTTGATGACCATCGTGACTGGCTCGTTCGCGATAAAACCCGGAGATGAGAGGGTACCGGTGAGAGCCATCGCAAGTGAAAATGTCTGAGGTGAACGCACCAGGGTAAATGACGTAAAGGTTTCGGTAAAGGTGCGGCCATTTGCGGTCCACGACTTGATAAAATCGGTCGTACCCG
>Ga0123355_10000331_pt1 | contig 61279 bp, 44 predicted proteins | sample TergutEmb28metaG_3_FD_89872 | JGI IMG/M metagenome (GOLD analysis project Ga0123355, IMG submission 89872) | Embiratermes neotenicus P1 segment gut microbial communities from Petit-Saut dam, French Guiana - Emb289 P1 | ecosystem: Host-associated > Arthropoda: Insects > Digestive system > Gut ...
CCTTCATCCTCTTAATAATCGAGATTTTTCACATAGCCATCATAATTATCCTAACCGATTACCTCAACGACAGGGAGATGTACCGATTAATCCGGCTACGATAACCGTTGGTCGTCCGCCAACAGGACGGAGTACAACTAACCCGCATGGTGGTGGAAATACCACTCATGCTTTCCACGAATATTTCGTTGACTTTGTTATTTACAACGTAGAAACTGGTGCTGTTATTCATAGTGGTACTATGAATGGCGTAGGCGACAATGGTTATATTATTGATACCTTTAGTGTTCCTAATAATCTACCGCCTGGGTTATACAATGTGAGCGTTACGGTAAGAGAAAACACACCGGGTCAATTTGCAAATGACCCTAACATCACAAGTACCTCTACAGGGCAATTTATCATCTCTGTCGATTTTCCTTTTACAAAGCACGACAATAATAGCCAGCCACTACCGGGTGCGGCATTTACCTTGCAGCGTCTTTCAACCATCATCCCAAATGCCACCATTGGGCAAACCTATTCAAGCACAAGTGCTGTTGGCAGCGGCTTAGTCAGCTTCACAGGCTTACTACCCGGCGGCACGTACCAACTTACGGAAACAGCCGCCCCAACGGGCTTCATAACCCCCACTGGTTATTGGCTGGTTAGTGTAGACGACGCCGGTACAATTATCATAACTGCCCACGGCGGCAATCCACCATTTAGCGGCACACCCGGCAGCTTCACCGTTGCCAACTTCTCGGACATACCACCAACCATCCAAAAAACCGCAGACCGCGAGTATGTATTCCCCGGGCAGGAAATAGAGTACACAATACTTGTACACAACCCCAATACTGCTTACGTGTGGGAAGACTTGGTGGTGGTAGACCACATACGTATAGACCTTGTGGAGTTTTTGGAAGATACTTTGTATATAGACGGCTCGCCTGCACCTGTGGGCAGCTTTAGTTTTTATGCATACACGGGCGAGCTGCGTATTTACCTAGACCCATTAGACCCCGACCAAGAGGTGGAGATTACCTTTAGCGTGCGTGTACGGGTAGCAGAAACACCACCGCAACCGGACGCACGCCGCCTGGCCTTTACCCCCACAGCCACAGCCAACCGCCAAAGTGTAAGCCCACAGGCTATGGGCGGCGGGTATGTTGGGATAATGCCGCGTTTCGGTCCGAACTTTATTGTTGATGCAACATTGCTAACGAGTGACCCCGTTTTAGTGCGCCCGCTGCCTGGAGTATCTGGTAACGTCTATAGGACAGTCACAAATCCATCAGCTATAACATTTAGTAATAATCACTATCCGGTCTATATGGACCGACTAACTCACAATCTTCAGAGAGTTATCACTCTAAATTCACCTGCTTTCCAACCTTCTCCAGTCCAAAATATTAATTATCAGGGTATAGATGTCTCAGGTACAACGGACGATAACGTTATTATGGGAAATCAAACGAGTTATTTCATTACTATGCGAGAAGGATTTTACCGCATGATACTTGGGGGGACCTATTCAGGAGAAGACCTTATTGTGCGCGACACATCATTCTTGTTCATCAACATCCAACGTACGAGTTCTTTTGTTGACTTTGACGGCGCAAGATTTACCGAGGATTCTTCCCTTGCATGGGGACAGGAAGAACTTGCTATTTTGACAAACGGTTTAGACCCTGATAGAAACAATGCACCAATCCGCCGTGATTCACTTTACCCATTACCAGCGCCTATTGTCAGCCCAATCACAGTAACTGTAGGTCGTCCAGTCCAAAACAGGGCGCATGGTGACATTGATGAAATCATATGGACAATTTATCACGAAGATGGCACGCAAATGCTATCCAGAACCTTCACTTCGGAAGAGGATTTTGAGAATGTTAGTAACTGGCGTTCTGGTCTTTATACCGTAAGAGTGGAAGTGCGTGAGAGAGTGCGTGATGGTTTTCCAAATGATACAGAAATTTGGAGCGTATCTTACGGTCAATTCATCATCCCAGACGACAACGGTGACCAACCCGGCACCATTCCAAACACCGCCATCCTTTACCACGACGGCGAGGAGCTGGATCGCGATATTGAAATTGTAGAATTATTGGTACAGCCACGCATTACCAAAGGTGTAAATGTACCATTTGGGCAAACCGTAGAAATTGGCCAGTATGTAACCTATACCTTAACTGTAAACAACCCCAACGAGGTCAACCTTTACGACTTTTTGGTGGTGGACAATCTTGCCGGTGGTGCTTTAATTGGCGTGCATAGTATCGCAGTATCGCCAAACGTGGGTTACACCACGCAAGAGACTGTGGGCGAGCTACGCGTGCTGCTAAACTACTTGCCTGCAGAGGGCAGCGTCACCATTACTTTCCAAGCCCGTTTATCAGCGGGTACACCTGCCGGCCCGGTTATAAACATTGTACACTTGTACAATTACGATACGGAGACAAGCGACCGCGAGTTTGTGGACGATTGTTACGCCATAATTACTTTGCAAGTGCCGCAGGTTGTAAATATCACCGTTAACAAAATATGGAACGATAACAACAACGCCGCAGGTTTCCGTCCGCCATCTATCAACATGCAGCTATTAGCAGATGGCCTACCACATGGCGGTATGTTCACATTATCTGCTGTAGAGGGGTGGACACGTACCTTCACAGGCCTGCCACGGTATCGTGACAATGGCGAGCGTATCGTATACACCATAGTAGAGGTAAACGTACCCGCAGGTTATACAGAATACATTGCTAACCCTGTAATAGACCCTGTAACAGGTAATGTTACCCTATCTGCTACCAACAGTTTTGACCTGCCGCTTACCCAAGTTACAGTAAATAAGAGCTGGGCAGATAATAACAATGCCGCAGGCTTTAGACCTAATACTATCACAGTTCAGCTATTAAGAAACGGCGAGGTGCATGGTGCGCCTGTAACGCTATCTGCCGAAGGTTGGCAGCATGTGTTTACTGGGCTGCCGCGCTACAGCGCACCCGGTGTGCTTATTAACTGGACAGTAGCAGAAATAAATGTACCAACAGGTTATACCCCAACAGTGGGTAATGCAGTGGTAGACGGTAACGGCAATATCACTTTTGCCATCACCAATACCTTCAACATGCCAACCACACAAGTAACCGTAAACAAAGCATGGAACGATGATGATAACGCCGCAGGTTTCCGCCCCGCTTCCATTACTGTGCAACTGTATGCAGACGGTGTGCCGCATGGCGGTCTTGTAACTCTGTCTGCGGTAGAAGGCTGGACACGTACCTTTACAGGCTTACAGCGTTACCGCACAGGCGAGCCGGGCGTGCGTATCGAATACACCATAGTAGAAATAAATGTGCCTACAGGTTATACAGCAGGTACACCTGTTATCACTATCGTAGATGGTAACATAGTTATCTCCTTCGACAATACCTTTACCATGCCTACTACACAAGTGGCAGTAAGCAAAGAATGGTCGGATAATAACAACGCAGAGGGCTTCCGCCCAAGCAGCATTACCGTGCAGCTATACGCAGATGGTGTGCCGCATGGTGGCTTAGTAACGCTTTATGCCGCAAATGACTGGACACATTTGTTTACAAATTTACCACGCTACAGCGCGCCAAGTGTGCGTGTGGTGTACACCATAGTAGAAGTAAATGTGCCAACGGGTTATACCCCGTCTATAGGCACCCCGCTTGTAGACAGCAGCGGCAATGTATCTATAGCTATCACAAATATATTCGAACTGCCGACCACCCAAGTCACCGTCAATAAAGACTGGGGCGATAACAATAACGCCGAAGGCTTCCGTCCTGCGTTTATATCTGTGCAGTTGTTCGCAGATGGCATAGCCCATGGCGGCGTGGTAAATATTTACGCATCTAACGGCTGGACACGTACCTTTGGTGGCTTGCAGCTTTACCGCACAGGCCAACCGGGTGTGCGTATCGCATACACTATAGAAGAAATTAACGTACCAACAGGTTATACAGCCAACGTATTAAGCGTTGTGGTAAACAGCGACGGCAGCGTGACTATTGAACTTGAAAATACCTTTGACATGCCCGAAACAGAAATAACCGTGACCAAAGAGTGGGCGGATAATGACGACATGGCAGAGTTTAGGCCTTCGTCTATTACTGTGCAACTGCAAGCCGACGGTGTAAACGTAGGCGGCACTGTGACACTAACTGCGCCGTGGACACATACTTTTGACAACTTGCCACGTTATAGTGCGCCGGGTGTACGCATTGTATACACCATAGTAGAAGTAAACGTACCAACGGGCTATACCGAGTTAATTGGCGCACCAATGGTAGATGTAAACGGCAACGTAAGCATTGCACTTATCAACACTTTAGAAATGCCTACAACAAACCTAACCATCACAAAAGACTGGGATGATAACAACGACGAGGCCAACTTCCGCCCTGCCAACATTACTATCCAAATTTATGCAGACGGCGAGCCGTTGGGCGGCCTTATTACCCTTTCTGACGTAGAGGGTTGGACACGTACCCTTAACAACCTGCAACGCTACAGCGCACCGGGTGTGCTAATTGTGTACTCTATCCAAGAAGTAAACGTACCGACAGGTTACACACCAGGCAACATTGTAATAACAGAAGACGCAAACGGTAACTTTACTATCACCTTCGAAAACACCTTTGACATGCCACTCACACAAGTGACCGTGGAGAAGGACTGGAACGACAATGACGACGAGGCCGGTTTCCGTCCGCTAGATATTACCGTGCAACTATACGCAGACGGCGTGGCTTATGGCGCACCTGTAACCATTAGCGCACCATGGACGCATACCTTTGACAACTTGCAGCGTTACAGTGCGCCGGGTGTGCCCATTGTGTACACTGTGGTAGAGCTGTATGTACCGCTGGGTTATGCAGACCTTATCGGCTTGCCTGTGGTAGACCCTGTAACCGGTCATGTATCAATAGAAATAGTAAACACCTATACAGCCACCATGACAACCGTAACAGTAGACAAACAATGGGACGATAACAGCAACGCAGCCAACTTGCGCCCTGCCTCTATTCAAGTGCAACTGTATGCAGACGGCGTACCGCATGGCGCACCTGTGACATTGTCCGCACCAAACTGGCAGTACAACTTTACAGACCTGCCACGCTTTAGCGCACCAAATGTACCTATCGTGTACACCGTGGTAGAAGTAAACGTGCCAACGGGCTACAGTGCAGATGTTATATCTATGGTAGTAGCGGCAGACGGCAGTGTGAGTATAGTAGTCGAGAACACCTTTGACTTGCCAACAACCAATGTAACTGTAGAAAAAGAATGGGACGACAATAACGATGCGGCGGGCTTTAGGCCAGATGAAATAACCGTGCAGTTATACGCAGACGGCATAGCCCATGGCGAGCCTGTAACACTAACTGCACCAAGCTGGTCTCACACATTTAACGGTCTTGTGCGATACAGTGCGCCAAATGTGCGCGTGGTGTACACCGTGGTAGAAATAAATGTACCAACAGGTTATACGCCAGTAATCGGCACACCTGAAATTGACGAAAACGGCAACGTAACAATAGTGATAGAAAACACCTTCGAAATGCCGGAAACAGAAGTAACAGTCAACAAAACATGGGTAGACAATAACGATGCGGCAGAGTTCCGCCCGACATCCATTACCATACAGCTGTATGCGGATGGTGTACCCGTTGGCGGTCTTGTAACCCTTTCTTACCCAGAGTGGACTTATACTTTTGAGAATTTACAACGCTACAGCGCACCTGGTGTACTTACCCAGTACACAGTAGTTGAAGTAAACGTACCTGCGGGTTATGCGCCGCTTATCGGCAACCCTGTAGTGGACGAAGATGGCAATATTAGCATTATGGTGCAAAACGTATTCATCATGCCGGTGCGGGATATTACTGTAGAAAAAGAATGGTTTGGCGACGCGGATGCGGAAGAGTTCCGCCCGACGACTATTACTGTTCAACTATATGCAGACGGTCAGCCGCACGGTGGGTTAGTAACCCTTTCTGCGGTAGAAGGCTGGACACGCACCTTTACAGGTTTGCAACACTATAGCGCACCGGGTATACCTATTGTGTATACTGTGGTTGAGGTTAATGTCGCTACGGGTTATACCGATGTTATCGGTCAGCCTGTAATAGATGCAAATGGTAATGTCACCATAGTTATAGAAAACACCTTTAACATGCCGCAAACCGAAGTAACCGTAAACAAAGTATGGGCAGATAACGACGATGCAGAGGGCTTCCGTCCTAACGAAATTACTGTACAACTGTACGCAGACGGCGTAGCCGTTGGCGGTTTAGTAACTCTTTCTTATCCGATGTGGACGTATACCTTTACAAACTTGCAACGTTACAGCGCACCGGGTGTACGCATTGTATACACCGTAGTAGAAGTAAACGTAGCAACAGGCTACACAGCATCTGTTGCAAACCCTGTTATAGAAGCAGACGGCACAGTAACCATTGTGGTAACAAACACCTTTGATATACCGCAAACGGAAGTGACCGTACAAAAAGTATGGGACGACAGCAACGATGCCGCAGAGTTCCGCCCTGCGACTATCACCGTGCAACTATACGCAGACGGCGTGGCACACGGCACACCTGTAACCCTGTCCGCAGTAGAGGGCTGGACACGTACCTTTACAGGCTTACAACGTTTTAGCGCACCAGGTATAGTTATTGTGTACACCGTGGTAGAAGTTAACGTACCAACAGGTTATGCCCCATCTATCGCCGACATGGTAATAGGCACAGATGGTAATGTAACAATCGTTGTTACAAATACCTTCGAAATGCCTGAAACAGAAGTACCCGTACAAAAAGTATGGGACGATAACGACGACTACGCAGGTATCCGCCCGCTTTATATCACAGCAGAACTGCGTGCAGGCGGCGTTGCCGTAACCACCGTGCAACTTAACGAGGCCAACGATTGGCAGCATATATTCGCTAACTTGCCAAAGTACAGCGCACCGGGTGTAGAGATTGTATACACAGTGGTAGAGCTTGATGTACCTGCAGGTTACACATCGGCGATAACGGGCGATGCGGAATACGGCTTTACTATTACCAACACCTATGTAGGTATCCCTACGCCAGAGCTTAGTATCGAAAAGCTTGTAAACAGTCAAGACCTTATAAATGCCAATGTAGGCGAAACAATCACCTACACCATCATCATCACCAACGCAGGCGACGGCGAAGCAACCGACCTTTTGGTAATAGACGACATGACCCACCTTTTGGGTAGCCATATCGAAAACTTAAGTATAGTAAGTGTGGTTGGTACTACAAGCTCTGCGGTTATTAACGATGGCGTGCTTACCCTAAATATACCAACACTTGCACCAAGCGGTGTGGTATTAATCACCTTCCAAGCCACAATTATTGCTGGTTCGGCAGGCAATAGCTTTACCAATACCGCCCGCCTGTTTGACGATGAAGACGAATACTACGATGATTCAACCGTTGAAGTACCAAGCCTAACCATCGCCAAAACAGTAAACGGTTATAACGTATACGATGGCACATTTGCAAGCGAAGCCATAGAGTATGTAATAACTGTAACAAACACCAGCCCATACGAGGCATACGGGTTTAGAGTTTTTGACGATTTACGCCACCTTGTAACAGCTGGGTATATTACCTTACCTGCGCAAAGTGCAGTAATCGTAAACGGCACAACCTACACCCTAAGCCTTACAGCCGAAGGGCTGCTGACTGTAGACCTTGGCGTTATTGCACCAAATGGCGTAGTGACAATCACCATCCCTGCTGTACTGCACGAAGATTTAGTAATGGAAGGCCAAACATTTACCAATACTGCAAGGCTGTATTCACCTACAATAGAGGGCGAACGCAACTTTATTGAAGATGATACCGCAACGGTAAACTTACCGGATTTACGTGAATCAATGCTTTCACTTGAAAAATTAGTAAATGGCGAAGATTCTATCGTAGCGAATATAGGCGAAACCATCACCTATACCATCACAGTACGCAACGACGGCACAGCCGCCGCCACCGACTTGATAGTGCGTGACGATATCAGTGCTATTATGGGCAGCCACATTACAAATGTGCGTAACCTGCAAGTAGCTGTAAGCGATGGTTCGGCAGTAAGAACCTCTGGGCTTGTAAACGGTGTGCTTTCGGTAGACATTGCAAACCTTGCAGTGGGTGGCGAAATAGTCATTACCTTCCAAGCCACTGTTATTGCACAAGCGTCAGGAAGCGAGTTTGACAACACCGCCAGATTGTACCAAGACGACGAAGAAATATATGACGACACCGCAACAGTACAAGTGCCAGAGCTTACAATCCTTAAACAGGTAAACGACGGCGATTACTACGATGTAACTTTTGGCGGCAATCGTGAACTTGAGTTCATTATTACTGTCGAAAATATAAGCCCATACCCAGCCGTAGGCTTTAGGGTTGTGGACGACCTTAGTGGTTGGATTGGCGAGTTTATCGAAACCGTTACTATGGCAGATGTAGATATAGACGGCGAGTACACGTATGCAGGTATCACAGGGGATATACTAACCGTAATATTTGGTTTAATAGCTCCGGGCGAGACAGCTACCATCACCATCAACGCCAACCTTCTTGAAGGTTTGGAAATGATGGGTCAGACATTTGATAATACCGCAAGTTTATACACGCCAAACATTGATGATGAGGACGGCGAACTTGTAGAAGACTCTACGGTTACAGTGCGCTTGCCGGGCGAGCCATCGTTTACAATCACAAAGGTGGTAAACGATGTAGATAAATATATGGCTGCGCAAGCCACAGATGTATTGATCTACACTATTACAGTAACAAATATCAGTAATTATGCAGCTACAGGCTTTAGAGTAGTTGACGATTTACGTCCACTGGTTGGAGTGTATATTGATATTCCAACTGCTGTTGTGGTAGATGGTACAACCGCAGATGTAACCAATGCAGGCGGCTTGATAACCGTGGTGCTTGGGCTGGTTGAGCCGGGCGAACCAGTGACCATTACAGTCACCGCACCATTGTATGCGGGCTTGGAAATGGACGGTCAACTATTCACCAACACCGCTGTATTAAGAACCCCGTCTACGGAAGAAGATGAAAACGGTACGGCAATAGATTACGACACAGCTACGGTAGTGTTTCCTGTACCAAGGCTGGAAGTTGTAAAAAGCGTAAACTATCCGCTGGCTAACGTGGACGATACCCTGCTGTACACCATTGAAGTAACCAACACAGGCAATGCAAACGCAAGAGACATTTGGATGGTGGACGATTTAACCCACTTGATAGGCAGCTACTTTACAGATGTACGCAACATTTATGTAAACGGTCTATTGCATGCAGCTACCCTTTACGGTACAGTATTGGAAGTATTTATCCCTGTACTAAATATCGGCGATACAGTAACAATTACCTTCCAGGCGACGGTTATAGAAGAAGCTGCCGGGCAGGAATTTACCAACACAGCTATTTTGACGGATGACGATGGCGACCAGCTATATAATCGTGAATGGCGTTACCGTTACGAAGATGACGAGCGTATTTACTACTGGGGTCAAGAGTATGAAACCTGCGAAGAAACAGGCGACCGCATCTATATCTATCTTGAAGACGATGCCACGGTAGAAGTACCGGAACTCTTACGCCCAACCATTACAAAAACAGCAACTGTACCAACAGGCGGCATTATGGTAGGTGATTTTGTAGGGTATACTCTTACAGTCACAAACCCGAATGTAGTTGTGCTTCAAGATTTCATCGTGCTGGACAACCTAGCTATGGGCAGGTTGACTGGTGCAAGGAATGTATCTGTGTACCCTGCGACACCGTTTAGCTATGTAATCTATAGCAATGCGGTTACTGGCTTTGATGAGCTTCGCATCATACTTGATTTACCTGTCGGCGATGTAGCTATCACCTTTGAAGCACGGGTAATGGTAGTTGGTTCTATAACCAACACAGTTTACCTCTACGAAGACGAGGACGATATTATCATTACAGAACGTGACGAAGACCACGATTATGACGATGACTACTACCACGACGGTTATGAAGACGAAGATGATGATACAATTACAGTAGTCGAAGTGCAAACGCCTGTACTTGCTATCGAAAAGTTGGTAAACGGCCTCGACTTTACCACAGCAAACGTAGGCTCGACTGTGACTTATACTATAAGGGTAAGAAATACAGGTGCAGTAGCTGCAACCGGTATCCAAGTAGTGGATAATCTATCTCACTTGATTGGCAGCCGAATTACTGATGTACGTAATATTACCGTAGGCGGCGTAGCACAACCGAGCGCACTTAACGGCAATGTACTCACTGTGGCGATCCCGTATTTGGCAGCAAATGGTGAGTTGTTAATCAGTTTCCAAGCAACTGTATTAGCTACAGCCGTTAGCAGTACCTTTACCAACACTGCCAACTTGCAAGACCAAGGCGGCAACCAGCTATACTACGAGTATGTAGACGGAGGCGGTGTTACACGTAACAGACCTATCCGTGACAATGCGACAGTACAAGTACCGGGCGATGGCGGCGGTGACGATACAACTCCACCACCAGAACTTATCAAAAACCCTGATAGAACTGCACTAAGGGTTGGCGAGACGCTTGGTTGGACTTTACGCAACTTCCACAACTATACAGGCAATGCGGTTTTTGACTTTACTATCGTAGATTTACCGAGCAGAGGATTAAACTTCTTATCAGCGTCTCTCCCTGCATTTACCAACGGCGCAGGCGTGACCTATGATATAAGGTACAGAGTTTACGGCAGCAATGAATGGCGTACTCATGCAACGGGTATTGATGCGAGCCGAGCATTTACCTTTAGCTTGCCGCAGCCAGGCAACTTGTACTATACAGATATCGAGTTCTTCTTCGGCAATGTTCCTGTCGACTTCGGGCATGGCAATATAATCAGAGTTTATTTTGTAGTAGGAGCAGATGCGCCTAACAACGTACTTCTAAACAGGTTTATTGTAAGCTATAACGATAGTGAACGCCAAGGCGGCGGTACAGCGAATGTTGTTACAGATCCTCCGACAACAGGTGATGACGGTGGTACCTGGTGGACACCTCCAGGCACACCGCCACGTCAACCGGGTGAAGCACCCACACCATATGTACCACAGCGTACAGAGGAGCAGACGACTATCACTTATGAACAGGAACGCGATCCTGACGACGAAGAGATAACGCAGATTACAACTACTTCAATTGATACAGATGAGCCACCATCTAGAATATGGCGTCCAAACCCTCGCACTGGCGATGAATTTAGCCCGTTTGCACTTGTTGCATCTGTATCAGGTGTGATATTGTCTGTTGGGGCTGCACTGCTGTTATGGGGCAAAAAATCAAAAGAGAAAAATCAAGCTAAAAATTAACCTATACTGGTAGAACCTCAAACCGCCGCTGTCATTTGAACTGATGGCGACGGTTTTTATCAAATAACGAAAAGAGGCGAGAAAATGTCAAAAGGTTTAAGGCGGGCTTTAATATGCCTGTGCTTAATAATCGCTACCGGGTTTGTAATCCTTATTTACGACATTATGAATGTCGAAGTGCCGAGTACTGCAGTCAGAGAGCCGAGGGCGCAGCATGTTGCCGAAGTTCCTGATATACAAGCAGGACCAACAATACCATCATATGAACAGCCTACGGAACTTGAAAAAGAGCCGCAAGAGTTGCTTCCGCACCTTGTCCGGTTGCGAGAGCAACACAGTAATCCTGATATTGTAGGCTTTATTGTAATACCAAACACCAACATATCTTATCCAGTTGTACAAACTGGCAACAATGACTTTTATCTTTATCATGATATCAATTGGAATGTGAGCAGAGCGGGTTCTATCTTCTTAGATTATGAAAATAACTTATACTACTTGACAGATGATAATTTCATTATCTATGGACATAACATGCGTAACGGTAGTAAGTTTCATAACTTAAGGCATTTCCATCGCGAGGACTTTTTTAGAGCGCACACATATATACTCCTAGACACACCGCATCACGAAACTATATGGGATATTTTCTCGTTCTTTCATACCACTACCGACTTTAGCTATTTAACAACTAACTTTCATACCAGGGATACTTTTTACCAGTTTCTAATGGAACTGCAAAGACGGTCTATCCATACAACGGATATTGTGTTGTGCGAGAGCGACCAAATACTTATTCTTTCCACTTGTGCAGCTATAGGCACAGATGGCCGTTATGTAGTTGTTGCCAGATTACGATAGTAGCTTTGCATAATATATCGTCAGACTGTCAAAAAGTCCGTATTGGGTGCACCCTACGGATTTTTTTGGTACAATACCGATGGTGATGACAAATGAACAACTCAACGACCGAAAACCCTAAAGCGCAAGTAAAAGAAGTTTTACTACTGCTAACAGACCAATGGGCAGATTGGGAAGCTGCATATGCAATTCCTATAATAAACTCTGTGCCCCAATACACTGTTAAAACTATTGCAGTTAATAAAATATCAAAGGTGTCTATTGGCGGCATAAAAGCCGAAATTGATTATACAATAGACAACTATCGAGATTTTGATAATCTCGCCATGGTAATTTTGCCGGGAGGGTATTCTTGGAAAGAGGAACGATACGATGAAATAGCCGCATTTATAGCAAAAAGCATAGACTGCAAAGTACCAGTTGCTGTGATATGCGGTGCAACTATTTTTTTAGGAAAGCATGGGTTCCTGGACAATGTAAAGCATACCGGCGACGAGTTAGAGCTTTTTACAAATGAGCAGGGCTATAACGGGCAAGACTTTTATGTATCGGCACAGACATCTGTTGATAATGGAATTATTACTGCAAATGAAACTGCAGCTGTAGAATTTGGTCGTATTATTTTAGAAACGCTTCGGATTTTTACCACAGAGGACAGCAATGGTTGGTATGATTACTTTAAAAATGGCATGGTGCAGTAAGTAATAGATAAACCTATCAATTAATACAAAGCCCGGTATATTCATAATATATCGGCTTTTTTTGTGATACAAAAAACAGTTGACAAAAAAAATTGTCTTGTGTATAATGTACTTGCTCAACCAGTACATCAATTACGGGCATTACATGAAAGAGGGTGCCATCATGCCAATGGAAATTTTCCTACAGCTCCGTTCCAAAGTACCCATATACGAACAAATTGTAACCCAAGTTAAGCAGCTTATAATAAGCGGCGCACTTAAAGATGGCGACCCTATACCATCTATGCGCACCCTTGCCAAAACTCTGCAAGTTAGTGTAATTACCGTACAAAAGGCTTACGAAGATTTGCAGCGCAAAGGCTTGATAGAATCCCTTGCGGGGCGGGGCACGTTTATTCGCGTGCCAAATATGGATGATGTAAGACAGGAGTATTGGCTTGCCATCCACGAGCATGTGAAAAAAATATCGAAGCTAGCAAAAGACAGTGGCATAGGTGTTGAGGAAGTTATCGGCTTAATTAAGACTGTTTGCGAAACGGAGGAACACGGGCATGAATAATATTTTAGAGATTACAAACATATGCAAGGCGTATCCAAAAAGCGACTTTGCCCTGCGCGACATAAGCTTTAGTGTTCCCCGGGGTGCAATAATGGGCCTGGTTGGTGAAAACGGCAGCGGTAAAACCACAACTTTAAGCATAATTTTAGGACTCCTTCGCCAAGACAGCGGCACGGTAAATATCATGGGTCACCCATTCCATGCAGACGATATGGATATGAAAGAGAAAATAGGCGTTGTTTTCGACGGTAACTGCTTTCCAGAGTCTTTTAGGCCAAAGGATATTTCTAAAATATATCAAAAAATATATAAACGCTGGGATGCAGCACAGTTTTTCGATTTGCTAAAGCAGTACAATATTGGGGAAAAGCAATATGTAATCGAAATGTCGCACGGCACAAAGTCTATGCTTGCCATTATAACGGCATTGTCACAAAGGCCTAGTCTGCTGATATTAGACGAACCAACCAATGGCATAGACCCCGTCCGCCGTGAAGAAGTTCTTGATCTTTTTCTGGATTTTATATCTGATGGTAAAAATTCTGTTATATTCTCCAGCCATATAACCAGCGATTTAGAAAAAATTGCAGACTATATTACATTTATCCATAAGGGAGAACTGATTGACACTGCAGAAAAAGATGTTTTCCTTTATCAATATGGAATTATCCGCTGCAACCAGGAAACATTTGAAGAATTAAGCCGTAAATATAACCGGGATATTATGCGTTATGTAAAACGTAACTATCAATACCGTGTTTTAGTAAAAGATCAAAAGCAAATAGCCACAGGGGATTTTGTATTGGAAAACCCCACCTTAGACGAAGTTTTGTATCTTATCTCCAGAGGCAATGCCCTATGATGGGACTCATAGACAAAAATTTGCGGGCCGGGTGGATCACTTGGCAGGTAATGGCTGGCGTAATAGCGATTAGTGCAGTTTCAGGCCTTGTTATAAGAAGCTCTGCCGCATACGCGATTGCAATATTTGCAATGGGGGGCGGCATTTCGGCGCACTTTTTGGCACTCTTTCACCGTAACGATGACGCAAATTGGCAAAAGCTAGAGGCCATAATGCCCATAAAAACAGCCCACGTAGAACTTAGCAGGTATATTTCTTTCCTTATAATTTTTCTACTGATATGTGTTGTTGGTGCAACTTATACCCTAACCAATTATTTTACTGGCGTATTGATTGATGCCTGTTTTAGCAGAGACTGTAATTGCGTTTGTGAATGCACTCTTACTTATGGTGTTATGTCTACATTTGCTGCCGCTGCTACACTGTTCTTTTTAATGGGCGCAATAATTTTTCCTGCAATCCGCTGGGCAAGCTTAAAAAAAATAGAGGTTGTTACCAGTATAAGTTATGGCTTGGGGCTGGGTGTGTTCTTTGGTGTTTCATTTCTGCAAGGCAGGCTTGACTTTTTGCCGATTAATCTTCAAGCAATAGCCGCCGGTTTAATGTTTGCGTTGTTTATTGGTTCGTACTTTTTAAGCTTGCATATTTACAAAAAAAAGCTTAAAGGAAATGGGGTGCTGCAATGACAAGTGTTTTTCGCGCTTACATTGCCGGGGGAAGAACATCATTAATCATTGGCATGATTTTTGCCTTGGGAATAAGCGTTATAACTGCTTTTGCAGGCTTTCGTTTTTATTCTTTAGCTGTTCCAATTGCAACAGTAAGCTCCATGTTTATATCAGGTTCCGGCACATGTTTTGCAAAATATTTTCGTGTAATGCCTGTTAGGGCCAGTATAAAAATATTGTCGGATTATGCTTACCATATGATACTTCTTATTACTGGGTTAGCACTGGCGGCAGTTGTTGCAATTATTATTGGAGACTACTATCTTGTGAGTTTTAACATTATACTACTTGTTTTGGGGTATGCTTTGATATATCAGGGTTTTTATTTCCCTTTAAAATATCGCAACCCCCACATAGGTATTGCCCTTATTGTTGTGCCTGTCCCGGTGCTGTATTTGGTGTTTGGGGGTTCTAATGTACACGGCATTGTATCATCGGCGGTGTCTGGCATACCTGTTACAGAAGTAGACATTTTTAGCAACACAGCCCACTGGCTGGTTTTTATGGCAATAAGTCTTGCTATATACATTGGGTCGTATTTTGCAACAGTTGCATCGTATAAAAAGTCTCGTGTCAATTAATGAAAGGAATGATAGAAAGTGGAATTACGTGTAGAAAAAATCTGTAAGAGCTTTGGTACCAAGCAAGTGCTAAAGGACATAAGCTTTACGGTAACAAGTGGCGAAGCCCTGGGGTATCTTGGGCGTAACGGCGCAGGAAAGACAACCAGTATTCGCATACTGGCAGACATTTTTCGTGCAGACAGCGGCGAAATTTTGCTGGATGGCAAGCCCATAAACCGTACAAAAGTGCGTATGGGTTACTTGCCGGAAGAGCGGGGGTTATACCCTAAATCCAAGGTTGGCGACCAAATGGTTTACATTGCAGAGCTTCGCGGAATGAAACGGGCCGCCGCAAAAAAATCCGCCCAAAAACTATTAGAAAAGCTGGAAGCCACCGAATATTGGGACAAAAAATTGGAAACCTTGTCGAAAGGTAACCAGCAAAAAATCCAGCTTGCAATAGCCGTACTTCACGACCCGGATATTGTAATACTGGACGAGCCATTTTCCGGCCTGGACCCTGTAAATGCTAAAATGCTTCGGGACCTTGTATCCGAACAAGTTGCACTGGGCAAGCTTGTAATGTTCTCTAGCCACGAAATGTCATATGTAGAACAATTTTGCGAACATGTGTGCATTATCAACAAGGGCATTGTTGCACTTGACGGGCGCATTAAAGAGATAAAGCGCAGCTACCCCCGCAACAATATCGGCATCTTGCCCGAAGGGGACCCAAATGCGTTTTTGTCATCTGTTAACCCTATGCGCGAGTGGTCAAACATGGTTGACCATGCAAGTGTATCCGGTGACGAAGTAGTAGCTGTTCTAAAGGACGCAAACGATAAAAACAAGCTTTTGCAGTTGTTGTCAACACAACAAATAGATAGCGTGCGCGTTATTGAGCCAAACCTTGAACAGATTTTTGTAGAAAAGGCAGGTAATTAACCATGAACCAATTATGGAGTGTAATAAGATTCGAGTTTAACACTTTTGCAAAAAATAAAGCATTTGTAGGCATGGCGTTATTTTTAGTGGCTCTTGCCCTTATAGGCCCTGCCATACCTGCAATTATAAACCGTGTTGGCAGTATTACCGCAGACCGTACAATTGCCGTTGTAGACAATACCAATGCCTTTGACCAAGCAACTTTAAACGCAATGCTTTCACCAACAGTCGTCATGGTTCCGGACATGGATACCGCAACACGGTTAGTAACAGATGGTACACATAACTATGCCCTGGAACTAAACCGTGACAGCTTTACGCTGAGCGTCATGTCTATGGGAATGGGCATATTTAACCTGGAACACCAAGTTGGAGATATTTTAAGCCGCATGCACAGAATGGATGCATTATATGCCCATGGTGTAGCCTCAAACCTTGCGGGGGAAATATTAGACTTCCGCCCGGCAAGCGAAATTATAACTCTTGGTGCCGCTGCCGGCGATGGTAGTGCAGACTCATTTGCACAAAACATTCTGCTTGCATATGTAATGGCTATGGTGCTTTTGTTTGGCCTACAAACAGGAGGTGGTCACTTGCTTACTGTTGTAGTGCGTGAAAAATCTACAAAAACAATGGAGCTTTTGGTAACAAGCTGTCCGCCCCGTATAATGCTTATGGGTAAAGTTATAGGCACGGGTGCTGCATTAATGCTGCAGATTATTGCCCTTGTGGCCTCTGCCGCTGTTAGTATGCTGTTTGTTACGCCAATGCTTACGGGTGGTGCAGAAGACATATTTATCATATCCTTCAGCCCCTTGATATTGGTGTATCTGCTTGTGTTCTTCTTACTTGGGTTTCTGCTATATGCCTTTATGTTTGCAGCACTGGCAAGCACATGCAGCCGTATGGAAGACGCAACAAGCATGGGACAAATTCCAATACTGCTACTAACCGCCGGCTTCTTAATGGTAATGATTGGCATGAATAGCCCCGGGGCTGCATGGGTACCTATTGTGTCATTTATCCCATTCTTTTCGCCCTTTGTAATGTTTATGCGTATTTGTATGGGCACTGCAGCCACTTGGGAAATTTTCGTATCCATTGCAGCGCAAATTGCTACAATTGGTATAATTTCATGGATGGCGGCAAAAATTTATCGTATGGGCACACTTATGTACGGTGCGAAACCATCTATGAAATATTTGCTACAAGCGTTTAAGTAAGATATAATGCAACTGTAAACGACTATTCCAAATTTACCCAAGAAAGGAATTGAGAAATGAAAAAATTAATTAAAAAAGCAACAGTACTGCTTTTGGCAGTAAGCATGGTACTTGCAAGCACGTCTTTTGCCTTTGCTCTAACCCCACCGCCACCATCGGCGGAGTATGTGCAGCTAAGGGCTGTGGTGGAAGAAAGAGGCGGCGTTGCGGAATGGGATTCCGAAAATTCTCGTATAATCATCCACTACAATGGCGACGTTTTCATTTTTAGAATGAGCAGCGACGGCGCATATGTAAATGATGAGGCCATTAATCTTTATTTTAGCATTGTAACAAACAACGACAGAGCATATATATCCTCTGTAGATGCGGCTAGTTTGTTTGCAGCCATTGAAACAGAGCAAGTTGAAACAGAGCAGGGTCCTTTCGACACCACAAAAGCAACTACCGCTGCTGTTGTGGCCCAACTTATGGAGCAGCTTGCCATCCCCGGGGTAACAGTAGCATTGGTAGATGCAGAAACCGGCTTTACATGGACACAGGGCTTTGGATATGCAGATACCATTAACCGCACTCCTGTTGACGAGACAACAATTTTCCAAATTGCGTCAGTGTCCAAGCCAATGACAGCAATCGCAGTTATGCAATTGGCAGAACTGGGTATTATAGACCTTGACACACCAATCGTCGAGTATTTGCCGGCATTTTCTCAATTACCTTCCATTGCAGGTGAGGGCAATTACAGAAATGTTACAGCCCGCATGCTGCTTACGCATACATCAGGAATTTTGGCAAGCTTCATAGGATACGAATTAGTAACCTATAATAGTCACAATACAAATGTTATGCAGTATTTCCTAGATCGTCTTGCGGTAAACACGATGATGCACGCAGAAAACAGCATATACCAATACAATAATAACGGTTATGTTTTGCTTGGTATCCTTGTGGCGTATCTTACAGGTAACGATAATTTATTCTACGATTTTGAATACTATGTTCACGAAAACATGTTTTCTCCAATGGGTATGACTCATACAAGCTTTATTCAATCGGATGCATTAATTCCGTATATGGCTCGCCCGTACGATGTTGAAGGCAGCCAAACAGAGCTGGTATTTTGGAATTGGGGCCCTGCAGGTGGTGCAATTTCCAATGCTCACGACATGGCAAGGTTTATGCACTTTATCCTTGGCGGCGGTGTATTTGAAGGAAGGCGGATATTGACACAAAACTCTATTAATCAAATGCTTGCCGTTCACGATTTCGATTTTTCACTTGCCCACGGGGGCATGGGTTATGGTCTTGGATTTATAAATGCCGTTGCCATGGACGGTACAAGAAATTTGGGTCACAATGGCACAGTTATCCATTACCACAGCGGTATGAACTTTGACTTAGAGGCTGGTATTGGTGTTTTTGTTTCCACAAACAGCGCGTCTGCTCTACCTGCTGCGGGTGTTATGTCGTCAATCATTCTGCAAACCGCAGTAGCAGAAAAAACCGGCAATGTGAACATTGTACTTCCCGTATTGGCAGACCCAGACGCAGTAGAAATTGAAATGAGCGCAGAAGAGCTGTCTGCATTTGAAGGTTTATATACAGGTCCCACGGAATACTATGTCATTCAAGTAATTGATGGCGTCCTTAATATGATTATCCCGGTAATAATTGAGCAATTACCGTCAATCCCTCTTACACCAATGTCCGACGGCAGCTTTGACTCTTTGCTGGGCAGAGTATGGTTTACAAATGTAAATGGTACCGACGTTATTAAACTTGGAGACTTTGGGTATCACATCATAGGCCTTAAAGCCGACAACATGGAATACTTTGTTGCCACAGAAGATTTTATAACCTATTATGTTGGCGTTTTTGAAGCTCGTCCTGTTGCCGGTGAAGCATTGCTTATGACTCACCTTGTATATGGCGTGGATGCACTAGGTTTTGCAACACTACAATCTATTAACGCCCATGGGCTTAACCCGGCTTCGCCAATTCCTATAGGCGACCCTGCATGGGATTCTTTTGAAGGCGGCGAGCCTATTTACGAAGTTGACGAAGATGGTGTGCTAATTAGCTTTAGAGTGCTTGGTATGGACTTTGTAAGAGTAGAATAAAAATTTATAAACAAGAGAAGGGCCGTTCACCTCGAACGGCCCTCATTTTTTATTTATTAGCGCGTTATTATTGCCGGTTGAATTTGCCTGCCGTCCATGGCATATAAGGCTGATTCTAACAAAAGTGACAAGTCTGCGGTCATGCTGGTTGGTTTTATCTCGGGGTTATCCTGTCCAAAAGGCACAAAGTAAATATTTTTTGTATTATACAACTTCATAATATTTGTGCCATTCATGCCAAGTGCATCGTTGGAAAATAAGGCTAGTAAAAGGGGTTTGCCGTTGCGCAGCGTGGCTTTTGATGCTAAAGTAACAGGCCCGTCGGAAATGCCGTTTGCAAGCTTTGCAATTGTATTTCCTGTTGCCGGGGCAATTATCATAATATCCAATTGGATGTCGGGACCGAAGGTTTCCGCTTCGGTAATGGTATGGATTGCATCCTTTCCGCAAATTTCGGATATTTTGCATAAATACGAATCTCTATCATGAAAACGCGAACTGCAATTGTTTACATTGTCTGATACTATTGGATAAACATCTGCCCCCAAGTCTTTCAACTTTTGCAGTGGCTGCAGTATTTCCAAAGAAGTACAAAATGACGCTGTTATTCCAAAACCAATTTTTTTGTTTTTAAATATCATTTTCCTTTCCCCCTTAAAACAATGTCGATATACTCCCCAAGAATTTCCCCGGCGGTTTTTACAGCATACTTACCCGGAATCCCGGGCAGCAGTGCGGATTTACTATTTAGCTTTTTTGCAAGCTCCATATTAAACCCATAAGGCTGCGACGCAATATCTATTAAAAGTGCGCCATTGGTATCTTCCAACATTTCGTCTGTAAGCACACATGTGGGTACAGTGTTTACAATGGCATCAAAGGTTAGTTTGCTAAGCTCACCTGAGTAAGCAGGTGTAATAGAGTCTGCCTGTGCTGCGCACTCTTTTTCTCTGTTTCTTACAAGGGCAAAAACCTTTGCACCAAGAGAGGAAAGCCGTAATGCCAAGTCCCGCCCGCAAACGCCATAACCAATTACAAGAATGCGGCTTCTTGCTATGGTGTGGCTTAAATTGTGTATAAGGTAAGCTATTACCCCCTCAGATGTAGGAATGGCATTTTTAATTGTGGTACCCTTGTCCTCCATCATCACATGATATTTAATATCATACTTCGCACATTTTTCCGCAAGATAATTGCTTCTAACCCCGGAAAAAACCGGCGTATTCTTGCTTAAATCTGCAAAGTATTCGTCGTTGTATATGACTTCATCCACACTCTCTTTAAAAGGGAAAATAGCAAAATCTAAATTCCCGGGCCAAGTGTGCGGGGCATGAAAAAAATAGCCTTTATCCTCCAAGTAGTTTTGTGTGTGCCGGTACCGTATATCGTCCTTTAATATAATCCCTTCCATTTTGTTCTCCAATCTGTAAGTCATTAGTAATATTTTATGCCGGAAGACTATATTAGGGGACAAAAGAAAAGACTTCTTGCATTATTGAAAGCCCATGCAAGAAGTTTATTGTTTATTCAAAAATTTTCTGTAAAAAGCATTGCGGTATTTGCTTGGCGTTGTCCCTTCTAAGCGTTTAAACACGCACATAAAATATTTATCGTCTGCAAAGCCAACCATACCAGCAATTTTATTTATCGAGTCGCTGGAAGAAAGTAATAGCTCTTTTGCGGCATCAATTTTGGTGCGATTAATAAAATTTAGAAGAGAATCCCCTGTGTATTTTTTAAACACACTTGAAAGGTATCCGGGGTGATAGTTAAAAGTTGATGCTACAAATGAAACACTCAAAGTCTCTGTTTTATGTGTACGTATCCAATCCATTATTATAACAACTTGTTTATATGTAGTCGAAATGTTCTCCAAACTATTGTCCATTACAAAGCTTGTTGTTATTTCTAGGCAAAGCAAACTTAAAGCATAATGAACTGTATAGCCTGTGTATATTTTTTTCTTTGCTGCATCCAAGAGCTGTTTAAAATACAGCATGCTTCTTTCTCCATGAATAAGACGGCCAACCTCTGGAATAATGTAGTAGTCATGATGCTCTTCACTGTTAACGGTTATATGCTTTAACTGTTTACTTATTTCGTCTTCATTAACAATTTTGTAGTTGTCGTCCCAAACAGTAAAATGACACCAATAATAGGCTACTTCACCGTCGGATGGTCTAAAGCCTTTATGTTCCATTCCCGGGAATAGCAATATGTATTGATTAGGGCCTATTTCATAGGGTTTCCCATTTTGCTCAATATACAAAACGCCTTTGTAACATAAAATCAATAAAAACTCGTTGGGTATAATGCGCTGTGCATGCAAGAAATTATCGTGGTTAACTAAATTTCCGCATCCAGCAAGCAGTAATGGTTTACTACAAGGGGAAACAAAATACCTCATAATAAGTTTTCCACCTTTCCTGCATATATACTGGAATATACGCTCGTTCCCTTAACTTCATTATATAGCAATGTTAAATAATTTTTATTATGAAGTGTTTTGAGGTAAAGTTAATAGTTGAAAAAGAACTGCTTCACCTCACAAGAGGCAAAGCAGTTCTTTTTGTTGATATTTTACCAAGTAATGATAGCAGCTCTATTTGCACTATCCCACTCTACGTTGGCATCAAAAGCATACATAACAAAACGTAATGGCACAAATATGCGGTCTTCCACTATTATTACAGAGCCCATTCCATCAGGCAGCATTTCGTCTGCAGGAATTACAAGCGTACCTGTGGGAAGATGAATAAGTGCTGAACGTGTTGCACTATCCCACTCTACTCTCATTCCAAGTGCTTCGGACAGAGTACGCAGCGGAATCATCATGCGATCTGTAGCTGCTTCGATAAATACTACACCAACTCCTGTGCGCACTTGCCCATTTAATACATAGTCTGCATGCCCATTTGTAAAAATAAGAGTATTTGCAGCTTGCGGCAATTCAATTGGAGGCTCGGCATCATATTCGTCATAGTCTGCATCATCGTATTGTCCGTAATCAGTATCGTCCTCATCCACATACTGCTCTTGCTCATAATCAGGTGGAATGGTGATATCTACTTGTTGGTTACGTGGTATCCATGGTGTTAGAGGTTGCAGAGGTGCTTGCTCCGGTGTTGGTGGCGGCAGCGGAGGAACTGGAGGGACCGGAGGGACCGGAGGTTGAACTGGTGGATCCGGTAGTATAATCTGCTGTGGTGTAAGGTTTACGGTTACTGTAAGAACCGCATCTACTCCATCACGGGTTACAGTAATTTCAAATGTTTCATTGATTGCAGGCTGGCCCGGTGCAGGGCGTATACCTGTAACATTTATAACGCCTGTTGTTTGGTCAACGTCAACAGTAATTCCTGTAGGTGCTGTATAGTCTAGTGTAATTGTGCCTGTTGCTGTACCACCCACTATTGATGTTGCTGAAAGAGTTGTATCGTTTAATACAACATTACCTGGAGTAAATGTTAATATTGGCGGTGGCTCAACAAAATTAATTGTGAAATCCTGTGTGAAATTTTCTCCTACCGATATGCCATTTGCAATAGTAGCTCTAACAACCACATCACCTACAGCAGTTGCAGTAACGATGTTGCCGTTTATAGTTGCAGGGCCACTAATTACAGACCAAACTATATTTTGATTAGTTGCATCGTGTGGAGATACAACTGCATGGGCTAAGGTAAGAGCTACTCCAACTGTACCGCTATTTGGTACAAATCCAATTTGTACTACAGGAACGAAAGGCACATAACACAATTCACATTCACAATCGTATTCACATTCGCCTTCGTATGGTACACCTACAGAAACGCCAACACCCCAAATTGTTAAGCCGGCGGTAGAAGCATTTCCTGTATTGTGGTTATCGTAAGACATCGCAGTAAAGGTTTGCACCCATGTTTGCTGGTCTTCGTCAAACTGGCGAAGGAATACACCGTTGTATGTTATGCCATTAAGAGTAATATTAGCAATATTTGTGCCGCCAAGTTCCCATGCGCCAACTACAGTTCCAAATGAATCTGTAATGTCACCATTTGATTCAAAACGATATAATACAGAATTGATTGTGTGAGTTGGGTTGCCTTGACTGGTACCGCCTGCATTTTGACGGCCAAGTTCTACAACTTTAAAGTCGCCAACTAAAGCTGCCCTACTAAAGCTGCGCGCACCTTGACCACCGTCGAAGCGTAGTGGCGCAAGAACAAACCAGCCATTGCAATTCATAAATGCTTCATGAACACGCACACGATGGCCCTCTCCCTGTCCTGTGAAGCGGGTATGGAAGACTTTCAGATACATATCATCGTAATGAATCATGCCTCCATGTCCGGGAGAAAGGTGGCCTGTGCCCGAATGGCTTTCTTGGGTTGTGCCAACAAAACGGACACCTGCAAGCATTCTGTTACCAAGTACACCATGAACAAATTCCTCGCCATCGGAGGCCAACCATCTGGCTGCGCCCCCACCTTGGAGTGGGTTTGCCTGGACATGAACCTGGTCAATTCTACTGTCCTCAAACGGCCCCCATACATAGCGTGAACGGAACATACGCACATGGTATCCGCCGTAAGAGGCAAGCCATCCCATTGTTATAAACATATAATAGTAGCCGGATGTTTCGCTAAATATCATATGCGGGCCTTCACCGGAGTGGTGAGTTAAGGCAAGTAACAATCTGCCATAGCCATCATTTTCACGGTTAATTTCGGATATTTCGCGGCATATAGCCAGGCCTGTATCTTTACACAATTCCAACAAGAACATACCGCCGTCATAGGAACCATAAACCATCCAGAGCCTGCCTTGTGAGCAGAAGAATGGGCTGGCATCAATTGTGTTAGGGTGAATGCGTGGGTCGAAATGCGGCGGCGTTGCGCCATCCGGTGCCCACATTGCCAGGTTTCTTGCGCCGCGTGGGCCAGGCCGGCCTGTATTCGCACCTCCTGGGGCAAAGTCGTAATTGTATTTGACTTGTACGCCATCCAGCCAACGGTTAGCTCCGCCGCTCATTGCAATGCGTCCATTGGTAAACCATGGCCCTTCGATACAATCTGCCACAGCAACGCCAATGCTGGCTAATGGGCCGGGGCGGCCTTCACCAATACCGGCAGATAAACTGTAATAGTGGAAGAACCTACCGTTTACCTCTATAATTTCGCTTGCCCAGAGAATAAGAGTGTTTGGGTTAGCCGGATGATAAGCACCGGTAAAGTATATCTGATCATACATTGTTTCTATTGCCGGGTCAGGGTTATCCTCCATGAAAGCCCAAAATCCGTTAGTGTTATTCCTTTGTGGATATGCGCCGTAGTTAACAGATTCCCAATACATAAAATCACGGGTTCTTGCGGCACCAAGGTTTGTGCCAATAGCATAAAACCAACCATTTGCTGCTCTTTGTCTTAATAAAGAGGGGTCGTGAATTGTTACTTCGCCAAATACAGGGTTTGGTGGGTCTGTATATGCCATATTTGCGCCCGGCAGCATATAGCGGTATGGGTCCGGAAGTAAGTCAAACATTTCATAAATCATTTGTGCTGTTAGTGCACCGTCAAATATTTTTACATCACTTATTGCGCCAACAAAATTATCATGTGCCGGTACATGGTTCATACCCAAGAAGAAATGCCCTAATCCTTGCTCAAATCTGCTTTCCAGCCATGTAGTTGCACCAGGAGCAACGGATGTTCCACGTCTTACGCCATTTACATAAAGGGATGCTCTACCGCTTGATACTACTACGGCAATATGCTGCCATTCGTTGGCAGTAAGGCCGGTATCGGCAAAGTAATTGCGAGCTGGCGAATCCATTCTAAAGCCAAAATTGCCGCTACCCGCTGCACCACCATAGGTAGATGCGCCATGAATCATAATATGCTGGTTTTGTGCTACACCGCCGGCAAATATCGACCTGTTACTGTTTGGCAATAGTGCCGGCCTGGTGCCCGGTTCGCCGGGTATTTCCGGTCTAACCCACATGGCAATGGTGTAATTTTGTGTATTAATAAGGCCTGCGCCCAAATATAAACCTGCAGTACCGTCCAGGCGGACTGCACTGTTTGCTTCACCATGCCTGTTTGGCACAAAAGTAATACCATCTGCTGCTGTTGTATTTTCCGGACGGTCTAAAACAATATTGTTAAAGTTATCAGCTTGGGTTCCTGTAACAGGGGCTATAGGGATGGCTCCGCCAAGGCTGTTGTTAAATTCCCAGGCCAATGCACCGTTTGCATCCCGTGCAGGTATGGTTGGAGCAAGAACTCCTGACGGAACTGCCGGTACTTCGTAAGGCAGCCGGACAACGTTAGCTACAATATCATGTGGGGCGGGTTCGTTTCCTGCCGCAAGAGCAGCAATCCCTGCAGAAGTTATCATTGCATTGTCATAAATGCGGACATCTTGCATCATGCCTTCAAATGGAGGCTCGTATCCGAAGTTGACACCCAGCATAAAATCTGCCCAGGCTGCACCTTGGAAAAGATTTGGGTGGTTTGTAACCTGGTTATCAAACACACCATTGATATAAAGTCTTGCCGTAGTATTGGTTGCGCCTGGGGTTGCGGATGCGCAAAATACAGTTAGTGCCAAGTGACTCCACTCATTTAAAGGAATGATATTGCCGGAACCCGAACCAATATGCCACCAAGGTCTTCCCCAGTTGTTAAACCATGAATGAGTGAATAGCGGATCCCAATGGGCTCTTGGAACAATTGCAATAAAACGGTCACGCTCTGCCGCGGCAAAAAATGCCGGTGTTGCGCCTGTAAACTGGCTTGGGTTAACCCACATAGAAATTGTATATGTGGGGGACGTAATTATTTCGTTGCCCAAATTGATTCCGCTATTGCCGTCAAAAACTGCGGCTTGACCAATGCGGCCCGGTGCAAATGTAATGTTGCCCCCCGGTACGCCAATTGCGTTACCCACAACGGTTGCATCAACCTCTGTACCGGTTAAGTTGCCGTCAAATGTCCAGTGGTGCAATGTGAATTCGCCTTGCGGAGGAAGTTGCGGCACATAGAATGGGTCATGTAACTGCCTTACTTCTGTGGCTGATAATACGCGGTTAAAAACCATAAGGTCATCAATTGCGCCGCGGAAGCGAGGGTCGTTGAACATGTTAAAGCCAAAAAAGAAATGTCCTGGATTGTTTACATCCGAAAATAAGTCTGCTACAGGGCCCGGAACGCCGGAATACGTTTGCTCCAGGGGCACACCGTTTAGATAGATGGATACCACGCCACCTTCCACTGTAAAGGCAACGTGTTGCCATACATTGGGTACTATAGGTGTGGTTGTGACATTATCTGACCAAAGAGTACCGGACCAGAAGCCCAAACCACCTTGGGTACCACGCATACTGGATGCCGCATGTGTGGAAATCCATCTTTCTTGCGGCGAGTCCAATGTTCCAAAGAACATCGAGCCAAAGCTATTGTTCATTGCTGCCCCGCCCCATGGAGTTGCAGTACGCTGAGGGTTTACCCAAAAGGCTATTGTATAGTTATGGTTGTCGATAATGCCGGTACCCAAATATAAGCCTGTTGTGCCTGCAGAGGCAGCAGGGTTTAAATGTACAGCACTGTAGGGGGTGCCATGCCTGTCTTCTACAAATACTACTGCGGCAGGATTGGCTACATTTTCCGTAGAAATAATAGCATTGAAGCGACCGCGCCAGCCACCGGCAATACCACCATATAAATGATTAACTGCAATTGCGCCATCAAGGCTGTTGGTAAACTGCCAGTGAATTGCACCATGCATAAGTGTACCTGGTGCGTTAACACGGGCAGGCACAACAGGCATATGAATAAGCGGCGGGTTGCATTCCATGCATGTAAGGTCGTTGCAGCCCTCTGGCGGGCATGTTGTTGGTACAATTATATCGGTTAAGGCAGGTTCTTGCATATTAAACAGAGCTGTAATACCTGCAGGGGTTAGGAGTGCATTATCGTAAATACGCACTTCCTGCATCATACCTGTAAACGCAGGGTTCCACCAGTTTACGCCAAGGAAAAATTCCGGCAGCGTTGGGCCGTCAGAGCCGAAAAGAACATCCGGCATTCCCGGGTTCCATCCGGTTTGAGGCACATTATTTATATAGTAGGTCAGTGTGTTTCCATCAACTGCAATTGCCATATGTGACCATTGATTTGCAGGAATTGCATTGCCGGCAAACCATGGATGTCCGCCGCCAACAGGGTTTGCATATATCCAAACATGTGAATAGGCTTGGCTCCAAGGGGTACGTGTTACAAACTGAAGGTTGCCTCTGGTCGGATAGTAGACAAAAAACATAGGGAAGTATGGCAATACTTCCTGAGGGTTAACCCAAAAAGAAATGGTAAATGTAGATGATGTAATGTGACCACTGCCAAGATTTAGCCCGCTGTTTCCGTCAAATACAGCAGCTTGGCCTTGGTGGCCCGGGGCAAAAGCAATGTTACCCCCTGTACTATTTGGGCGGTATCCGGTTACTGTTGCACCGTCCAGGCTGCCATCAAGTGCCCATCTGTGAAGTGTGGCACCAACAGGCACTGCACTGGTTGCAAGAATACCATAATCCCCTGTATTGTATTCTTCATTGTGTTTATAACTTGAAAGATAAGGTTCTAGCTTGTCCTCCTCTAAGTTATCATACAAATATTCGTCATATTCATATGTGTTTTCGCCGGGGTTATTGGCTGTATAGTGATAATTTTGGCGGCTTGGCTCATTTTGTGTTTCGCCCAGTAAATTTACAGGAACATACACGGTTGAAAAAAATAAAATAAAAGCCATAACCACAGCTATAGTCCTGGAAGTTCCTCTTTTCTTTAAATAGTCCACCTCTGTTCTTCCTCTCGTTGTTTAATTTGGCTACATGTCTAGTTTAACTCGTAAATATTTAAAGACATGTTGCACTTTACACAAGTATATTTTTGTGCAAACACAACAACAAGTCTAAATATCGTAGAAAAAGTTCATAAATCAAAGGTATTATTTATTTTTATGCCACAATAGTAAGATTGATTATAATATCTACATAAATTTTCCAAGGGGCAATTTTATCTCCTTTTAATAAATCATGTATTTCTTACTAATGTTTGACATTTCTATGATTGAATTTTGGCGAATGTTGCTATATAATACGCCAATGAGGGAATTACATTTCAGCATTGGGCACAATGCTTCTGAGAGGGATTTTAGTGGCAAAAATTAAAGGTATCTATGTACCCCACCATAAAAATACGGCAAAGTATATACCAGAGGCTATAGCTACGCCGCCGCAGGTACGGCTTCCCATGTCCATGCACAGCGGCACACCGGCAACGCCCATAGTTGCAGTGGGGGACAGTGTAAAAATCGGACAGCTTATTGGTGAAGCCACGGGCAGGGTTTCTTCGCCTATCCATGCCAGCGTGTCGGGTACAATTAAAAGCATCGACGACTTCGACCCTGTTACAGGTGAAAAGGCGGTTTCTATTGTAATATCATCTGACCAGGAGCAAGTTACCTACGAAGGCATTACTCCCCCTGTTGTAACAAATACAAATGAATTTCTTAACGCTGTACAAAATAGCGGTGTTGTTGGCCTTGGTGGTGCGGGTTACCCAACTGCACCAAAGCTTACGCTTAAAGAAGGCACAGACCTTGATTATATTTTAGTCAACGGTGCGGAATGCGAGCCATATATCACTTCCGATACGCGTGTAATGGTTGATGATGCGGATAACGTGTTTGAAGGGTCGCTTCTAATGAAGAAGTACCTTAACCCAAAGCAAGTTGTAATTTGTATCGAAGATAACAAGCCGGAAGCCATTGCAAAGTTACAGGCACTTACGTCAAATGCAGATGGGGTTTCTGTTCATGTTTTGCCATCTAGCTACCCCCAAGGGGAACGTAAGGTGCTTGTATACAATATTACAGGGCGAATCGTACCGGAAGGTGGCAGACTCACAGATGTTGGCTGCATTGTTATTAACTGTACTACAGTGGCGGTTTTTACCAAATATATAAAAACAGGCATGCCTCTTACGCATAGAGTTGTTACTGTAGACGGCTCTGCAGTAAAATCTGCCAGGAACGTAATAGTACCTATAGGTACGCCAATAAGGTTATTGTTTGACCACTGCGGCGGCCTGACAAAAGATGCGCAAAAAATAATTATGGGCGGCCCCATGATGGGTAAAGCCGTACCAAGTTTGGATATGCCCATAACTAAAGTTATAAATGCGGTGCTTGCATTAACCGCAAAAGAATCGAAGCCTGCTGTTGAAACTGCGTGTATCAAATGCGGGCGGTGTATTCAGGAATGTCCAATGAACCTTATGCCATCCCATATCGAAGATGCCTTTGAACAAAAAAACATACCTGCTTTAAATAATTTGAAGGTAAACATGTGTGCAGAGTGTGGGTGCTGTGCTTATATTTGCCCGGCAAAGCGACCCTTGGCACAGGTAATGGCTTTATCCAAAAATATGCAATGGGAGGCGAGACAAAAATGACAGAAGACACAAACAACAAGTTAATAGTTTCATTTTCGCCTCATACCCGTATGAATGTTTCTACTAACCGCATTATGCTGGATGTAGTAATTGCTCTCATACCTGCCTTTATAGCGTCTGTGCTTATTTTTGGCCCCCGGGCCGCTCTTATAACGGGCGTATGTGTGTTGTCTTGCGTTTTATTTGAAGGTGTATATCAAAAACTGCTAAAAAAACCTGTTACAGTTACAGATTTTTCTGCAGTGATAACAGGTTTGCTAATTGCCTTTAACTTGCCTGTAACTATCCCTTTATGGCAAGCTGTTATTGGCTGCTTTATGGCTATTATAATGGTGAAGCAGCTTTTTGGCGGCCTTGGGCGCAACTTTGCCAACCCAGCAATAGTTGGACGGATAGCGTTGTTTATTGCGTTTCCCGTTGCTATGGGCGCCGCCTGGTATATGCCGGAAGCACCATGGGCATCCCCGGGTTGGATGCTGCTGGTAGACGCAGTATCATCACCTACGCCACTGCATTATTTAACAGACAGAAGCATGACTGTCCCGGATATGATTAGCGCATTGCCGTCGTTACGGGATATGTTTCTTGGTGTCCGCGGCGGCACAATTGGGGAAACAAGTGCATTGGCCTTGCTTTTGGGCGGCGGTTACTTACTTTTCCGTCGTGTTATCCGCTGGCACATACCTGTTTCGTTTATAGCTACAGTTGCCATACTTACGTTTATATCAGGCAGTTTCTCCTTCAGCTTTATGACGATGCAATTACTGGCGGGTGGGCTGGTACTTGGCGCAATTTTTATGGCTACAGACTATGTTACTTCGCCGCAAACAAGTAAAGGGCGCATCGTATTTGGTATTGGTTGCGGGCTTTTGACGGTGGTTATACGCCAATTTGGCAGTTACCCGGAAGGCGTATCCTTCGCCATATTGTTTATGAATATTCTTGTTCCCTTTATAAATAAGTTTACAATGACAAAACCGCTTGGGGGTAAAAAGACATGAAAAACGATTTTATATTCCCAATTCTTGCGTTATCTTTAATATGCTTTGTCATGACGGGTGCTCTGGCCCTGGTTAACAATGTTACACATTCTATAATTGAAGAATCTGCCTATAACCGCGCCCACGAGGCCATGGGTGATATAATTCCCATGGCTGACGAGTTTGTTGCTATCCCGTTGGATGCTTTGCCAACCACCGTTGTTGCTGCTTACAGGTCGGCGAATGGTGCAGGATATATCTTTATTGTTAGCACCCGGGGCTTTGGTGGCGAAATGCGGATAATGACAGGCATATGCGGCAACGGTAATTTTATCGGGTCATCTGTGCTGGCACATAACGAAACTATCAGCTTTGCAAACAGAGTATTTGCCGTAAGAGATGCTTACGAGGCACGGGGGCAAAGCTTATTGGAAGCGGATGTAATTACAGGCGCAACAAGATCTTTTAGAGCATACCAATATGCAATTAGATATGCACATGAAGCATTTGATGTATTAAGGGGGAGTGGACAATGAGCAAATTAGCAATATTTATGAAGGGCATTGTACGGGAAAATCCCGTTCTTGTATTAGTTCTTGGGCTGTGTCCTGCACTTGCCGTTTCAACCGATGCTGTTAATGCAGTAGGCTTAGGTGCGGCAACCACATTTGTTTTACTATGCTCGAACATTACAATATCGCTGTTGCGTAAAGTAATCCCGGATAAAGTGCGTATTCCATGTTACATTGTGCTTATAGCAGGTTTTGTGGCATTGGTTCAAATGATTGTAGAGGCATATTTTTTCAGTTTGCATATGGCACTTGGTATTTTCTTACCCCTTATTGCGGTAAACTGCGTTATCTTTGCACGGGCAGAAATGTTCGCCAGCAAAAATACTACTTTCAATTCTGTTGTTGATGCCCTTGGCATGGGCGCAGGTTTTACACTTGCACTGCTGATTATTGCTACAATGCGTGAAATATTGGGCAGTGGGACTTGGTTTGGTATGGCTTTGCCTGTGCTTACAGAGTTTAACCTTCCGTTAATGACACTTGCCCCCGGCGGGTTTATTGTATTTGGTGTTCTTATTGCTGTTGTTAATAAAATAACCCAAAACCGCCGACAAAAAGAAATTACATGCACAAATTGCCCGTCTGCTATGGCATGTGGGATTGGCCGCATGCATATAAGCACCGGGGCAGAAAGTATGAAAGGGGGCGTTGAATAATGAATTTTGGTACATTTATTGTAATTATAATGGGTGCGGCTCTTGTTAATAACTATGTACTTAATCGTTTCTTGGGTATTTGCCCATTCCTGGGTGTTTCTAAAGATACAAAAAGCGCACTTGGCATGAGTTTTGCCATTATATTTGTAATGATAATGGCAACGGCTGTTACGTGGCCTATACAAATTTTCCTGCTGGAACCGCATGGGTTAGGTTTTTTGCAGATTGTGGCGTTTATCATTATTATAGCGGCCTTGGTTCAGCTTACAGAAATTGTGCTTAAACGGCATATCCCCACATTATACAAGTCCCTAGGCGTGTATCTGCCGCTTATGACTACAAACTGCGCAATTATTGCTGTAACAATTACGAATATAACCGAAGGGTTCGGTTTTATTGCTTCCCTGAGTCATGCTTTTGGGGCAGGGTTAGGCTTTTTACTTGCAATGGTGCTGTTTTCCGGCATCCGCACATATACAGACAGTGCAAATCCGCCTGCTTCATTTAAGGGGTTGCCCCTTGCCTTAATTTCTGCTGCCATTTTATCGTTGGCGTTTTTTGGTTTTGCCGGCGTGGCAGAAAATCTATTTCAATAGACTTGTCTAATAGAGCAAGGACGGCTTGACCCGACTGAAAGGAATGGAATCAAACATGGACACTATACTCATTGCGGTTTTTTCCATAACACTAATTGGCGTAGTGTGTGCCGCCATTTTAAGTCTTGCGTCAAAAATAATGCACGTTGCGGTAGACGAACGCATAAAAAAAATTAACCTTGCATTGCCCGGTACAAATTGCGGTGCATGCGGGTTTCCGGGTTGTGGAGGCTATGCTTCTGCACTTGTAGAGGATTCTGCTGTTAAGGGTAACCTTTGCACACCTGGGGGAGCCACTGTTGTTGCACAAATAAGCGAAATTTTGGGCAAAGAAAACGAAGAGGCTGCTAGCAAAGTGGCTGTAATCCATTGCGGCGGCGATGCGGGCACACAAAATAAAAAAATGACTTACACGGGCATACCAACATGCTATGCAGCTGCAACGGTTTTTTGCGGCGAAAATGCTTGTGCATACGGCTGTCTTGGTTATGGCGATTGCAAGCTTGCCTGTCCTTCCGACGCAATTTGTATTGCAAATGGCCTTGCTATTGTAAACAGGGCAATTTGTACAGGCTGCGGCTTATGCGTTAGTGCTTGCCCGCATAAAATAATATCTATACAAAACAGCGAGTCAAAAACTCATATCGCCTGCAGTAATATAGAAAAAGGTGCAGTAGTGCGAAAAAAGTGTACAAAGTGCTGTATAGGATGTGGAAGATGTGTCCGGGAATGTCCGGAAAATGCAGTTATTGTTGAAAATAATCTTGCAAAAATAGATTGTGAAAAATGTACTGATTGTGGTCATTGTGCGGGTATCTGCCCTACTAAGTGCATACAGGTGTTTTATCCTTGCAATGCGTTATGAGCCTTTGGGTTTGATATATAGACATTGATGCTCACCGGCTTTCCATTAATTCGTTCTTGCTTGCTTTTCAAGTTACAATAAGGCTTTTAACACACCTATCTGTCTTGACTGCTATACCCATCTATATTGTCAAGCTTAAATTTCCAAAACTCCATCAACACTTTAATTTTGTTTAATGCTTCGGAATCGGGATTATTAAATGTGATTTCGGATGAACAAAGATTATTATATTCTTTTCCGAAAATCATTTTGGTTGCTCCACGTTCCTCATGGTCGCATCCACAAAAATCGCCCCTGCATTTTTGGATATTTGCTTGTGCAAAACTTTTAATACTTTCATCTATCGGGAATCCGTCATGTTCACGGAAAGGACAATCACAAATACACCACCCACCGGACATATCATTTTTGTAAGATATGATTATGCACATCAATTCGTTTTTGTAACAGAAACGTGCGCCATCGTCGGCTGTCATGCCCATATTTTTCATGTGTGTTACAAAATCCAACGCATTTGCTAATGCATCACCGCTAAGGTTTTCTTTGAGATTGCTTTCGATTGTTTTTTTGTCAGACATGATCTTTCCCCTTTATTTTTAATTTATGTGATTTAAGCCACCCCTGGTAACGAAACTAGGGCATACTCCACAAACTATGGTCCGTATGCAACAATTCATGTGCTTTTTCAGACAAAGGCTGTTTCAAAAATTCTTCATAAACTTTTTTTATTGCCGGGTTTTCGTGAGGCAGTCTGTTTGCAGCATTTTTATCTATGCCGTACAACACTTGCGAACGCTTTTGTGTGGCTTCAACACTTTCATAAATAGGCTGCCCGCCGCCGCAAACACAGCCCCCGGGGCAAGCCATTATTTCAATAAAATCATATACAGCCTCGCCGTTTTTTATTTTTTCTATAAGTTCTCGTGTGCTTGCAAGGCCGCTTACTACCGCAATGCGTATTGGCGTGCCGTTTAAGTCTATGGTAGTTTCGCACAGGTTGGCTGTTGTACGCATAACAGAAAAGGCATCTGGTTCCGGGTTTTTGCTGGTAACCATATAGTAAGCAGAGCGCAGTACAGATTCTGTAACGCCGCCGGAAGCACCAAATATAACGGAAACTCCAGCACCAAGGGGGTCGTCAAAGTTTTCCTCCGGCAATGTACATACATTGATATTGCGGGTTTTTAGCATTTGTATAAGTTCGCGGCTTGTTATAACGGCATCAACGTCCTGCCCGTATTCTGTGCTGCTCATGCCGGGCAATTCGGATTCATGTTTTTTTGCTATGCAGGGCATAACTGAGACAGAGAAAATTTTTGCAGGGTCAATTTCATTGCGGTTTGCAAACCATGTTTTGACGATTGCGCCAAACATTTGCTGGGGGGATTTGGCGGTAGAAAGATGGGGCGTCAGTTCCGGGTATTGAGATTTCACAAATCGCATCCAGCCCGGGCAGCAAGATGAAAATAAGGGCATCTTGTCCCCGTCCTTTTTGGATATTATCTGTAAAAATTCGCGGCCTTCTTCCATAACTGTAAGGTCTGCCGCAAAGCCGGTATCAAAAACATAATCTACACCAAGGGCACGCACTGCGGCAACTAATTTGCCCTGGGCTTCACTGCCGTATTCTTCTGCCCATGCGGCACGTACTGCAGGGGCAATTTGTACCACTACTACTTTGTCCGGGTTATAAATTGCGTCAAAAACTTTAGTGGTATCATCCCGGGCACTAAGGGCACCAACAGGGCAGCCGGTTACGCATTGCCCGCAAAGGGAGCAATCGCTTTTGTCAATTGTTTTGCCATGGGCAACGTTTACATTAAGGTGTGCTGCCATGCCCCGTGTATCCCAAACTCTTAATGATTGCACTTTGTCGCATATTTTTATGCACCTCATGCAATTTATGCATTTGGATGAATCACGGATTAGAGGAAAGTCTTCCGGCCATTTAGCACGTCGGAACTTTTTTTCGTATGGGACGTTGGTAATATTTAAGTTCTTGGTTAGGGTTTGAAGAGTGCAGTTTAAGTTGCGAGTACAGGAAGTGCAATCTGCATTGTGTGCAGAAAGTACCAATTCAATGTTAATGCGCCTTGCGTCAATTACCCGGTGACTGTTTGTATTAACTACCATGCCATCTTCTGCAACCATATTACAAGCAGCGGATAACTTGTCATCACCTTCAACTTCCACAAGGCATATACGGCAGGCACCAACTTCGCAAATATCTTTTAAATAGCACAGGGTAGGAATTTTTATGCCGGCAAGTTTTGCCGCTTCAAAAATAGTGGTGCCTTCTTTTACATTTATAGGCTTATTGTCAATTGTTATGGTTACCATGCTAAAACCCTCCCGTCTCTGAGTGTGCCCATGCCAAAGTGGTCGCAGCGCAAACATCTGGAGCATTCTTGTTCCATTTCCTCGTTGGACATTGGCAGCTCCACCATTTCAAAATCCTGTTTCCTGCTAATTGCTTCGCGTTCTCTGTCTGCAACTCTGCCGCATTGGGCTTTATGTTTGTAGGAAGCGGGGGGAATTTCTATACCCAGAGAAATTTTATGCGAGAACCCAAGATAGCGGTCTATGTTTGCGGCAGAGACTTTACCGGCTTCTATGGCCTTAATAACCGTTGCCGGCCCTGTAGAGCAGTCGCCTCCAGCAAATACCCCGGGCATGTTGGGGATTGCGCAGCTAAGGTCTGCTTTTAACTGATCCCATTCAAGCTCTATCCCGCGCTCTTTAAAATAATCGGATTGTATTGTCTGACCAATTGCTACAATAATAATGTCGCAGTGTATATGCTCTTCTGGTTTATCCGCATTGCGGGGGAACGGGCGCCCTCCCTTGTACGCACCAATTATCTGGGGCTTGACAACAAGTGTCGTCACATTACCGTTACCGTCATCTTCGATACGTACCGGGGCCTTTAAGGCTATAAGCTCTGCCCCTTCTGCAATAGAACCTTCAACCTCGGCGGCAAGGGCGGTCATATCTGCTATTCGCCTGCGGTAAACACATCTTACAGATTTTGCACCCAAACGTATGCTTGTGCGTGTGGCGTCCATCGCTACATTACCGCCGCCTATTACAACAACGTTTTTGCCTGTAAAATCCGGCGGGGCATCATCGCCCATGTCCGATAAAAGCTGCACTGCGGAATAAACGCCGTTTAAATTTTCGCCGGGGATCCTAAGCTCCTTGTTGCCATGGGCACCTATGGTAATTAATACGCTGTCAAATTCCTTACGTAAATTCTCAAGTGTTTTATCTTTTCCTATTTCCACACCAAGGCATACATCTACACCAGCACTTGTTATTGCGTTTACATCATAGTCCAGATATTTGTCCGGCAACCTGTATACTGGGATACCATAGCGTAGCATCCCTCCCAGCTTTTGGCGTTTTTCATAAACTGTAACCTTGTGGCCCATAAGTGATAAATAATACGCCGCACTAAGCCCTGCCGGGCCGCCGCCAATTACAGCAACTGATTTGCCCGTAGGTGTACTGCATGGTTCCGGAGGCACTTCCCCGGCACGGTCAATGGCCGAGCGTTTTATGCTGCGGATATTTACGGCTTCGTCTATAATACCACGTCTGCAAAATTCTTCGCATGGGTACTCGCAAACAAGGGCACATGTACTTGGGAACGGGTTGTCCTTACGTATAAGGCGAACGGCATCTATAAACCGCCCATTAGCGCAAAGGGCTATGTATCCCGGTATATCAACTTGCGCAGGACAATTCCATGCACAGCGTACAGATTGATGCTTAATTAAACAGTCCCCGGTTGTCGTGTGAGACAGAAAATCTTTATTGAAAGTATCAATACAGTCAAGAACCAACTGTGCCGCATCAAATCCAATTGCGCAATCGGCAGAATCGGCTATAGCAGTTGCAGTTTGCTTAATAAGATTTATATCCCGGGCAGAGCCGTTGCCGTCAAGTATATTGTCAAGAATAGTAGCCATCCTATCAAGGCCCACACGGCATGGTGTACACTTGCCGCAACTTTGGGCCTGACAGAGTTTGAGAAATACGGCGGTTAGATCCACCGGGCATACGCCCCGCTCCCCGGATGCAACTCTGCGTTTAAGCCCAGAGTATAAATTGCTAATGGTTCTTTCGCCGTTTGGTGCGGTTTTTAGTGATATCCTCAAAATTAATCGCCTCCAAAATATACATGCCTGAATAGCTACATTGAAATGCCTATAAATAACAAAAAAACATATAAATTGCATATAATTCGTATTATACGATTTTTATATGACAAAAGCAATTATTCATGTCTGTTCCAGCTAATTTTATAGACATGACAAACACAAATGATATAATTTATAAAAAAGCACAAAAATTAAGAGGTGCTACGTGGATAAACGCAAGTTTATATGTAAGAAGGATTTTTTTGTAATAGGAATTGCTGCATTATTGGCTCTTTCTGTTTATGTATACACTGCTATAATCAAGGCAGACGCTACTGGCACACAGGCCAAAATTAGCTGGCGTGAAAATGTAGTTGTGACAGTAAGCCTTGAAGAGGATAAAGTATTTTCACTTGCAGAGCATCCAGCGGTCAAATTTATTGTAAGCAATGGTCGTATCGCCTTTTATAAATCCGATTGCCCAGACCAAATATGTGTAAGAAACGGCTTTTTATATGTATCTGGACAAAATGCCATCTGTCTCCCCAACCGGGTGGTTTTAACTATTGTTGGCACAACAAGCAGCGAATATGGCATAGATTTCTTTTTAGATTGAGGCACACCATGAAGAATACAAGAAATATTGCGTTTATGGGCATAATGCTGGCAGTAATAATTGTGCTTTCCTGGCTGGAGTTTATGATATCGTCAGCATTATTGCTGCCGCCTCATGTAAAATTGGGGCTTGCCAATATTGTAACAATGTATTGCGTGCTTTTTGTTGGCAAAAAATCTGCAATAACATTAAACATTATGAAATCCTTGTTTGTGTTTTTAACGCGCAGCCCAATTGCGGGGCTGCTTAGTTTATGTGGCGGGCTTTTATCTATAGTAGTAATTATTCTGCTTGTTTCAATTTTCAAAACTAAACTTTCTTACATTGCTATTAGTGTTGCAGGGGCAATTGCACACAATTTGGGGCAACTTACTATTATAGTGCCCATCATTGGTAGGTTTGTATTTTTAAGCTACTTGCCTGTAATGGTTATTGTGGGAATTGTTGCTGGTGTAATTACAGGGACTATTTTAAAAGTAACGCTGCCGTTACTTAATACAATTGATTTTACAAAATAGGGGCAGGTAACATATGATAAAGATTTTTATTATGTCAATTTTATTTTTTGCTACTCTTACAATAAGTGCATGCTCCCCCACAGGCGGCCTTACCAGGCATAGCGGCGGCTTTTTCTATGCCTTTGATACCTATATACAAATTACGATATATACAGAAACAGAACAGGAATTTGATGAGCATTTCTATGTTTTTAAAAATGCCTTTAAACGCTATCACATTCTTTTTGATGTATATAATAGTTACGATGGCATAAATAATATGCACACAATAAATTTAAACGCCGGCATTTCCCCTATAGTTGTTGACCCTGCAATAATTGATTTACTTACTTACTCCATTCAGGCATATCATTATACAGGCGGCATGTTAAACATTGCATTGGGGTCGGTGCTGTCCATTTGGCATGACTACAGGATGCACGGCCTTTCCTACCCCGAGTACGCAGTTGTTCCTTGCTATTATGCTTTGCGCAAAGCCGCCAACTACATGGATATCAACTACTTGATTATAGACGAAGAAGCCGGCACAGTTTTCCTGGCTAAAAAAGGGATGCTTTTAGACGTTGGGGCAACGGCAAAGGCATTTGCTATGGATAGAGTTGCAACTATCCTTGTAGAAAGGGGCGTTACTTCTGCAGTAATTGATGTCGGGGGCGATATTATAGCAATTGGAGAGGCTATGACCGGGGGCGGACGGCCTTGGAGCATTGGCATAAGAGATCCTGAAACAGGAGGCCTACTTGATGCTGTACGTGTACGGGATATGGCTGCTGCCACAAGTGGGAACCAACATAGGACATTTACCGTTGACGGTATACCTTTTAACCATATAATTGACCCCACAACACTTATGCCTGCGGTAAACTTTGCCTCTGTAGGTGTAATACACGAAAGTATAGCCATAGCAGAAATGCTTTCCACTGCACTGTTTATTTTACCATTGGATAAGGGATATGAACTGGCACAAAAGTTTAATGGTGCAGTGTTATGGCTGTTTGAAGACGGAACGGTGGAGTTTAACTTACTGTATAGCAAAATCTCACAAAATTTTCATGAATAACTAAAGCCTATTGCGGGAAAAGAGATAATACTGTAAATTAAGCATATGAACCTGTATTTTATTTACCAGAAGGAGGTTGCCGTATGCAACTTTGGGAAATAAGAGATATTTTAGATGCGAAAATTCTTAGCGGGGAAGGCTACCTGGACAGGGAAGTACATGCGGCTTGCGGTTCCGATTTAATGAGCGATGTATTGGCATTTGTAAAAAACCAATCTGTTCTATTAACAGGGCTTTTAAACCCCCAGGTTGTGCGCACAGCGGAAATGATGGATATGTGCTGTATTATTATTGTGCGCGGGAAAACACCAGAGGAAAATTTAATTAAGCTTGCAGAAGAAAAGGATATTGTATTAATGACAACACATTATCCTATGTATTCTGCTTGCGGAAGGCTGTACAGCAGGGGGCTTTATCAAAAGGAGGGCCAATAGTTTATGAATAAACTTAACCTTCATTACGATATTGACGGGGACGATTTTACGTCTGCCGGGGAGGCTTCCAGTGATGTGAAGCGAGTACTGAAGAAACTTAATTTTGATAGCGATATTGCAAGGCGTGCAGCAATTTGTATGTACGAGGGCGAAATAAACATGATAATTCATGCTAACGGGGGAACAGCCGATATTTCTATAGATGAATCTGAAATAGAAATTGTTTTAACAGACACGGGCCCCGGTATCGCAGATATCGAGCAAGCCATGCAGGAGGGATATTCTACTGCTACACAGGAAATACGAGAATTAGGTTTTGGTGCGGGCATGGGCTTGCCCAATATAAAGCGGCACTCCGATAAACTGCAGATTATATCTGAAGTAGGTGTAGGCACAATATTAACAATTCATATTCAGCAAAATTAAAATGGAGGGCATAGTAGATGGAACATGCTGTTACATTAATAAAAGAAAAGTGCAAAGGCTGTACTACATGCATCAAGCAATGCCCAACAGAGGCAATACGAGTCCGCCGCGGCAGAGCAATAATTATTGATAAAAAGTGCATAGATTGCGGGCAGTGCATTAGAGTTTGCCCTCATCATGCCAAAAAAGCAATTTACGATTCAATAGAGCAGTTGAAGGATTACAAGTACACAATTGCACTTCCTGCACCGTCGCTTTATGGACAGTTTCGGAACTTGGATAACATTAACCAAGTGCTTGCGGGCTTACTACATATGGGGTTTGATCACGTATATGAAGTATCCAAAGGTGCGGAAATAATATCTGAACTTACCCGTCATAAAGTAACAGAAGGAAATTTTGAATTGCCCCTTATTTCATCGGCTTGCCCTGCTGTTGTGCGCTTAATTAGCACACGCTTTCCCAGGCTAATAGGTAATATTTCGCGTTATGTGGCACCAATGGAAATTGCCGCAATTCATGCCCGGGAAGAAGCCGCGGAACGAACAGGGCTTTTACATGACCAAATAGGCGTGTTTTTTATTACGCCATGCCCGGCCAAGGTCACGGCAATTCGCTCTCCAAGACATATGCACAAAACGGTTATCGATGGCGCTCTTTCTATGACAGATGTTTACAAACAGCTTTTAGGCAATATGCGGCGTGATAACCTGCCGGATTTATCTCAAAGCGGGATGACAGGCGTTGGCTGGGCGATATCCGGTGGTGAATCTTCATCACTTGGCATAGAGTATCACCTAGCAGTAGACGGAATAGAAAATGTAATTAACGTATTGGAAAATATAGAAGATGGTAAGCTGCGGAATACGCAATTTGTAGAGCTTGGGGCATGCGACCAAGGTTGTGTTGGTGGTTGTTTAACGGTGGAAAACCCATATGTTGCAAAGGCGCGGATCAGACAGTTAATAAAAAACCTGCCAAAGTCAAAAACCAAATTAGAACCCCATGATTTGCAAAATGAAGCTTTTTTGTCGGACAAACTATTTGAAGAAAGCCCCGTTATGCAATTAGCAGAAGATCGTAAAGTTGCAATGGAGCTGTACCAAAAGATATCCGACCTTATAGAACTTTTACCTGGTTTGGACTGTGGTGCTTGTGGGACGCCATGCTGCAGGGCTCTTGCGGAAGATGTTGTTTTGGGTTTTGCCTCGGAAGATGACTGCATTTTCCGTATGCGTGAAAGAATGCAAACAATTTCTGAAACAGGCGATGCGGATGAATATTTACCGCCGCCATTTCGTAAGGGAAAAGAGAATGGTTGATAAAGGAGGCATGAATTAGTATGACAGTTAAGGATTTTGCAAGCAGTTTAGAACTTGAAAACTGGACTCCGGACATAGATTTAAATACCCAGATTACTGGAGGATACGCCGGCGATATGCTAAGTTGGGTAATGGGACGTGCTAAAACAGGCTGTGTTTGGATGACCATAATGTCTAACCAAAATGTTGCGGCTGTTGCCCTTATGGCAGATGTCGCCTGTGTAGTATTAACAGAAAACGTATCCCCAGACGATGCCTTAGTAATACAAGCAAACACACGGGGCCTTCCTCTTTTTACAAGCCCATTGTCAACCTATGAACTTTCTTGCCGCCTGGGCGGGCTGTTATATAAGTATAATGGTTGAGCTTTATTACGATTTTCATATACACTCCTGCCTTTCCCCTTGCGGAAGCAATGATATGACCCCGCAAAATATCGCTAACATGGCGGCACTTGCAGGTTACGATATTATTGCTGTGGCAGACCACAATTCTACAGGCAATTGTAAAAGTGTCATAGAGGCAGCCAAACATGCAGGTATTTTGGCCGTCCCGGCAATGGAGCTTACAACAATGGAAGAGGTTCACGTCCTTTGTTTTTTGCCCACTATAGACGCAGCAATTGAGTTTGGCAAATATGTGTATACAAAGCTCCCGGATATTAAAAACCGAAAAGATATTTTCGGTAGTCAGTTATATATAGATGAACATGGAGAGGTATTGAGGGAGGAAGAAAAGCTTCTCATTTCTGCTACGGACATTGGCATTTACGACATATATGACCTGGTAAAATCCTACGGGGGTACAGCACTGCCGGCTCATGCGGACCGTAGCTCTTTTTCACTTATATCAAACTTGGGTTTTTACGACCATGCAATGCGTTTCCCGGCAATAGAACTAACGGAAAATTGCGATAGCCACATATTTAAGCAAACACATTCCATAGCACTGCCCCATATTATTAATTCCGACTCTCATAATTTGGAACAGATGCCGGATGCTAAAAATAGGATATGGCTAAAACATGTTTCTGTAAATGAGGTTATCCAGGCTTTAGATACGGGTTGGAACGAATAGGAGGTTTTTTGGCCTTTAAAGTAGAATAATCATGTATCATGCGAATTTGTTATGTTCATTTGACATAAGCTGTGTTACAATAGATGTTGGTATAATAAAAATAACGAAGGGAGCATTTCGATGCCTAACAAAAAGACATCAATCCCATTTGTCCAAACAATGGAACAAGAACAAGCACTACAAACTGTAATTGAAGCTCATAAAGGCCAAACAGGGGCTACAATACAGGTATTGCAAGAAGCCCAGAATGTTTATGGCTATTTGCCAGAGGAAGTTTTGATTCTTGTAGCAGAGGGATTAGGCGTTCCGTTAACCGAGGTTTATGGAATCGCGTCTTTCTACTCACAATTTACCATGGAGCCCAAGGGCAAAATCAACATTGCTGTATGTATGGGTACTGCTTGCTATGTACGCGGTGCAGGTGACATCCTGGACGATATCAGTAAGCATACCGGTTGTAAATCTGGCAGTATAACAGAGGACGGTAAAATTTCTATTGAGGCCACCCGCTGTATAGGTGCCTGTGGTTTAGCTCCGGTTTTAACCATCAACAATAATGTATATGGTAAGCTTAATAGAGGGGAAATTGAGCCAATCATCGACAAGTACATTGCAGAAGAGGCAAAAAAAGAGGCATAGTACCGGGATGAAAGAACTTTCCCTATATATTTTGGATTTAGTCCAAAATTCCCTCCGTGCGAATGCCAAGTGTATTCAAATAACGGTAAAAGACAATATCCGCCAAGACCGTTTGGAAATAACAATAAAAGACGACGGCCACGGAATGGATTCCGCTCTTTTGTCTAAAGTAACAGAGCCATTTGTAACCACACGAACCACAAGGCAGATGGGAATGGGAATTCCTCTGTTTAAAATGGCGGCAGAACTTACAGGCGGTACATTTGACATAAGCAGTGTCCCCGGGCAGGGAACCACACTACAAGGCGTATTTATCCGTTCTCATATTGATATAACGCCTATTGGTGATATGACGGAAACCCTTGTCACTTTAGTGCAAGGTGCGCCGGACGTGGATTTTATTTATATTTACGAGACAGACACGCAAATGCTTAAATTTGATACCAGAGATATCAGGGAAGTATTAGAAGAGGTTCCCCTAAATTCCCCCGATGTACTTAACTGGATTAGAGAGCATTTAGCAATGCTTTAGTACACTTTGTACTTTTAGCATAAAACTGAAAATTTAAGATTTGGAGGCGTTACTATGGCAAAGTCCATTGAGGAACTTCGTGCAATAAGGGAAAAAATGAGAGCCCAAATTGACTTGCGGCAAAAAGACGAGAACAACATCCGAGTTGTAGTTGGCATGGCAACTTGCGGAATAGCCGCTGGGGCCAGGCCTGTCTTAAACGCATTTACCGAAGAAGTGCGTAGAAGAAACTTAAACAACGTTACTGTAGGCCAGACGGGCTGTGTGGGGTTGTGCCAACACGAGCCTATTGTAGAAGTGTTTGAGCCGGATAAAGAAAAAGTTACTTATGTGGGTATGGATGCAGTGAAAGCCGCCCGTGTGGTAGTAGAGCATCTTGTTAACCGCCAAGTAGTTGCAGAATATACGGTTGGAGCTATCAGCGCTTTAAAATAAACCGGAGAAGGGAATGACAGAAAATGAATCTTGTGAGAAATCACATTCTTGTCTGCGGCGGAACCGGTTGTGTTGCCGCAAAAAGTTTACAAATAATAGACGAATTTAACGCTCATCTTAAAAAGCATGGGCTTGAAAACGAAGCAAAAGTAATCCTTACCGGTTGTTTCGGGCTTTGCGCACTGGGGCCGATTGTTGTTGTATATCCAGAGGGCTCTTTCTACTCTGAAATAAAAGTAGAAGACGTGGCAGAAATTGTAGAAGAACATATTTTAAAAGGCCGTGTGGTACAAAGGCTGCTTTACCAAGAGACTGTAAAAGAGGATTCTATTGCATCTCTTAATGAAACAGGGTTTTATAAAAAGCAGTTACGCATTGCTCTTAGAAATTGCGGCGTTATCGACCCGGAAAATATTGACGAGTACATTGCTTTTGATGGTTACGAAGCCTTGGCAAAATGTTTGACAAAGCTAACCCCTCAGGAAGTAATTGACGAAATAACAAAATCAGCTTTGCGGGGCAGAGGCGGCGCAGGGTTCCCTACCGGTTTAAAATGGGGCTTTGCCGCAAGGGAAGTTAGTGATGTAAAATACGTGTGCTGTAATGCCGACGAAGGTGACCCGGGCGCATTTATGGACCGCTCTATATTAGAGGGCGACCCTCATAATCTTATCGAATCCATGGCAATTGCGGCTTATGCTATAGGTGCAAGCCAGGGCTTCATTTATGTTCGTGCAGAGTATCCAATAGCTGTACAGCGTATGGAGCATGCAATTAAACAAGCAGAAGAATATGGGTTTTTAGGGAATAACATTTTTGGTACAGAATTTAATTTCACACTTGAGCTTCGCTTAGGCGCAGGTGCTTTTGTTTGCGGCGAAGAAACTGCACTTATTATGAGTGTCGAAGGCAAGCGCGGCGAACCAAAGCCAAGGCCTCCTTTCCCGGCAGTAAAAGGGCTGTTTGGTAAACCCACTGTACTTAACAATGTAGAGACATTTGCAAACATTTCATGGATTATGCAAAACGGTGCAGATGCCTTTTTGGAAATGGGTACAGAAAAGTCTAAGGGCACAAAGGTATTTGCCCTTGGCGGTAATATCACAAACACCGGACTTGTAGAAGTGCCAATGGGAATAACCCTAAGGGAAATAGTTGAAGAAATAGGCGGCGGTGTACCAAATGGTAAGGCCTTTAAAGCGGCTCAAACTGGCGGCCCGTCAGGCGGTTGTATCCCTGCCAGCATGTTAGATATCGAAATCGACTATGACAGCTTAATGAGTGTTGGTTCTATGATGGGTTCCGGCGGTCTTATTGTTATGGACGAAGATAACTGCATGGTTGATATAGCCAAGTTTTTCTTAGATTTTACCGTAGAAGAAAGTTGCGGCAAATGTACACCTTGCAGAATTGGAACAAAGAGAATGCTTGATATCTTAGAAAAAATTTCTGAAGGTAATGGCACTATGGAAGATATATGCGCATTGGAAGAACTTTCTGACCATATTAAAGAAAATTCTCTATGCGGCTTGGGGCAAACTGCCCCTAACCCGGTACGCTCAACACTTGAGCATTTCCGTGATGAATATATAGCCCACGTTGTAGAAAAGCGTTGCCCTGCCGGTGTATGTAAAGACTTACTAAACTACTTTATTATCCCGGAAAAATGTATTGGCTGTACACTTTGTAAGCGTGTTTGCCCGACAGATGCTATCAAGGGCGAACTAAAGCAGCCTCATGAAATTTTGCTTGATAAATGTATCAAGTGCGGTGCTTGCGTAGACAAATGTAAACCAAAAGCCATAGTAAAGAAATAAATGTGGAGGTGACAAGAATGGATACAGTAAAAGTAAAAATAAATGGCAGAGAGATAGAGTGTCCGTCAACCGCCACGGTTTTAGAGGCGGCTCGGATAGCAGGAATAGAAATTCCTACACTTTGTTTCCTAAAAGAAATTAATGCAATTGGTGCCTGTCGTGTTTGTATGGTGGAAGTCAAAGGTGCAAGAACACTGGTTACAGCCTGTGTTTATCCTGTTTCAAACGGTATGGAAGTTTTTACGAATACAGAAAAAGTGCGTAAATCACGCAGGTTGACACTGGAGCTAATTCTGTCTAATCACAGAAAGGATTGCTTAACCTGTGCCCGCAACCTTAACTGTGAATTACAGAAATTATCAACTGATTTAGGCGTAGATGGTATCCGCTTTGCAGATGACGAATTGCAGCCGGAAATTGAATGTTCCACAGCACATTTGGTACGCGATAATTCCAAATGTGTGCTATGCAGACGCTGTACAGCAGTATGTAAAGAAAACCAGGATGTAGCCGTAATTGGCCCCAACGAACGCGGGTTTGCAACCCATATTGGTTCCCCATACGAGCGTAATTTAGGTGAAATGGCATGCGTCTCCTGTGGGCAATGTATTGTTGTGTGCCCTACCGGCGCATTAACAGAAGTTGATGATACAGCACTTGTATATGCCGCCCTTGCTGATGAAACCAAGCATGTAGTGGCTATAACTGCCCCTGCCGTACGTATGGCTTTGGGCGAATGCTTTGGCATGCCTATAGGCACCAATGTAGAGGGCAAAATGGTGGCATCTCTTCGCCGCCTTGGGTTTAACGATGTGTTTGATGTAAACTTTTCTGCGGATCTTACCATTATGGAAGAGAGTGCGGAATTAATACAGCGTTTAGAATCCGGCGAAAACTTGCCTATTATAACATCTTGCAGCCCCGGTTGGGTAAGATATTGCGAGCAGCATTATCCCGAGTTTATCCCCAACCTTTCAAGCTGTAAATCTCCACAGCAGATGCTTGGGGCAATGCTAAAGGTTTACTATGCAAAAAAACTTGGAATTGACCCGAAAGACCTGGTTGTAGTATCTGTTATGCCATGTACTGCAAAAAAATACGAAGCCGGACGCCCAGACCAGCAAGCAGTACCGGGTGTACCCGATGTGGATATAGTTATTACAACAAGGGAACTTGGACGTATGATTTCAAGTAGCAGTATTATGTTCCACAACTTACCCGACGAGGACTTCGACCCTGCCTTTGGTATATCTACAAGCGCCGGGTACATCTTTGGTGTTACCGGTGGTGTAATGGAAGCGGCTTTGCGTACCGTAGTTGAAAAGGTTACAGGTACTACCCTTGAAAATGTTGAGTTTAACGAACTGCGGGGTACCAAAGGAATTAAAGAAGCCGAATATGACCTAAATGGTAAAAAAGTAAAGGTTGCAGTAGTGTCCGGTCTTGCAAACGCCAAGAAGTTGTTAGATAGTATCAAAGCAGGTGAAGCCCAATACCATGCAGTAGAGGTTATGGGTTGCCCGGGCGGGTGCGTAAATGGCGGCGGTCAACCGATTGTAGACGGGTTTACTATGAACTTTAACGATGTAAAAGCCATTCGCGGAAACGCACTACACCAAGGTGCTGTTGACACAAGGCCCCTTCGTAAATCACATGAGAACCCTGTTATACAAGAGTTATACCGGGATATAATTGGTGAGCCGGGTGGAGAAAATGCACATGCTTGGCTGCATACATCATATAAAAAAATGCCTAAGTATCCAGGTGTAGAAGCCGAGAAATAATCAGGCATTATTATTAAGTAGAAGTGGGTAGGTAAGGTAATGGCTCTCGAAGGAGCCACTGCCATGCCTACCCATTTCTTTGTAGTGCACTTTTAATTGCTTCGGCAATGTCCTCTTCGTCCATATAGATGACAATGCCGGAATTTGTAAGGGCTTTAATACCATGGTTTTTTACTAATTGTACTGCTATTTCCGCCAAATCATCGCTGTCCATGTGACATGCAATATTAGAGATTGTGTGAGTATCGTAATTACCGCGCACTACAATTTCTTTCAGGTCCTGGCTATCCAAGTAGCACGCGATTTGTGTAATTGTATCGCCAGTAATGTAGTCGCAATGCAAAGCAACTTCTTTCAAATCTTCACTGTCCATATAACAGGCAATGTTTACAATTATATCGCTGTTTACATTACTGCAATGCAAGGCAATCTCTTTCAAATCCTGGCTGTCAAAATAGCATGCGATATTGGTTAGTATATCGCCAACTACATCTTTACAGCTTAGGATTATATCCTTCAACGTTTCACTGCTAAGGTGGTGAGCGATTTCTAAAATTGCGTTCATATCATCGACATTTGAGACTCCAACTAAATTTTCTACCTGGCTGGGCTTTAGTATTGGGGCTATGTCTGCCACGGTTTCCATATCCGGAAGACTTTGGGAAAAACCCTGCCCGGTTAATACGTTTTTAACTAGTATCGAAGCCTTTGCATCGCCTAAAAGTTCGTCTATGGATACTGCCAACACTTGGGATATGTCCGGCAGTTTTGCAATATCCGGCATAGAGTTGCCCCGCTCCCAACTGGATACGGCTTGAAAGGTTACCCCAAGCCTATCTGCCAGTTCTACCTGGGTCATGTCTCGTTCTTTTCTTAGGGCAGATATTTTCCTGCCTATTGCTTCCATGTTCATATTGTGTCCTCCTTGAATTGTTATACCTCTTGCATAATTGTAATTGCTACTCGCAATTAGGGGTAAGAACGTTCGCACAAGGCACTTTTTTCCCAAAAATGCTTGATTCGCTCACCACCCCTCCTGGTTGCTTCGCAGAAATTTTGAAGGTACGCAAGAAGTCATTATAGGATAATCCTACAGGAGTTACGGTACATAGTAAATAAAACATCCTTTGATGTCTAGCTGTAAGTGGACTCAAATGCAGTTTGAGTTTAAATACTCGGCTTGTGTGACTATAGCATAAACCCAAACAGCTTGTCATATGTTTTACCATGCGTAAACGAAAGGGGTTTTGTAGTTGAAAACCAAGGAAAACATTCATTCGTTTTTAGGAGCGGAAGCAGCAAAGCAATTAGATGTGCTTAATCCTATGGAATATGAAAAAATATCAGAAATTCGCCTGCGTGCAAATAGGCCACTGATTATTAAAATGTACGGGCGTGACTACGGGGTAGGCTCGTCAAAAGTTGCACTGTTAGGAGACTTCCCGGGCTGCTACCGCCCCAGCCCCGACGATATTTACGAAACAATGGAGCGCATTAGCAGGCATTCTTTTTACGCATTTGAGTCGGAACTTGCCATGGGGTACATCACCTTGCCCGGAGGGCATAGGGTAGGCGTTGCCGGGCAAGTTGTATTAGAAAATGGCATAGTACGGTCCTGGAAATATATCAGTGCAATTAACATTCGAGTGGCCCATAGTGTTAAAGGCTGTGCAGATGGAGTCCTACCCCATATTGTGGGGGATACGGGGCTTATGCATACTATGATTATCTCCCCGCCGGGTTGTGGTAAAACCACATTGCTGCGGGACATTGTACGGCAGATATCCGACAAAAGCATGACTGTTGGCTTGGTGGACGAGCGTTCGGAAGTGGCAGGATGTTTTCAGGGGATACCGCAAAACGATGTTGGTATCCGTACAGATGTGCTGGACGGCTGCCCCAAGGCAATTGCCATGGTTATGCTTTTACGGGCCATGTCACCGGATGTAATAGCTGTGGACGAGCTTGGAAGCCAGCAAGATGCCCATGCGGTGGATGCAGTGCTTAACGCAGGGGTAAAGCTATTATGTACAGCACACGGAGTAGATGTTGACGATGCTATAGCAAACCCTGCATTATCAAAAATGCTTAGTCGAGGAATATTTAAGCGGTTTGTAGTGTTAGGTGTCAGAAATAAGGTGGTTGGGATTTTTGATGGAGATGGAAAGAAAATCTAATAAATTAGTCTTTGCATTTTTCTTCTTTCACTTCCCATCATGTGTTATAATCTTGTAGCAATTATATTTTGTAGTGGCTTGGGGCAGGCACCCATGATAAAAAACGGCAGAGTCACGGCAAAAAGGAGTTGTTTTTATAGAACTTATTACAATATATGACCACCGGGAACAGAAAGTGGGTACAACATACCCTCGCAGGGCAAAACAGCTGGTGCGCAATGGACGTGCCACTTGGATGGAGGAAGGTCAGACCTTGCAATTATTACCTGACCATACCCTTACGGTTCCCGCCGCCATCAAGGAGGGCTCACCAATGGATGAAGATATCATATATCCAACCAACGACAAGGCAGAAGCATTTGCCCCGGACCATATGGGAAGTGACGAAATGCTGCTGTATTTGGCAAAAAAAAATGTGCAAGACAAAAAGAACCTTACCAAGCATATTTGGGCATTTATAATTGCCTGGCCCGTTTTGGGCGTTTTACTTGGCAGTGTTATAAACAATATCGGTCATCCCTTACGTTGGGACATTAACTACTCGATAACAAATTTGCACAACCTTGTTTCACAGCTTCCGGAAGATTATTCATGGAATGCGCAAACCGCCATACGGACTCTTGAAACTCTTTACCGCACTTATGTGCCGCCTGTATGGTATGTAATAGTGGGCGCAATGGCATTATGGGGGGCATGGATTGCAGTACGTGTTGTAAAACGTGCCAATGCAAAATCTAACTCGGGAACCACAAAGCCCGACCCCGTACTGTTGGAGTACAAACGCCTTAAGAGTATGGCTACCATTGATTTACGTAAGTAAATAGAATTAGCCTCTTGTATTAAGCCCGAAAAAGGTATTTACCCTTTGCCTACGAAATCAATCGATGATCATGTGCCTGCAAAAATCGCGGGTTCATGTTAATTGATAGCTGGTTCAGGATAAATGCCTTTTTCTTACATAAAGAAATAGCCTTTTTTGTTTTACTCAACTTGTAGCCGGCGGTTTCCGCACCACCGCCCGGTAATAAAAACAAATGAGTAAATTTGCATTTCACCACACTTTTGTTATAAAATGCCTACATCAAACTTAAGGTGGTACCACCATGCTGTTACAACTCAAAGACATACAAAAATCCATTGGCATAGAAGAAATTCTTACCAATGTGTCATTTATAATAGAAGAGAAAGAAAAAGTTGCCCTGGTTGGCGTAAACGGCGCAGGCAAAACTTCCGTTTTTAGGCTGCTTACAGGGGAATGGATTGCGGATGAAGGGGCGATAACCAAAAATGCAGGCCTGCGCATAGGCTACCTTCCTCAAATGACCAACGAAGAAATTACCGCAACCACTTTATCCGACTCTGACGAAGACTTGCTTACCCTTTACGAATCCTTAGACAAAGTTTTCGACCCCTTAAAGCAAATGGAAGCAGAAATGCGGGAACTTGAGGCAAAGATGGCAAACCTTACAGGCACGGATCTTGACAGTGCCCTAAAGCGTCATGATAAACTAAATATCAGTTTTGAGGAAATGGGTGGTTTTGAAGCCACGAGCCGCTTAAAAGGTGTACTCCGCGGCCTTGGTTTCCCGGAAAGTCAATGGCAGCAGCCTTTTGGGAAACTCTCTGGCGGGGAAAGAACTCGTGCAATGTTAGGAAAACTCCTTTTAGAACGTACAGATTTACTTTTGCTGGACGAGCCTACCAACCACCTGGATATCGACAGCGTTGCATGGCTGGAAGAATATCTGCGGGGTTTCCCCGGTGCGGTTTTAATAATCTCTCATGACAGATATTTCATGGACAGAGTTGTAACAAAAACCATAGAAATAGAAAATAAAAAATCTGTTGTGTACTACGGCAACTACAGCTATTTTGTAAAGAAAAAAGCCGAAGACCGGGAACTGGCAAGAAAGCAGTTTGCAGAAAATCAAAAAGTTATAAAGCACCACGAGGAAGTAATAAAAACCCTACGTTCCTTTTCTACAGAAGCAGCTATGATACGTGCAAAAAGCCGTGAAAAACTTTTGGATAAAATAGAAAGAGTGGACAAGCCTGCAGAAGACCCAAGCACCATGCGCCTTCGCCTTACGCCGCGGCTAAATTCTGGTAACGATGTGCTTACCGTAGAAGGGCTAACCATGGGTTTTGGCGGCAAGACTCTGTTTAAAGACTTAAACTTCGAAGTAAAAAAAGGCGACAAAACCGCATTAATCGGCCCTAATGGTGTTGGCAAGACCACTTTAATTAAACTGCTTGTGGGGCAACATTCCCCATGGGCAGGGCATATACGCCAGGGCGTAAACGTACGGATAGGATACTACGACCAAAATACCGCTCTTTCTGAAGAAAAAAATATTTTTCAGGAACTGGCGGACACCTACCCCCGTATGGGGCAGACGGAAATACGCACTACTCTTGGTGCATTTATGTTCATAGGCGACGATGTATTTAAGCCTATATCCGCTTTATCCGGCGGGGAGCGGGGCCGTGTACAGCTTGCTAAAATAATGCTGGCAGGTGCAAACCTCCTTGTATTGGACGAACCTACAAACCATCTAGATCTATTCTCTAAGGAAATATTGGAAGAAGCACTGCGGGAATTTACGGGCACGCTTTTGTATATTTCCCACGATCGTTACTTTATTAATAATACTGCCACCCGAATACTGGACTTAACCCCTGCCGGGCTGGTATCATATACGGGCAATTACGATTATTACGTAGAAAAAAAGGCCGCCCTAATGCAGCAAGGCTTTTTAGGCGGTAACCATGAAGGTACACAACAAACAGCATCTTCAAAGGACGAATGGCGCCGCAAAAAAGAACAGAATGCCGTCGAACGCCGTAAAAAATCCCGTATAGAAAGACTTGAAAAAGAAATTTCTAAAATAGAAACCGAAATAGTTGAGTGTGACGAAAAACTTGCAGACGATGAAATTGGACGCAATACAGAACTGGTACAAGAAATTTTTACAAAAAAAACAAATCTCGAAACCCATCTGACACAGCTATACGAAGAATGGGAAAAAGCATCGGAAGGATGAATCGTAAATGAAGTCGAAAAGTATAATTGATTTTTTACACTGGATATTGGGTATGTTTTTTAATTTAGCTATCGTGATTGTTGTTTTGGTAGCTGTGTATTTTATTACAATTCGTGGATTTGAGTTTGGCGGTCAAATGGCAAACGATTGGGTAGTGGTTGGGGAGGATTACGAAGTTATATTCGTCCTGGACGATGATACTCCTGCCTCTGAAGTGGCCCGCCGCCTTGCAGATGAGGAAATAATAAATAATCGCTTGCTGTTTAATTTGGAACTGTTTTTAATGGGCGGGGTAAGAACATACCCTGCCGGTACATTTACCCTTAACCGCAATATGTCTTATAGAGAAATACGCCGTGTGTTCAGTGGGACAGCTGGGGGGTTGGCTCCGGACCAAGAAGTAACCATACTGGAAGGCTGGACAATTAGTGATATGGCAGAATACTTCGAGGAACGCGGTTTCTTTCCCGCAGATGAGTTTATTCACGCTGCCACCAACTGGGTAGGTGAATTTGGGTTTGCCTTTGAGCGGAGTATACCTGATAGGTCTAATGGCTTTGAAGGGTATCTTTTCCCGGATACTTACCGGATACCTCTTGACCCTACCCCTGGTGATATTATTTTTCGTATGCTACGCCGGTTCGACGAGATTTTTGACGTAGAAATGCGCGATAAGGCCTATGATATGGGTCTTTCAATGGACCAAGTGGTTATTATGGCATCCATTATAGAGATGGAATCACGTCTTACCCACGAACGCCCAATGGTAAGCGAAGTTATTCACAATCGCCTTGCTATAAATGAGCCTTTGAGTATGTGCTCCACCGTTAAATATACAATGGACGACCCGCCGGAAAGGCTAACCACTGCACAAACACAAGTAGATACGCCTTTTAACACTTATACACGCGCAGGGTTGCCAATTGGGCCAATAACAAACCCGGGTGCTGCTGCTTTGCGTGCCGTATTAACCCCTACGAGTCATGGGTATCTGTTCTTTGTTTTGTACGACTTTGACACAGGCGAGCATTTCTTCTCCAGAACTTATTCGGAACATCAGGCAGCAGACGCAAGAGCCAGGGCGCGTCAGTAAGCTAAGTAAATCAACATCTAAATTAGGAGTGATTATTTTGGATTTTAAAGCAAAGGCAAGAGAACTAATTTCGCAAATGACACTGGAAGAAAAAGTTAGCCAAATGCTTCATAAGGCTGGGGCTGTAGAACGTCTGGGCATTCCGTCATACAACTGGTGGAACGAAGCACTGCATGGTGTGGCCCGTGCAGGAACGGCAACAATGTTCCCCCAAGCAATAGGACTTGCCGCAACCTTTGACGAAGAGTTGCTGCATACAGTTGCAGATTGTATTTCCACAGAAGGGCGGGCCAAATATCACGCCTTTCAGAGTGAAGAGGACCATGATATTTATAAAGGGCTAACATTTTGGTCGCCCAATATTAATATTTTCCGTGACCCACGTTGGGGGCGGGGCCATGAAACATATGGCGAAGACCCTTACCTTACTGCAAGATTGGGCGTAGCATTTATAAAAGGCTTACAAGGGGACGACCCCAATAGCCTAAAGGCCGTTGCATGTGCCAAGCATTTTGCTGTACATTCCGGTCCGGAAGCGGACAGGCACTCCTTTAACGCCATTTGCAACGAGTACGACCTTTGGAATACTTATTTGCCGCATTTTGAGGCTGCCGTAAAGGAAGGTAAAGTAGAATCTGTAATGGGGGCATATAACCGCACAAATGACGAGCCATGTTGTGCTTCATCACTTCTGATGGAAGATATATTGCGGGGTAAATGGGGTTTTGAGGGCCATTATGTATCCGACTGCTGGGCTATAGAAGATTTTCATAAATACCATAAGATAACCCCTGGGCCTGTAGAGTCCGTTGCCCTTGCAGTGCAAAAAGGCTGTGACTTGTGCTGCGGAAATGTAATGGCCCTGGCAGTTGAAGCGGTTCAGCAAGGCAAAATAACCGAATCTGATATAGATCGTTCCGTGGAAAGGCTTTTTGTAGCCCGTATGAAACTTGGTCTGCTTGGAGCAAAGGAAAACCCGAAATTTACAAGCATTCCGTATGAAGTCCTTGACAGTGACGAACATCATGCACTAAACATGGAGGCTACACGCCGCGCTCCTGTGCTTTTGAAAAACGACGGCGCATTGCCTCTGAATTTTAATACAATGAAAAAAATAGCGGTAATCGGCCCAAATGCCGACAGCCGCCGTGCACTGCAAGGCAACTACGAAGGTACCTCAAGCCGCTATGTAACGGTTCTGGAAGGTATTAGAGAAATTGCGGCAAAAACAGACACTCAGGTACTTTATTCCGAGGGCTGTCATCTGTACAAAGACAAAACCTCCTCCCTGCCCATGAAAGATAATCGCATTTCAGAGGCAGTTATTGCAGCAAAAAACAGTGATGCCATAGTTCTTGTGCTGGGTCTTGATGCGGACATTGAAGGGGAACAAGGTGACGCAGGTAACGAATTCTCCAGCGGAGATAAGTTGGGCTTGGGCTTACCCGGGCGTCAGCAATATTTGCTGGAAAAAGTTACGGAAGCCGCTGGGGGCAAACCGGTTATCCTGGTGCTTATTTCAGGTTCCGCCTTGGCAGTAACCGGAGAAAATATAAACGGTATATTACAGGCATTTTACCCCGGGGCTTTAGGCGGGCGTGCAATTGCAGAAATTATTGCTGGGGAAATTAATCCATCCGGTAAATTGCCGGTTACCTTCTACCATTCCGATGAAGATTTGCCAGATTTCTGCGATTATAGTATGGCAGGACGCACTTACCGCTATTTCCATGGCGAAGCTTTGTATCCCTTTGGTTTTGGGCTTACCTATACTAAATTTGAAATTGAGAATTTAAAGGCAGATACAAAAACCGTTACCGTAAAAGTAAAAAACACAGGTGAAAGATGCGGGCGGGAAGTAGTGCAAGTATATGTAGAATCCCCTGGTCAAAAAGAGCGGTACCGTTTGTGCGGCTTTGCCTCTGTTTCATTGGATGCAGGTGCAGCAAAAGAAGTTACAATTCAACTGGCGGCGGACGCATTTGCTCGCAGAGACAATAATGGCGACCTTTACACTTTAACCGGGGGGCACACACTGCATGTCGGATTTTGCCAGCCCGACGAGCGAAGTGTGACCTTGTGTGGAGTACAGCCTCTTAAGGCAAATGTTTGTGTAGAGTAAAAACCAACTATTTAGATACTAATTCTTTATACTTTTGTATAGTAAGGAAGCTTGTCATGCCGGTGTATTTGAGTTTTGTCCAAATACTACCGGCTTTTATTATTGCTATATCAGTTGATTTCAAATGGTAAGTGACGTAACATATAGTCAAATAAGTTTTAAACCGTCCCTTAAGATGCAGGAAAATTGCCAGCATCAAAGGGTGGTTTTGGCTTATTCGACTATAGTATAAAATAAAAACAGGAGATGGCAAAATGAGTAATTTTTTTGAGTTGCGGCTCTACAGTTCTCTGGAAAAAATATTTCCTCACAATGCGCCGCCTACCTATTCCCAACACCTAAACCTTAGTGCCCTGTACAGAGAAACAGTCTCCTTTCAAGTGTCCTATAGGCTTGTAGCAGACCGGTATCGTTCCTGGGGCAGAATAAAAGTGAATGTACCACATGGAGCCGTAACTTTACGCAGAGTCCGTTACGTCCCCGGGGGTGTGCCGCCAAACTATAAAACAGACGATGGCTATATTTCTACAGAAACCGAATTGTTTCCGGATTTACTAGAGCCCTTTAACGAGAATCAACTGCCCCTTATCCCTGGTATTTGGCAAACAATTTGGGTAGATGTAGAAATGTCTCCAGAAAGTGCGCCAGGTCGCAATCCCATTTATGTGCATATCGAAAATTCCGATGGAGAAATACTTGGAACGGGGGAGGCCAGCATAAATGTGATACCTGACCAGTTGCCGCCCATTACAATCCCGCATACCCGCTGGTTCCACACAGATTGCTTGGCTAATTATTACGAAGTTGACGTGTTTTCAGAAGAGTATTGGAGGGTTGTAGAAAACTTTGCGGCATATGCAGTGCGGCATGGTATAAACACTTTACTGACACCTATTTTTACTCCGCCCCTAGACACCGCAATTGGCGGGGAACGTCCCACTGTACAGTTAGTTGATGTGACGGCACATAACGGGGAATATACATTTGGGTTTGATAAATTTAAACGCTGGGTAGAAATGTGCAAGCGGGTTGGCGTAGAGTACTTTGAAATATCTCATCTGTTTACCCAATGGGGCGCTAAACATGCGCCAAAAATTATGGGGCAATGTGGCACGCGCCTATTTGGCTGGGAAACCAATGCCACAGGGCCTGAATATACGGACTTTCTGCAGCAATTACTCCCGGTATTAACGGCAAAACTCGTAGAACTGGGCATAGCAAAAAAGACAATTTTTCACATATCAGACGAGCCGGGCCTGGACAGTTTAGAACAATATATTGCTGCACGCAAAATTGTAGAGCCTTATATCGGTAATTTCAAAATTGTAGATGCCCTTACAAACTTTGATTTTTACAAGAAAGGGGCTGTGTCCGTACCAATACCGTCCGTGGATCATATCGAACCTTTCCTGAATGGCAACGTGCCAGAATTATGGTGCTATTACTGCTGCGCCCAAAGTTATAAAGTGCCAAACCTCTTCCTTGCCCAGCCCTCTTATCGCAATCGCATACTAGGCGTTTTGCTATACAAGTACAATATAGCCGGGTTTTTACATTGGGGGTACAATTTCTATAACAGTATACATTCTTTGTATCCCGTCAACCCGTACCTTGTTACTGATGCAGACGGTGCCTTTCCATCGGGGGATCCATTTGTCGTATACCCGGGGCCGGATGGGAAGCCCCTTGGCTCTATTCGGCTAATGGTTGCACAGGCGGCATTTTACGACTTACGGGCCCTTCGGCTGTTAGATGAGTTGGCAGGGCGTGATTTTGTGCTAAAATTAATAGACGAAGGTTTGCCCCAGCCAATTACATTTAATTATTTTCCGCAAAACCCGGAGTATATTTTGTGCCTAAGGCAACGGGTAAATGAGGAGATAGGAAAGAGGAAATACTAATGAAACTTGGTACACTATGCTACGTAGAAAAAGACAACAAGTATCTGATGCTTCATAGAACCAAAAAGGAAAATGACATGCACGAAGGTTTGTGGGTTGGATTGGGTGGTAAGTTTGAACCCGGGGAAACCCCGGAAGAGTGCGTAATAAGGGAAGTATTTGAAGAAAGCGGGCTGCAAATAATTAACCCAAAGCTTAGGGGGATTTTAACTTTTCCGAAATTTTCTAAACAAAAAGAAGATTGGTATGTTTTCTTGTTTGTTGCTACAGAATTTACCGGGGGCCTAAAGCAGTGTAACGAAGGTGAATTATCTTGGGTGGATAAAGGCCAATTGGACAAGCTGCCAATGCATGCAGGTGACCATTACTTCCTTGAATGGATTGAGCAATATAAAGGGGTGTTTTCTGCTAAACATGTATATGAAGATGATGTGCTGAAGGACTATAGTGTTACGGTATATGAGTAAAATAAGTACGGTCATATTATGTAAAATACAAATGTTAAAAATTCTATTGCTTGTGCAGTTTTCATTTCTCAAAGAGATGGAAAATAGGCAAATGCGAAAACAACCCCAGCCGCTATCACGGAAAGCGTGATAATTGCTGGGGTTGTACTGAGCTGGAAGGATTTGAGCCTTCGGGACGCAGGAGCCAAAGTCAAATTGTGATGGTCTTAATGGAGTTTACATGTTCATGCTTTGCCATAAGCAACCGAACGTCCGCCACCTATTTTTATTAAATAACCGCTTTTTACAAGTGAGTTTAAGGTGCGCTCTATTGTAATCTTACTTATATCGGGGCATGATTCTATTATTTCTTGCTTTGTAATTTTCCCAAGTTTTCTGTCTATCACAGACTTTACCCGTTCGGGCTTCGATAACCCTCTATGTTGGAGGTGCATCACCCGTTCTTCAAATTCATGATAGGCCTTTTGCAAAACACCAAGATAGTAACGAACAAATGGTGCGTAATCGTTTTTGCCTTCATGCCACTGCACAGAACATTCTTGTAACACTTCATAATAGGTATCTTTGGTGCTCTCGATTAGCTTTTCCAAGCTAATATACTTTCCTACAATATAGCCGGCACGATAAAATAGTAACAACGTTAGCAAGCGACTCATGCGCCCATTGCCATCATTGAATGGATGAATACAAAGAAAATCTAAGATAAACATGGGTATAAGCAGCAGATTATCATGCTCTCTTTTTTCAATACTTTGAATAAATGCGGCACAAAGATTTTCCATAGCATTAGCTGTAAGATATGCCGGAACAGGTGTGAACCTAATTGTTTCATTGCCATCTGCATCCGTCTCGGTAATAAAATTATCGTTGTTTTTATATGCTCCACCAACCGCACTTTGCGCAAATGAATATAGTTGCTTGTGCAGTTGTAAAATTACATTAGGCCGTGGATGGATATAATCATAGCTTTCGTGAATTGTAGCAAGTACATCACGATAACCCGCAATTTCCTGCTCTGAACGATTGCGCGGTGTAGATTTTTGCTTAACAATTTCTTCTAATCGTTTGTCGGTGGTTTGTATGCCTTCTATGCGGTTGGATGCACCTGTACTTTGAACTTTCGCAATTTCTGTAAGCGTGTTTAGCGCATCAGCATGGGCTTCAATGTATAATTCCTGCTTTCCCTTGTGTTCATGGATGCTTGTAAGCATAGCGACAATATCTGGGGTCAATAAAGATTTTGGTGCATTTTTGTAATCATATGCCTTCAATGTTATTCTCCTTCACGCATTGTTATTCTACATCATTATATCCAACAATGATGCAGAATACAATTGAATGATGGATGATATGAGAGTAAAAATATGAAACACAGCAAGAACATCATTCTTCTGATATAATGTTTACAAGAGGTGATGAGGCTATGTTCCTATACTGGGATGGATATGAAATAGATGGATCAGATACAGCATTTGATATAACTTTGCCTGAAAACGTGCAAGCGTGGGAATTTGCAGAGTGCTTTTTAAA
>Ga0123355_10000332_pt1 | contig 61203 bp, 48 predicted proteins | sample TergutEmb28metaG_3_FD_89872 | JGI IMG/M metagenome (GOLD analysis project Ga0123355, IMG submission 89872) | Embiratermes neotenicus P1 segment gut microbial communities from Petit-Saut dam, French Guiana - Emb289 P1 | ecosystem: Host-associated > Arthropoda: Insects > Digestive system > Gut ...
TTCATCGGTCGGCACGGGAATCACGTCAATGGAGAACATCATATTGCGATTGAAGTCGCACAGCTCCGTCACCATGCTATCCTTGATGAAGCTCGCGTACTCGCGCAGGAACAGCACACGTCCCCATTTGTCGCCGATGCGGAAACAGTCGCGCTCATATTCGAGCGTATCGGGGCAGATGAAGTCTTTGAAACTGTGTCCCTTGCGCATGGTTTCGGACATATCAAAACGGAAGTTTGTTTCCTCGCCCACTCGATAGAAGTCGTGCAGGATTCGCAGCCTGTCCGTAGCATCTAGCTCCACACAGACCGAGCCAAGACGGCTGAAGTGCGCCATGAGGTCGCTGCCGATGCGCCCAAAGTAGCTGCGAGCCTCCTCGATGTCCTTTTTGACCACCGAAATGGTGACGTATTTTTCCTGCACGATGCCGCTGCCGCCTTGAATCTTGTCGAGCAGCATATCGTTGTATTCCTTGCGATAAATGTCAAGACCATCCTCCTGCATGGGCATGAGAATGGTCTTTTCAAAGTCGCTTTTGTTGATTCGGCGATTGTTTATCGTGATTTTGGTGGTCGCTCCGCTGTCGAGTGAGTTGAGCAGCTCGGAGTATTCGAGGAACATCGCTTCCTTGTCATCTTTGCTCGCCACGGCATAGTTGATGTCGTCGAAACGGAACGACTTGCTGTATTTCTTGCCCAAAAGAAAAATGCCATCTTGGTAGATGGCGGTGATTGGGATGGCTTGCTGGACTGTCTTTGGGACAACGAATTTCTCTTTGTCTTGCTTGAATAGCGTTCGTAATGTTTTAATCAAGTCTGACCACCTCCTTTGAGATTTCTGCGTAGATGTTCTCTGCGCCGAACGTCAAACGACGCGGCATGAGAACCTCGCTCTTAATCATCGCCCATATGAATTGCTCGCCTGTCATGCCGTTGTATTTGACGAATCCCAGTACCGCGAATGGCACAGCTCCCAAAATGCACAGCCATGACAGAATGTCGATGCCGAGCGTTCCTCGTAGACCGAAGAATATTCCTGCTGCTACTCCGCAAGCGAGTACCGAGAAGATACATTGCCGCAGGCTCAGTCCGAAGAACATACTCTCGGTGTATTCACGGATTTCTCGATTGATTTTTACTTCCATACTTCACTCCTCATCTTTCATCTTTATTGCGCGGTTTGGCAGTTAAGTCTAATCCATAATGCTTTTTGATTTCATCGAACGAGAAAGCGAATGTAAATCGCTCATCATTCTCTACACAATAAAATTTGACTTTCTTGTCACGCTGAAATGCAATTACATTGTAGCAGCTGCCACCTTGAATAGCCGCTAATTCATTGCCGATTTCAAATAATCTCTGCAAATTCTTCATATCATTTTCCCTTTCCGTATTGTTCGATAATCCCCTGCATGATGTAGACCATACAAGGGACTGCCCCTATGCCGTCGAATAGACTGCCTAGTTTTAATTTCTTCATTCCACCTCCTACAATCCCATCATTTCACGAACTACCCTGTCCGACATCTTCACAGTCCCAACTAGCACGAGCATATTGAAGATAAGCTCCCCGATGTAGCTCCATACTTGCGTGACCGCCGATGCACTTGCGTCCACGATGGGCGGACTTGACGCAAACAGCGAGAAGATGATGCAAGCAAGCACGATTATTGCGCCCTCCATGCACACAGCGGCGTAGGATTTGATGAACGACACTCCTACCGATTGCGACGGCTCTCCTGCGAACGTGGAGAATGGTATCGGCGCAATTGCTGTGTACATATACAAGCGAAAAAATCGCCCATACACAGTCAAAATCATCACGAATGCAAGCACAGTTACGAACAGACTGCCGATGAGCGTGACCGCCCACAGCGGAATGCTCGCGAAGAATCCTGTGTTGTCGATGGCGTAGCGCACCGAGTCGGGCAGCATGGCTTGGTCGCCCCCTGCCAGTCCTGCGGTCATGATGATTCGTGAAATCAGCCCCTGCACGATGTTGAACACCGCCATGAGCAGCTCCAATCCGTGCGTGACTGCGATTTTGGCACACGCAAAGCGCACGAATAACTTTAGTGCGTGTTCGGGTTTCTTGACTTCCGTGAACGAACCGCAAGTTTTTACTACGCCGATGACGAAGAACAGCACGAGCAAGCCTAGTCCTATCGCACGAACTCCATCGTGAATGTCCACGATGACACGCCATATGCTGCCCCCACGGAATGTTTCGGGCGATTGCGTGATGAGTTGTAGCATTTCGGCGAACCGAACGTTCCACGTCCTAAGCGCGTTTTCTAAATTTTGTATTATCCAGATTTCCACCTACTTTCATTGTAAAATATCTATATAAAATATCCCCCTGCGTGTCTTGCGCAAGGGGATATGGAAGTGTTATTTCGTTTTTTGTTGCAATATCAACAATTATGTGGTAAAATAGGTTATTATACGACGGAGATTACAAAATGTTCAAAATCGAAGAAATTACAATTAAAAACTTTCGCTCTATTTCTACCATGCGCGTTGAAACTAATCATATCAATGTGTTTGTGGGTAATAACGATGCAGGAAAGTCAAATGTATTAAAAGCATTAAACCTTTTTTTCAATGGAGAAACCGACCACAAGACGACATTTAACTTTGATAATGATTATTGTAAGTTTGCTAAGCCACCCAGTGCTAAGAAACCTCGAGAAATAACAATCTCTCTTAAATTCAGCTTGCCGAGCAGCTATAATGATAAATATGCTGTATGGACTAAAGTGTGGCGAAAAGAAAGTTTAGGAAATCAACCTAAAAAAGATGAAAAGAAATATCCTCAACAAAAGCAAGGAGAAAAAAATCTCAGATATACAAAGACCGATACTTTCCTTAGAAATATATCTTACAAATACATCCCTACAATTAAGAGTGAAGATTATTTTCAATTTCTTGTAGGTGAACTATACAGTAGTATTGCTGCAAAAGCCGAAAAGGCATTTGTCGAATCATCGACAGGTTTTGTTGATACTCTCCAGTCTGTAACAAGCAACTTAAGTGAAAACCTTAAAAGCCAACTCAAAATGGAAAGCAAGCTAATTATTGATTTCCCACAACTATTCAAATCATTTAGTTTTCAAACTTCAATAGATGACAATAATACAATAGATTTAAGGCAAAGAGGGGATGGCATCCGAACAAGACACATACCTGAGATATTGTACACTATACACAAGAATATTGTGGAAAGTAAGGAAAGAGGTGCAATAGCAAGCAACACTATATGGGGTTACGAAGAACCTGAAACTGCTATTGAATTGTCTATGTGTTTTGATTTCGCACATGATTTCATTAAATATTCTAAGGAAATTCCTATCTTCATAACTACACACTCTCCTGCGTTCTACTCAATAGCTGGCAAAGAAAAAAACGCAAAGCTGTATTCTGCTATATTCGGTAAAGATGGAACTGTTTGTAGTGTCGCAAGTTTAGATAATGTTCATAATTCTCTTGGTTTGATGCAATTGATTGCGCCAGCGGTAGAAGAAGCAAACGAAAAATACCGCGTACTAAAAGAAGAATACAAGCTCTTAGCGTCGGAAACACGCAACAAATCTCCTATTGTTTTTGTCGAGGGTGAAATAGATAAGATGTATTTAGAAAAATACATTGGATTAAAGCATCCAAACCTCGCTATAGAAATAAAAGCGGCAGATGGAAAAAGCAAGATGGACTCTTTGCTGAAACTATTGCAGACTGATACTAGCATATTAAATAGAAAAATAATTTTTTTGTACGACTGCGATGTTGGTCACAAAGAAGATTCATTCGACGATAAATTATACATTAGGGTTGCAAATCATAATTCCTCTGCGACGGACTATAAAGTAGGTGCGGAAAATTTACTTTCTTTACCTAGCGACTTTGATTATAAACGTTATCATAAACAAGAGAAATCTTCACCGCTAGGTGCGCCAATTTATAAAGTAGATAAAATGAAGCTCGCTAACGACATATGCCGATTAGATGACGTTCTTGTTTACTTGCATAATTGGGAACACCTAGTGAAAAAAATCTTATCAATAGCATCTTAAAAATTATACAAGGGGCAAAGCGATAGAACTTGCCCCTTGTTTCTATTTTCTACCCACCCGTAATCAGATTGAGAATCTCCCTAGCGAAGAAGATGATAATCCCACCTGTGACAGTCATGAACCCAATCGAGCGTTGGCTTGGGTCTTGGGACTTAAAGCTCATGCCGACTTGCACGATGCCGAATCCGAGCAGAATGACACCGATAGCGCGAATCAAGCCGAAAACGAACTCGGAGAGATTGTTGATTGTCTGCAACGGGTCGCCATATGCGACTATAGATGTGCTGAACACGAACATCAGCATCGCAATCATCACGAATGTGCAGTAGAAACGGAATCCTCTCCTAACACCATCGGGCAGGGGGAGTGGTCGAGGTCGTCTTGCTCTTTTGAATAGTTTTTGTGTGAATAATTTTAGCATTTTGGTCATCTCCAGTATTTGAATTTTTGTTGTTATATAGGTCATCTACATCCTCCTCGGAGAGGAGTTCGTAGGTCGAATTGGGTAGCGTATGTGCGCTATTTTGGGGCAAGTTTGTGTCAAAAGTCAGCGTAATTGTAGCGACATCTCTCATGGTTGCGCCGTGGTCGTAGGGCTTTCCATGCCCATCCACCGAGCCGCCCACATTCGGATGGCGCATGATGTCGAACTTTTCGTCCATAATCGGACGCTCGCCACGGATGAACAGCAGCGCATAGCGATTGTCGAGCATCCGCACCTCATCGGGACACAGCAGCTCACGCGCCACAATCGAGTGATTGGTGTTGTAACTGCTGCCCTTGCCCATAGTTTTGCTGTGTGCGGTGGCATCGACTGTTTCCTTACCGAGCAGCTCGCTCACATACTTATGCGTGCTCTGCTCATTTCCCCCGAGATAGAGAAATTCATCGCAATTGCCGACAATACTCTCCCATTGCTTCTCGAAAAGTGCCTTGAGTTGTGCGAGATTTTGCAGAATTATACTCACAGAAACGCCACGCGAGCGCATGACCGAGAGTATCTTGTCAAAGTCATCGGGGAGCGAAACATTGGCAAATTCGTCCATTATGAAGTGCACAGGAACGGGCAGACTGCCGCCATATTCGTGGTCAGCAACGCAAAACAACTGCTGAAATAATTGGGTGTACAGAATGCTCACGATGAAGTTAAAACTGCTGTCATTGTCGGGAATTATGATGAACAGCGCGGTCGATTTCTTGCCGAGCGATGCCAACTCAAGCTCATCCGTCATCGTCAATTTCGCCAGTCCATCGAGGTTGAATTTCTCAATCCGTGATGCAAGCGTGACTTGGATGGATTTGAGCGTTTTCGCCGAGCCGCTGCGGTAGTTCTTGTAATACTTCACCGCGATGTGGTCGGGTTCTCGCTCCTCCAAACGGGTGAACAGCTCGTCAAGTGGCGACTGGTAGCTGTCATCTTCCTCGCGCACTTCGCCATGCCGCAGCATCTCCATGACCATCGGAAAGTTCTTCTCGTCATCGGGTGCTTCGTACCTAAGATAGAACATGAGGGCAAGCAAAAGCATACTCGCAGCGGTGTCCCAAAAGGGGTCTGAGGATTGACTTCCTTTTGGAGTGGTAGCCTTGAAAAGGTTGGTAACAAGCCGTTGAACGTCATTGTCATCCATCAGATAGTCGAACGGATTGTAGCAGAATGACTTGTGCATATTGATGAGGTCTAAAACCCGAACCTCCATCCCCTGTGCCTTAAGCATTTGACCAGTATCGCGTGCTATCTCGCCTTTCGGATCGAGAATAACCATCGAGGTATTGCTCGCTTGCATGACGTTCGGCTTGGCATAGAAGCGAGTTTTGCCCGCTCCACTCCCACCACAAATCAGCACATTGAGGTTACGCCTGTGCTTCCTGCCATCCAGTCCTATACGCACACGTTTGGTGAGGATTTTGTTCATCTCGAACCGCTTGTCCGCATACTTGCGATTGACGGCAGCAGCATTGCCCCACTTCGCCGAGCCATGCTCCTCCCTCGGTCGGCGATTCTTACGTGTCGAGAAGTACATCGCCATCCCCAAAGCATACGCACCCATAAAAATGAGGACAGTTATAAGACTGTCCTCATGCCATGTTACATCGAACGGATTGTTTACCGCTTCCGTTAGGCTTAGTATGATTTCGGGAAGTCCACCCGACAAGGACGGAGCGATGAGCAAGGCTGCCCACACTATCGGGATAACGCCGAGAGCTGCGAGGGTAATGTTCTGCCTGTTATCGCGCCTCACCGCCACCCCTTGCCCCCTTGTCCTGCGGTTCGAGTGCCTTGTACATGGACGTGGCAAGCTCGGCTACAGTATCACGGATTGGAGCGAGTTCGCTGCGCAATTCCTTTGAGTCCTTGTTAGCGAAATACTCCGGCACTTGGGAAAAATCATAGTTTGGCGTGTCCACGCCATACTTTTGGCACAGAGTATATGAAGCTGCGTAGGCTGCAAGCACTCCATTTTCAATCCCTGCTTGCTCAAGTCGAGCAAGTGCCACTTCGTGCGACAGACAGCGGAAGATGCTCTCGGCGTCCATACCTCGTGTGACCTCGATTACCCCTTGTTCGGGATTGTAATGCGCACACGTATTTCCTGCATTTGCATCCGAAAGCTCCTCAACAGCTACTACTTTTACAGGCGAGGATTTCATCAAAGCACTACAAAGGTCGTATGTGCTATGCTTGGGCGGCTCTTGCGGTTTGGCATTGGTTTGGCTGATGTCGAATACCAGTTTGGCATTATAGTTGAAGCCCATCGTGCCATCTTTGCGCTGATAGTCAACGCGCTCGACAATAACGAACTCTCTTTCGTTTGGCTTGACAGCAATATTCTCCTCTGCCCACTTTTCACGCGTTCGCATACGCGTAGCGTTTGGACTTTGGGCATAAATCAAGAGCGTGTTTGTTGCGCTGTATCGCTCAACTCGGCTGAGGGTGTTCAAGTAGTTCTTGAAATATCCGCCGTTTTTGACGATTGCCTGTGCCGCTCGCTCTGCCATTTCGTATGCTGATTGGCGCTCTGCATTTTTCTTTGCTGCGTACCTCTCGGCAGAAAATTGTTTAGTCGGCGTTTGGGGTATTTCTGCGTTCTCGTCATGAAGTTGAAAATCGAATACTTCTGATTCTGTGCTTTGGAACGCAAGCGTTTTACTTTGTTCATTCATGGGATTTCACCTTTCAATTTTGGTTTTGGATTTTGGAAGTTGTAGCGTTGGTGTCACGGATTTTGCTCCGCTCTCTTGCTTCTTCTGCGCAGCGATATTGTTCAAGTCACCTTTGACCGAGGTTTTCTTAGTCCTCGAACTCATCGTATCTGTACTTGCGATTTTCGGCGGCATTTCTGAGGTAGGCTCTTGTAGAGTGCCGCTCTCTATTCGAGCCGAAGGAGGGTTTGGCATAGCTACTACCTCCTGTTCGTTCGTTCTTTCGACAAGCGGCTTGCCCTCATCATCAATCAACAAGTCCATGATATTTGAATTGTCGGCTACATCGGGTGCGCCTTTCTCCTGCGTTGGATTGGTCGCTGTGCTTTGCGCAGCGGCTCGGTCAACGGACATCAATTTGAGTTTTTCGAGAATGCGGTCAACCTTAGGGGCGTCCTGTTCCTTGACCATAATGTCAATCAACTGACCGGGTTTTGCGTCTTTCTCGCGGAGCAAGCAGTAGGCTAACCCATATCGTTTCGCTTCCTTTGAGAATTTCTTGACATCCTCGTTCTTTACTGCGAAGATTTTGATGGGCTTTTCGCATTGAATCATTTTCGTCAAACGTTCTTCGCCACGAAGTTTGGTTTCGCATGGTTTGCCATCGGACTTGAACGCAGCCAACAAAAAAGCAGCGACATTCTTCGCCGCCGCTCCCGTTATCTTCAACACACTTTCTGCTCCTGCAAAACTTAGCCGAACTATCTGTTCGGCAGAATCACCTTGTAGGCTCATTTTTGGATTTTTCCTTTCTCTCTGATTTCTCGGCTAACTTTTCTTCAGCCATCTTCTGTTTCATCTTCTGTTTCATCTCCTGCGTGTGGACAGCAATGTCATCGCATAATTTCACCTCCCGTCTGAGCTGCCGAATTTGCGTAGACAGCTCTTTGATTTCGGATTTGACCTCCGCTATTTTCTCCTCATCTTTCAGCCCTCGCAATTGTTTGTAAAGTGTCTTGCGTTGCTGCACGAAAGGTTCGATTTTGGCGGTCAAATCTTCCTTATATATAGCAAGCTGCTCGGAAGTATAAATACGATTATTCGCAAGCAGCTTTATTTCAGCGGCATATCTGTCTAGTTTTCGCAAATCCGCTCTATATGAGTATGGGATTCGGTTGGGATTCTGACTTCGTGGGTTGTTCTTCGGAATCTTGCCGAGCAGAAAGAGGTAGTGAACATACAGCGCACGGAATCCCGTATGTTTTCGCGTTGTCCTCAAATTGCCCGACACTCTCATCGGTACGATAGTCCGCTTGGGCTGTTTCGGTGGCAGCTTTGGTCGCTGCTGGCTATGGATTTTCTCCTTGATGTTCGCGAGTGAGTAGCCGTCACCTAACTTGGTTTCGAGTCTGTGTCGCTCACCGCTCGGAGTGATGACTGTGAGATACTTGCCCACTCGATACTTGTAGCCACTTGCTAATAGATTTCGCAGAAATTGATTCTCGGTCATGGACTTAGCGATGATTTGGTCGATGTCGGACTTGAGGAACGACCGCCATGTGAGCTTGCCCTCACGCTCGGCTTTGTGTTCGAGGTAGTGTTTGGTTGCGCCCGACTTGGGATTTTCCACGACACTCAACGAATACTCGCGGCACAAGCGGTCAGAAGTCCGAGCCATCGTGCGCCAAAAGCGTCTGCTGTCATGAAACTTGATACCATCTACGAATGATACGGAATTAAGAATAAAGTGATTGTGGATGTGCGACTTGTCTATGTGCGTGGCGATGACCACCTCGAATCGCTCGCCCCACAATTCCTGCGCTAACTTCATGCCAATCTCATGCGCCACTTCGGGCGTGACTTCGCCGGGCTTGAATGATTGGATGGCGTGGTATGCGGTGTTGCCGCCGAGTTTATCGAACTCCTGCTTGGTCATCATCATGTCTTGGCGAGCAGTTTCGACGGCACAATTTAGCGCAGACACGAAAAGCTGCCGCTCCGTTTTCGTGCCATCGGTGGCGTACTCGATGACATGTCCAAACTCCGACGCTCGCTCGTCCGTCATGGCAAACTCCATCACGTCCTGCATCTGCTGTATATCTCGCTCACCCATGCCGTAATCGAGATACTTTGGATTTTCGGTCTTAGCAGGATTCTCGATATACACGATGGACTTGCCCACCCAACCTTTGATGTTCCATATCTTAGTGGTTGCCATCGTTCTTTTCGGGTAGCTGAAATTTGCGGCGAATATCTAGGCGAAATTCCGTCCACTTGTCCGCTTCGGATTTCAGCATGGGAGCGTCGATAAAGCCGAGTGCGTTTGCTTTTCGTGCGAGCTGATGGGCGTTGTTGCATAACCCGATGAGCTGGCGCATGAAAGCATAGAATCGCTCATCGGGCTTTTCTTTGAGGACTTTGCCTTGAATAATGGCGCGGATGAATGCCTCCTGCGACAGTCCCGACTTCCTCACTTTGTCTTTCAGTAGAGCAAGCTCATCATCATTCAATCTAAAAATAACTTGGTTCTTTCGAGTAAGCAATAGCGTTCTCCTTGGTGGGGGTTTTAGGGGGAGCGCAAGCCCCCCTAACAAGCAGCCCCGTTCGGGGCGGGTGAAATGATGGCGTATGCTATCATTTTGCAGTGCTTGCTGTCGCTTATCGCTCCAAACAAACACTAACTGAAAGAGGACTCATCGTGCGTCAATCCTGTTACCACTCGTCCTAATATTCTTCATTCGGCACAGACAATCATTCACATCTTTACCCAATCGCGATACATGGTCTATGACCGCATAGTCATCTTGTAGTTGCGACATTATCACTCTCGCAGTATTGCGACCGGGTGCATCGATGTCAAAATACAATTCGATGCTTTTTATGTGCTGATTGTCAGATAAATATTGGGTAAGAGCAATCGGCACTTTGTTCGACTGTTGAGGTGGTATTCCTCCGAGCGAGAGCAGATTCATCGAGCGAAAATCAAAGCCTTGCATTTTCATCATCGTGGCGAATGAAATGGCATCTATCGCCGACTCGAACACACGGAGAATATTGGTCGGAGCTTGCGCTGACATAGCAAATGAAAACTTCTTGTCGCTGCCGCTTGCTTCGCCCTTGTACTTCGTGCCGATTCCTCGAATTGACGCATACTTCGCCATACCTTGAGAATCATGTCCAACGAACACGCATTGATTGAATATCCTGCCGTATTCGGAGCGGTATACGCTCTCATATAGTCGTCCCGTGTCGATGCAATGCTCAATGACTTCTCGGTCAATGCCACGGCTCATGAGGTAGCGGATGGCTCGGTCGTTGTTCTTGGCGGTGGGCGGTAATTTGAGGTCTTTGGGCTTTTCTTTGACTTCCATAGGCACAAAAACAGGCGGCATTATTGCCGCCTTGTCTATGATTATTTCTGCTGCTTCGATGAACGACAGTCCTTTGACTTTGACGAGGTAGTCAAGTGCAGACTTGCCGCCAATTCCTCTTGAACACCAATGCCACAATCCGTTGGAGATGCGCAGGCTGTCGTGCGTTCGAGTGCAGTATTCGTTACCGCTGACTTGGACGAGTTCGTGGGGGTCGTAGTTTTGCAGATATGTGAGTAGGTCTAGCTGTTTTGCTTCTGTGATGACTTGTGGGGCGATGTAGGGCAATATGTGTACTCCTTTTTGAAAATATTTTGTCGAAATTCACTTCATGTACATTGACACATTTACAATATTATGGTATGATATAAGCAGTAATTCAAAATCATGGGGGACAGTCCATATGAAAAAGCTATCCATTAGAGTTATATCAATCTTCTTATCCGCGCTATTTCTACTTAGTGCAGCACCTTTAGCTGCACTTGCAAGCGAAATCGCGCCGCAAGTTGCAGACAGTACATCTACATCTGCGTCAGTAGCGCCGCCACCTACTCATCCAACTACAGGTACAACGTTCACAGGACGTTCGGGCGAGCAGATGATTAGCATGATGGAGTTCGCATTCAGAGCTACACGTGAATCAATTCGTGAAGCAAATAATATGCCTGCTTCGCAAACCCAAATCAGTATAGGTCAAACAATAAACATACCCGCACCAAATATGCCAAATCTCCAAACTTGGAATATGACACCGGGGTCTTTTTATATTCGCTCTACATACAACAATCGCTACTTGACATTCGGGGCAAACGATATCAGCACTTCGCCAACAGCAGGTGCTACTCGTCAATGGAATATTGCGTTCCCTTGGAACAACTTCGAGGTGGCGTCGCTTTCGCCTACTACAGGAACTCCACGTTTCCTGCATGGAGTTTGGGGTGCGGCTTTTAACCTTTCATTAAATACAGTCAATTATCCGCCACATTTACGAGCAGGATGGGCGATTTTGCCCGAAGTAGACGGGCCAACTAACACTCGTTTCCGCATTGTAAATGTTGTCGCAGCTCAAGGATTGATTACCGATGCTGATGGGAATCTCGCAACAATTTCAACATTGAACACAGAAATTGCCGACCTCCCCGACAGTATTTGGTGGACGTTCCACTACACCACACCCCCTGTGGTGACAGGAGTGAGCATCACCCCCAACACCACGATGAACTTCGTGCCGGGTAATACTCGTCAACTGACAGCCACTTCTCTCCCTGCTCCTGTCAGACAGGACATCACGCGCCGTGTGCCGCTCACTACCACATGGAGCAGCGGCAATGCCGATGTTGCTACAGTATCTCCGACCGGGTTAGTTACTGCTGTGGGTCGTGGCAGTACAACCATCACCGCTACCATCGGCGGTCAATCCTCAAGTGTCACGATAAACGTCACTCAGCCTGCTACCGGAATCACCGCAAGCCCGACAAACGTCACGCTCAATATCATTGAGGGACAAGCTATGCCGTGGCAGGACATCGTTGCATCAGTTCTGCCCACTAACGCAAACAATCAAACCATCATATGGAGCAGCTCGAACGCAAACATTGCCCAAGTGGATAGCAACGGACGTATCACCGCCGTTAATACAGGCTCGGCAATCATAACCGCTCGTTCACAAGAAAACGCTGCACATTCTATTGACATTTTCGTCACAGTTGGTCGTCCTGCGCAAAGTATTTCGCTCCCCGATAACTGGAATTTGTACTTAGGTCATGTGACCAATTACACTCACAACCTTCAAGCGACATTCACGCCGACCAATCCCTCGAATGCGGGCAACGTAGTGTGGTCTGTTTACCCGCTTGGCATCGTGAGCGTTTCTCAAAATGGCACAATCACGGCTCTTGCTCCGGGAAGTGCTGTTGTCACCGCACAGCTCGGCTCTTTAACCGCTACCACGACAGTTAATGTCACATCGCTTGTTGCACAAATCGGAGTTTGTCGCAACAACGTAACCCTCCTCGCAAACGACCCATCGCGTCGTACTACGCAAATTATCGCGTCCATGCTGCCAAGTAATCCATGCAATCCTACATTGTTTTGGGAGTCGCTTCATCCATCCATCGCAACAGTCGATGGCAACGGAAATATCACCGCTCATGCCTATGGCACAGCCACAATCCGTGTTTTTTCCGAGGACGGCAACGCTGAAACTATCATCACAGTAACTGTGCGAACAATTGCCGACGGCATCCACGTGCCGCATCGCAATATACGACTTTACATACTAGGACCGAACACTCCACCAATCGGACGCATTCAAGCGGAAGTATTGCCGACGAATGCTGTCAATCGCGAGCTGACTTGGTCAAGTTCCGATACATCCATCGTCACAGTTTATCAAAACGGCAACATTCGTCCAGTCAGCGAGGGCGTTGCGACCATCACTATTCTCAATGAGTATAGCGGAGTATACGAAACTGTCACAGTAACAGTCACGCAACTGGACAGCGGAATTTTGCTCGACCGCGGGCAAGTTACGCTATATATTAGAGGTAGCAACATGGGCGGCGTGGATACTCTAGTGCCGATTGTTTACCCCCCTGCCATCGCAAATCCCGACCTCGTGTGGGCATCGGAAAACACAAATATCGTCTACGTTGACCAGTACGGGCGCATTACTGCCATTGGTGCAGGAGTGGCGAATATCTCGGTTACGCTCGATGGCGAATCAGCTACTGCGTTGGTCACAGTCATCGTCCTAGTCACGGAAATAGAGCTATGCCGTGACCGCGAAACGCTGTTCATTCAAGGTAACAATAACGGCACATTCACGCCAAACGTTACTCTACGTCCCAATTCTCCATGCAATACGGCTCTGTCATGGAGCAGCAGCAACACGAGCGTCGCGACTGTAGACAGCAATGGAGTCATCCGTGCAGTCGGAGTGGGAACTGCGACAATTCGTGTGGTCGCGCTCGGGTCTGCGACACATGATGGACGCTACGGCGAGCCGATTTACACCGAAATCACTATCACAGTCACCAATCTTCCTACTGGAATCAGAATAGTCAACCCTCCAAGCACTCTCATCATCAACGGCAGCAATCGTCAGAGTGCGCTGCTTTCGGCAATAATTTCACCCAATGACGTGTGCGATCCGCTCATCAATTGGAGCAGCTCAAACATCAATATCGCAACTGTGGACAGCAACGGCAGAGTGACTGCTGTCGCGCCGGGAACAGTTCGCATCACAGCAGAAATTGGCGGTTTTGAAGCGTTCTTCTACCTTGAAGTACGTTCACTTGTCACGCAAATCACGCCGAACACGCGCAATGTGACCATCAATTTGGGCAGAGGTAGCTCGCCGTTCTTCCAACTTGCAGGCACAGTATCGCCAAACAATGCAACAAACCAAAATCTGAACTGGCGCAGCTCAAATACTGCCATCGTGACTGTAGATGCTAACGGCAGAATTACTGCCCATAGCCGTGGCACAGCAACGATTACCATTACTTCCGTGGATGGAAACTCCACCACGACTGTCAATGTGACTGTTGTTCAGCTAGTCACGTCTGTGACAGTTTCGCCCGACAGACATACGCTGAACACAGGGCAAACGCTGCCGCTGATCGCAGAAATCCTGCCCATGAATGCGAATAACCGCAACTTCCGTTGGGAAGTCATCGGCAATTATGTGTCTATCAATCACTCAACTGGCGTAATTACGGCACTTCGCCCCGGAAATGCGACAATTCGTGCGATTTCCACTTGCGGAAACCTCATGAGTTATGCTATAATTAGTGTAATCCAACCGCCAACGAGTGTGCAAATCACTCCGACATGGGTACATATCTATCCCGGTGAGAGCCGTCAGCTCACATTCGCTGTGTTCCCACTCAATGCTTTTGACACTACTGTCACTTGGACTTCGAGCAACAACAATGTCTTCCATGTTGCACAAAATGGGCGCGTCACCGCTGTCGGCTCGCCCGGTCAGACTGCTACTATCACCGCAACATCTGCGAATGGACTGACGGCAAGCATCACAGTACGCATCAATATCCCTGTCACTTCGGTGGTTGTTTCGGGTGCAAATCAAATTACTGTTGGCGGCAGTAGCCGTTTCTCGGCTGATGTCTTGCCAACTAATGCGACGAACAGAGCTGTGCGATGGGAATCATCCAATACTTCTATTGCAACTGTTGACCAAAATGGCAACGTTAGTGGTCGAAATGCAGGCACAGTCACGATTCGTGCGATTAGTGTGAGTGGTGCGGTTGTCGGCGAGCGTAGTGTGAGAATTGTTCTGCCTGCGCCGAGTGGCGTGACGATTTCACCGGGTGGCAATTTCACTTTATCACACGATGGCTCGGAACAACTCACAGCGAATGTCCTCCCATCTAATGCTAGTCCGAGAAATGTTACGTGGGAATCATCAAACACCAACGTTGCTACTGTGACCCAAAATGGCTTGGTTCGTGCTGTTGGTGCAGGTACTGCGACTATTACTGTAAGAACGAGCAATGGTAGAACGGCAGAAGTACGAGTTACAGTAGAAAGACAGGTAATTCCTCAACCCGAATTACCTAGACTTCAAGCACCAAGTTCACCATCTCAGCCCGTTACTACGCCAATCTCAATTCCTAATAACAATAATACAACGGTTAGTAGGACACTTGAAATTATAGACACACGGACGGATAGCACGATTAGAGCTGGACAGATTGTTGCAATCCCTCAAAATAGTAGAACTCAACTACGAATAGCAGATAGAACATTAACACATCAGCAATGGGAAATAACAAATAATAGGGGAAACAGCACTGTAAATGATTCTGGTCGCATAACAACAAGTGATCGTTTTCTTGCTGCGAACAGGGGTCGAATGACAATTCGAGTTAGTGCGAGAAATGCAAATGGACAACAACTAACTACATATGTAGAACTATATGTTGTTCGAGAAAGTGTTTTTAATTTCTTTTCTTCAATTGAAATTTTTGATTACGGAAGATACGACCTATCGTCGGGTACTTTCGGTAGACCAAATAACTTAATTAGAGAAATAAGTAGACCAAGCGGATCAACAAGTGGCGGGATTTATTTCGTTTATATATTGCATTCAACCGATCAACACGTGACAAGAGGTAACTTTACTCTAAATGTTAGAGGTGTTGCAAATTTCTGCAATGTTTCAGTAAACACTCTACAAATTTATCATAGTGCTTCAAACACTACGGTGAGTAGAGGCGGTTTTTACGAACAACGTACAAATTTTGAGGCAACATTAGTTAGTACCAGTGTTTTTAGATCAGATGGAAGAGGAACTAATTGGAATACAAGGGCTAATGGATTAAATCGAATTTCTAATCTTAGGAATATAAACATGGCAATTGGAACAGACCCTCGTTCAGACGGTAGAGGCGTAAATGCGTCTGCTCAAGGGAGATATACTACAAATAGAAATCGTAATGCTGAAATTTTTGTAGACGCAGTTTTCTTTGGTGTTGGATTTATTCCAATAGCGGGTCCTGGGTTATCTGCGTTGTACACTATTGGCTCTTGGGTTGTTGGAGATATTTTAGACGAACGAGATCATGAAAGATCTTTGCGCGTCGGAGCACCACAAGGACGTAATCGTTCGGTAAGAGTTTCTTCATATGATGATAACGCACTTCAAAGAAATAATGACTTTCAACGCCTAAGAGTCGATTTTATCACTGCTCATCGATGGGATATGCATACATTATCATATGTCTTGCAGTTTGACTCAAACTTCAATCGAGGCGGACTATATCAACGAACAGCTAGAGGTTTTGAGCGAATGTCTTCTCGCTATACAGTATCTCGACTCAATTCTATTACTATCAACCAACGTCCAGCGGAGGCTCATTCAGTTCCGTACATTCGCCCTCCCGTTGAAGGTCGAATACGCTAAAAAGCAAAAATGTGAGGATATACTATGACAACAAAGAAAAAGAAAATTACCATCATTATAATAATTGCTATTGTGCTGGTAGTAATATTAGCTATACTCATATGGCTATTGACAAGTTCGAGAGGCAATGGTGACTTCTCTATTGTCCTTAACAGGGACGGGACTCTTGAAATACAAGCCAACGTTGAGCTTAACCCCAATGATGCAATTTACATCTATTGGGAAACAGACGGTGGAAACTTGCTATCGAACACAACAAATTCTCGCCTACTGGAAGTCAAAGCACGATATGATAGTCTTGGGATAGGCTTGTTTAGCTATGGTACTTATAATGACCATATCACATGGCATCCTATGGACAACAACAGCGGCGATTATTTTGACACGGCAACAATTTTGGCTCATATTGAACATACTTGCAGCGTTAGTGGTGAAACGCATATACACAGTTACACGATAACTGTGAGCTATGATAATGGTCGTATTAGCCGTGCCGAAGACCGCCGAATGGGTAATCCTGTTCGGCGATACGGCAATCCCTATTGGGTACATATCATTCCTTGGAGTTGGGATGGCTGCGAAGATGATCTACGTGGCAACAACACGTTTGTAATTCGCACAGGCTTTAACTTTTCCGATGATTTCTACTTTCTTTCATACAGTTGGGCTAAACCTTTATGGGAATCACATCCACAAGTTTTCGGCGCACCAACTCATAACGGACATGATGCTAGTGCAGATGAGATGACGACGTTGTTGATTGATGCACGTATGGTCACAATCTACTTCCCAATGAATGAGCATACCGGAAGAGTTATCAACGGTGAATTTGTTTTTGAAATTGAGGACTGGAACTGGGATAATCCTGTAGATGCAATTCGATATGATTGTTACGACTTAGATTGGCTTGATTTCAATATACCAGATGGTGAAACTGTATTTGAAGAAGGTATTTTTGCTACTGCTGTATGCCGAGTTTTTGCTCAGATGTATGACTTTGTAGAATATTTAGTTTTTATTACAGCTGACGCAGTTTCTGCAAGAGTAGATTTCTTTTATGGACTCTATTCCCAAGTTCTTTTCGAGCTTTACGTTGACATTTCGCCCCCTAACATAGATCCTAATGATAATTTGAGTGGTGAAAGAGTACAAATTGGTGACTTAGATGTACCTATAGAGCTTGTATCATTGTATATCATGTGGGGCAGAGATAATGTCAATGATTTTTCTCCGCTTTCTCGATTAACTAATTTGACCTCGATAGAAATTAGTGGGCTTATAGGTGGAAGAGGTGAAACTTTTGATTTCACGGATTTTGTAGATAGCATAGATAATCTATCTATCACTCAACTAATTATAGATGACATCGTAATCAAAAATAACGACATTTCAGCAATCTCTAGGCTTACTTCGCTAACCTCACTTACATTATTGTTCACGCAAATTGAAGATTTGTCCGCATTATCAACATTAACCAACTTGAGGACGTTGAATTTAAGACGAAATTTCATTCGTGATATATCGTTTTTAGAGAATATGACAGACTTAATGGTTTTGAATTTGGCTAGCAATCCAGTAGAATGTCATGATATTTTGCGGAGTCTTACTAATTTATTAAGTCTTAATCTATATTTGAATAATATAGATTGTATTGATTTTCTCTCCAACTTATCGAATCTTGAGTTTTTAGCAATGTCAAGAAACAATATTACTGATATATCACCTCTCGCTAATTTGACTAGAATGGAGGAGCTTGATATTAGTCATAACGACATTGAAAATATATCAGCTCTTGCAAGATTAGTGAACTTATACATATTGAATCTTGATGGAAACCCAATTCGAGATTTTTCACCGATTGCAAACTTACCTAACTTAAACCGATGACTGGAGCGAATATACCATTAAAACTCGAAAATTAGCTATAATCATTGTCATAAGCATACTTCTCGTAGCAGCGATCGCAGTCGGAGCATTTCTGCTACTAAGAAACGTATCTGATGATTATGAAAACGACACTACTGTAACTGGTGAAACTCCACCAAACGATGACACCGAGCCACCCCCACAAACGCCACGCCCCGACTACATAACCCTCGGCGGCGCGCGGATTCCGACCGACATCACATCACTCGAATTCGACTTAGACCACGCCGATGACGTGCTGCTACTCGGACATCTGCACGACCTTGAGCGATTGGAGCTGACCAATTTCTACCCCGGCGTGTTCATCGACCCTGCTGCGCTCATGCGCTCCATCTCACAGATGCCGAACCTGCGTGATTTGGAGTTGGCAGTCCTGCCTGTGTTGGATTTGACACCGCTTTCGGGCTTGGAATATCTCACGCGCTTGGAGATTTGGGGAGCATATCTGTCGGACAATGCAGGGATTTACACGCTGACCAACCTCGAAGAATTGGTGCTGCATCACGTGGGTGACTTCGACCTTGCGCCCATTGCGCAACTGCCTAACCTCACCACATTGTGGCTCGGCTACAACTACATCACCGACATTTCTGCACTCGCAGGAATGACGAGTTTGCAATGGTTGGAGCTGTCGTACAATACCGAGCTTGCCGACATTTCGGCGGTAGCGGGCATGACAAACCTCACGCACCTGTTCATTCAAGGCACGTCGGTCACAGATTTGTCGCCACTAGCAGGGCTAGTCAACCTCGAATTGCTCGACATGGAGGGGCTAGGCATACGCGACATTTCGGTGCTTGCAAATGCAATCGCTCTGCGGCAACTCTTCGCTTGCGATAATGACATCGTGGATATTAGTCCGCTATCAGAGCTGCAATATCTGCAAATTCTATGGCTGACGCACAACCAAATCCGTGACATTTCGCCACTCGCTGAGATGTTTGGGCTGCGGATGCTCGGCTTGACGGGCAATCGCATTACCGATTGGTCTGCGCTGACGCATTTGTACGAAACATATACACATAGATAACGGCTACACCCACCAATTTGATGTTGGTGGGTGTTTTCTTGTTATCTCGCCCCTGCATACCTACTTGTCATGGCAGGCTGCTCGATGACTTCACCCTCGTCGGGAACAGCATCGACAAACTCATTCTCATGCTTGTCAATGTTCAGCTCAATATTGACCTCGGAGAGGCGCGTTGACTTCTCTGCAAGCTCGGCTTCCTGCGGAAACGGCGCACCAATCTCAGCTTTGGCAACTTCAAGCTGATTCTTAGCATCCTCCAGAGCTGTCTTACTTGTTTCCAACCTCTCAGCGAACTTGTCGATAGCGTTGTCAAGGCGTGTGATATTGCCGTAAATATCATCGCCTAGCTCAACTTTGTACCCAATCTGCCCTTTGAGAGTTATACAAAACGCTCGCTCACGCGCATCGAATGACAAGTACATCCCAAAGCCGCGATATTCGCCTATCAGCTCGGATTCGGGTTCGGTTTTGGCTTTGCACTCGACCAAAATTGCCGTCCCTGCCGCCTTTTTATCGGTGTGCAGGACATCATCAATTTTCATGCCAACGAAGTCATCTTTTTCAGCGGGTAGTGGAATCGCTGCTGCAATATCCACCTCGATTTTCGCAATTCGCTCGGTCAGTCGCTTGATTTCGGAGGGGTAGTATTTCAGTACCTTGTCCTCTAAATCATGTTGCTGCGACAGATGGCTCGACTTGAGCAATTTGAGCTTGCCCACCTGCATTTCTAAGTCATATTTCTCTACAATGAGCGGATTGCCTGTAGCGAGTGCCTTGACCTCAGCATAAGAAAGAGCTTGCTCGTCAATGTCATCGGCAACACGCACGGGTGATTTTGAAGTCATGACTTGTGCGATGAACTTCTGCTTGTTTTCGATGACTTGGTAGCTGTAAGCGTCGAAAGTTCCCTCAGTCACATAGCGATAGATTTCAACTTCGGGATTATTGTTTTTCTGTCGAATAATTCGACCCTCGCGCTGCTCCAAATCGCTCGGTCGCCAAGGCACATCGAGATGATGGAGCGCGATTAGCCTGTCTTGAACGTTAGTCCCGCTACCCATCTTGTATGTCGAGCCAATCAGTACACGGATTTTGCCATTGCGAACTTGGGAAAACAGCTCTTTTTTCTTCGCTTCCGACTCGGCATTGTGGATGAACGCAATCTCATCTTCGGGAATGCCACGCTCGATGAGTTTTTGCTGAATATCCTCGTAAACGTTGAACGAACCATCTTTCTTTGGTGTAGACAAGTCGCAAAATACGAGCTGCGTCAATCGCTTGTTCGCTCCATCAACCCAATGTCGATGGACATTGTCCGCTGCAATATTCGCCTTACTGTTGGGATTGTCGGGTAGCATGGGGTTCATCAGCCGTTGGTCGAGCGCGAGCTTGCGCCCATCATTTGTGATGAGAAGCATATTGTCCTCATGACTTTCCACTAACCCGTTGCGCACTCTTTTAGCTCGCTCTGCGAGGTTCTGTACCATCTCCTTTTGAAATTCGCTCGGTTTGATGACAACATTGTGGAAATTGGCTTTGGGGACTGGCAAGTCAAGCATATCCGCAGTCTGAATGTCAGCCACCTCGCGGAACATCTTCATCAATTCTGGGAGATTGTAGAACTTAGCAAATCGTGTTTTGGCTCGATAGCCACTCCCCTCCGGTGCAAGCTCGATAGCGGTGACAGTTTCTCCGAACGTCGATGCCCACTCGTCAAAGTGCCTCAGTCCATGTTTCGCCAACGCCCCATACTGCAAATATCTCTGCATGGTGTACATCTCCACCATCGAGTTTGAGATGGGTGTACCAGTCGCGAAAATCACGCCTTTGCCGCCCGTTTCTTTGTCGAGGTAGCGACACTTCATATACATATCGCTCGACTTTTGCGCATCGGTCTGTGTGATGCCGCCGACATTACGCATTTTCGTGTGCAGAAAGAGGTTCTTGTAGCTGTGCGCTTCGTCCACAAACAGTCTGTCAACGCCCAGTTCCTCGAATGTGAGGATGTCATCTTTGCGTGACTGGTCATTGAGTTTGTCCATCTTCAATTGCAGCATTTTACGGCTCTTTTCGAGCTGCTTGATGGTGAAATTGTTCCCACTTTGACCATGCGCATAGTTAATAGCAGTCATCAAATCATCCATCTGACGTTCGAGTTCTATGTGCTGAAATTCGGCACTTAGTGGGATTTTCTCGAATTGCGAATGACCGATGATTACTGCATCGTAGTCGCCCGTAGCAATGCGTCCGCAGAATTTCTTGCGGTTCTTTTTCTCAAAGTCTTTTTTGGTGGACACGAGAATATTCGCTGATGGGTAGAGCTGTAACCACTCGGCGGCGAACTGCTCGATTATGTGGTTCGGCACGACAATCATGCTCTTGTTTGCCAATCCGATGCGCTTCATCTCCATCGCAGCCGCAACCATCGTGTACGTCTTGCCTGCTCCTACCACATGACCGAGCAGAGAATTTCCACCTAAAACAACACGAGCGACAGCATTCTTTTGGTGCTGTCGCAATGATATTTCGGGATTCATGCCGACAAAATTGATGTGGCTGCCGTCATACTCACGAGGACGAATGGAATTGAATTTGTCGTTGTACAAGCGACACAATCGCTCACGTCGGTCGGGGTCTTTCCATATCCACTCATCGAACGCCGCCTTGATTTGCTCCTGCTTTGACTGTGCAATCATCGTGTCTTTCTTGTTCAGTACGGGCTTTTTGTTGCCGTTTGCGTCCTCGATATAGTCGAAAAGCCGCACATCACGCAAGTTCAGCATATCTTCGATGATGCGGTAAGCATTGGCACGCTTCGTTCCATAGGTCGAATTGACTTTGATGTTGTTACTATCGCTAGTTTTGTATGCTACATTCCATTCTGACGTGTATTTGGAGTAGCTGATTTTAATCTTTTCACGATAATATACTGGCGTTCCCAACAATTCGTACATGAATTGCTCCGCTATATCAATGGGTAGCCAAGACGCACCTAAACGCACCGAGATTTCCGATGCGGTCAAGTCTTTCGGTATTACTTGTTCGAGAGCGTCAATGTTTTCATGCCAAGACGTTAAGGATTCATCTGCACCAATGTTTTTGTCGCCTGTGGCGCGTGCCGCTTCAGCATATTGCTTTGCCACTTCGAGTTTCTCGCGTACATTGCCCGACAGATACTCGTCTGCCGTTTGGTACTCTTCGCTCTGCGGCTCTTTGAAAATCACACCCGACAGCTCGGCAGCAATTACCGATTCATCCATGCCCGTGAGTTCGCTCATGAACGCAAGGTCTACCCTTGCCCTTTCAGCAAGTGACACCGCAAGAGCTTCACTCGCCGTGTCCACATGAGTGATGGGTATGTGGGGACGGATGGTACGCTGAGTGAACATCGCCGCCTTTGCGACCAGTTTCTTCTCGTCATCAAGGATTTCGAGCGAGCAAAGCAATGGATAGCTACTGTCATCGTCAAAGGCGAGCTTGTTGCCCTGCGAGTTGAGCAAGCCATACTTTGCGGTGAAGCTGTCGTACAATTTGTTCAGCTTTGCTCGTTCAGTTTGAATGTCATAATCAGCGTAGTCCTCGGTCTGATACTCAATCAAGTTACGCACACAATCACGAATTTCAATCATGCCACGCACACGGCTCTGCGCCGTCATCGACATCTCACGAGGGTACATCATCGAGTTTTCGCGGTAGTATATCTGACCATCTGAAACAGTAAAGCTGAAATTGCGGACATTCGGATCGGCAGGGATTCCGTTCTCCATCTCCTGCTCATCCTCGTGGCGTTCATATGGCGATATTTTGCCGTGAATATTCTGAATTGCTTCATCGAGCAAGTCGGACAGCTCGCGGTCGGGATGTGGTCTACAAGTCGTTTCGTTCGCGCTGCCATACATCATGTCATCACGCGCCATCGTGCCGAGTATCATGTCGGGATTGTCGATGAAGTATTGGTTGATGGGAATGCCGTCTTCGTTCTTGCCTAGATGAACCCAAGACGGCTCATCGTAAACCATGCGTTCATGTTTCTGCAAGAAAATGATGTCGCTCGTAACTTCCGTGCCTGCATTGGCTTTGAATGCGTTGTTCGGCAGACGAATCGCACCGAGCAAATCTGCTCGCTGTGCGAGGTAGTTGCGCACAGATGAGTTCGCCTTGTCCATCGTTCCTTTGGAGGTCACGAATGCTATAACTCCACCGGGACGCACCTTGTCGAGAGTTTTTGCGAAGAAGTAGTCGTGGATGCGAAAGTTATGCTTGTTGTACCGCTTGTCGTTCACTCCAAAGCCGCCAAATGGGATGTTTCCAATCGCTAGGTCAAAGAAACTGTCGGGCAACGAGGTGTTTTCGTACCCCTGTATGGCGATGCTGTTCTTCTGATACAGCTGCTGTGCAATGCGCCCTGTGATGGGGTCAATCTCGATGCCATACACCTTGCTGTCACCCATGCTGTCGGGCAGCAGCCCTTGAAAGTTACCGATACCGCAACCGGGGTCGAGGATGTTACCACCCACAAATCCCATGTTTTCGATAGCTTTGTAGATGGACTTGATGACAAGCGGCGTGGTGTAGTGGGCGTTGAGGGTGGTCGCTCGTGCCGATTCGTATTCTTCGGGACTGAGAGTGACGTGAAGCTCCAAATGCTCGTCAGCCCACGCTGAATTGGTGGGGTCGAACGCTTGCTGCAAGCTCCCCCATCCGACATAGCGGGACAGGATTTCCTGCTCCTGCGGTGTCGCAAGCCGTCTGTCAAACTCAAGGTCTTTCAGCAAGTGAATCGCGTCCATATTGGCGCGGAATTTCGCCTTTGCTCCACCCACACCGAGGTCATCATCAGTGATTTGAAAGTTGCTCCGCTCGGACATCGGGACATTAGGAAATGCGTCTAAATAATTTACACGAGCGGGCTTTTTCGCTTGCTCCCATGTAGGAACAATTGTCGGTTCGGTGTTAGGTTTCTCGTTTGATATGACATTAGAATAGACAAATTCCACGCCGTCGATGACTTGGATTGATTGATTTGGCGCAAGAGTTTCGCTTTCTTTTTCAGCCTGTGCCGTTTGTTCCACAATGGGGCTGTAGTTACTTAGAAACTCAAAACTCTCGACACGGAAGATGGGGAATCCGCTTTCATTCTCGAATGTGATGTCACGGAGCTTGGCTGTTTCCCATTCATCATTTACTGATTCGACGATGAATTTTCGGTGCCCTATCTCATATCTGTCACCGACAAGAGGTGTATCGTATTTTTTCTCGTCAGAGAGGATTGGTTCGGCGAGCTGTGCAGAATTGTACTCTGTGTTTCGTCTGACTGTAGTAACGATACATTGTATCTCGTCGGCATCTTCATAGGTTTCATACGGCTGACCGGGGAGAGGGATTTCAAATTTTGCTTCAATTGGAGCTGTTACTTCTCGAATAACCTTTTGCTCCTCGAGGAACTCAATATCCTCTATTCGAAAATTACGTTTCCGCTTTTTTCCGTCTAATGAAACTTCTCGAAGTTTTGCCTCATAGTCATCCTCATCTATTGATTCGACAACGAACAATTTATCATCTAGTTCGTATTTGTCGCCAACAATGGGGGCGTACAATTCAGGGGCTTCTATTAAAATAACGTCGTCTATTATAACAGCTACTATATTAGATACGTCCCAAAACGGCGAGAAGTCTTCAAAACTTGCAATCCCATGAGCCACCAATTCATCAGAAACGATATATCCGCGATCCAACAGTTCACTCTTTATTTCTTCTATCGCAGATTGCTCGGGCAAATCAACCACAACCCTCATCAAGTGGTCATTCAAAGGGTTTTCGCTGACCCTGCGCTCAAACTCATCACGTGGCACATCCTTGCTCATGATGGGAAACTTCACGTCATGCAGTTTTACCACATCACTATCAAGCGACAGAATCTCATACTCATCGTTGCCGATGTAAACTTTGTCACCCACATAGTATGTCATTTCACGAGGATGAAGTTCTTTTAGTTCATCTGAGAAGCGATATCCGCCATTACGCTCAAAAACTCCACTTGATGCACCATAGACAGCCCTCATTGCATCTGCTAATCGCTCGGTAGTTAGTGGGTCAGTGAGCAATTTCTCTATTTTCGCTGCATTGGTTGCGTCGGCGATTTTGGCAAAATTGTGTTGCCGCAGTTTTTCCTTGAGATACTGCGGCAATAGGTTCACAAAATCTGCAAGTCTTGTGGGCAAACTCTCGCGTTTTTCAGCAGGGGTCATGTCTTTGACAGACTCGATGAAGTCCTGCTTTTGTCGATTGATTTTGCTCTCCTCTAGCTCGTCAAGATACTTCGGATATAGCTCTTCCTTGTCTTTGCTATTGAAATATCTATCAGCTGCAATGAGTTCTTTGATGCGTGTAGCAACTTGTTTCCACGGCAGAGTATACTTGATTTCGGGATTTATTCCGCTGCCTTTTGTGAATGTGATACCTTTGGCATTATGAGCAACTGAAAATGCGCTCCCACCAATCGGCGAATGCCCATAATGTACTCCACATTCGCTTTTAAGAAACTTTTCAGCCTCATCAATGGAGTGCGATTCTCTGAAAAAATCATAGATACGATATTTGCCTTGATATGTGCCACTTCCGCGGCACAGCTCATCGTCTACTTCTTTTTGAGGTATGGGCATAGAGAATGCGGAGGGTACAAGTCCCTCCGCTGCTGCTATTTCCGCTATGATTTCCTGCTGTTCTTCGGGCGAGGGGAGGTCTAGACGTATAACAACTCCGTCATCACCATCTCCTCGGCTCGGTGACGAATGTTGTTCATCGCTCCCACCCACTTCATCTGCTCCGCTGCTTTCAGCTCCTCGGTTATCCCCTCGGCTTGCGCCATCTGCGACATCAACAAGTCTATTCGCTCCCTCGCCGTCTGGTCTATCTCCATCAGATGAGCGTTCAGCTTGCCTGATGTCAGTAGGTTCGTGAACACTATCGGACGTTGAGTCATCAAATACTTGCGGTGCTTGAGGGCGAAGCGTCCAAGATGACCCTCCGCTTCGTCCATGCTGAGGTTGGGTATCAGATACCCGTTCACGTTCGTGTATGTCAGTTCCATTCTCATTGTTCCTCTCGATTTTTTCATCAGTATAACTCACTTCGCTCGAATTTGCAATTGTGCGATGCGGCAGCGCCGCAGGCGTAAGACCCCCATCCTTGTCATTTTCTACATCAACGACAGGTGCATGGGGGTCAAGAAAAAGCTCATCCCGAGATTCTTTCTGCATGGCTCGCACAGTAGCTGCAATCTCACGCAGCCCCATCTGTGCGATGTGGCTCGTTGCAATGCCGAGCGAGTTGACTGTTGCGTGAGTGTTGAAACTCTTGATGTCATCAAAATCTTCGTGTATCAGCACACTCATTGGCTCAATACCGCAGCGAGCGAGCAGCATATATTTGACGCTCGCTTTAAGAGCGTTGGTATAACTTTGCTCGACAGCATCGTCACCAAGCTCTGCAAGTGGGCTGTACTGCAAGCAATTCCTAAGGTCGGCGAGGTAGTCGGTGATATTGTCATCGACGAGATTATTCGCCGCCGAAATGAGAGCTTCTTGTAGATTTTCTTTCCCTGCAAGCTCGCCGCAGCGCGCTTCGAGGGTTTCGATGACATCAACCACAAACTCATCTTTCATCTCCCAAATCGGCACAGGCTTTGCATATTCGCCGCCATTTGTGTCTGAAATATCGAAGTAATACTTCACTTTCGGCGAGGTAGAATTGCGGTCGATGACACCAATGCCCTTAGCCCCTCGATTCACCCAACGCCCAAACTGTCGATTCCACTTGTCCATTTCAAGTACAGCGGTCGCATCGGGACGTTGGGCGAACACGAGGAATTGCTCATCAAACGGCAACCAATTCCTGCTCGCGAAACGAAGAAATTCTGTCCATGAGGTGTAATTATCTGTCACATGGCGAGTATAATTCTCGTACATATCCGTGATTTTTTGTAGTTTTGTCGGCATCAAAATCCTCCTTTTTTATATGACTTCTCGTAATCTGCGAAGTCCTTGACTGTCTGAAAGATGATACGATTGTTCACCCATCGTTGCAGTCGGCGCGTTTGCAGCGGCGCATTGGCTTTGTCATATAACATGACATAAGCCCAATAGCCGAGTTCACGCAAGGTGTAAATGCGGTACAAATCTTCCTCGTGGCTGCTGCCGTAGTTTGTGAGTACATAGACGCTCAATTTGCGGTAGTTGGTAATACCCGACCATTCTTTGAATTTCACAAACTGCGGCACTAAATCTTCTCTCGGATTGTCCCATGCAAAGTGCAGCATTTTAATTTTGAGTTGCTTAATCAGCGCAACATTTTCGGGCGTGATTAGACGAATATCCAAACCTTGCGAGAAGTCAATCCACGATTTACTGTCAACGAGCTGTTGAAGTAACTCCAAATGCTCACTACAAGCGAGGATGTTGGGGTCGAGCAGGGTGATGTGTTTCTGTCCGCACCAAAACTCAGATAAATTCGCCACTTTGACGGACTTGCAGCCCTCTTTGTCGCTCACTAGGCAAAACGAGCAGCTGCGTGGGCAGCCACGTGTCAGAAAACCATATGCAGAGTTGAATTGTGGATATATCGAGTAGTCGGGCATGATATGCTCGATTTTGGACGGCAGTTTGTTCGAGTTGCCATATGCCGTGCCGCCCTCGATAATCGTGTCAGCCATTATCGGAAATGTTATTTCGGGAGTGGTGGTGAGCACTTTGCTCTTGTAGGCTATGTCATAGCTTTCTAGTGGCATCCACCACTCCACCGAATCGCCCCGTGCCTTGTGATATGCGGATATTTTCATTAGCGGCAGATTCGGAAATCTTGCCACTTTGTCATAGTTGTCAACGTCAATCAATGCGATTTTAATTGAGAGTACCCTCCTTTTTTGCGTCATCCAAAATCATTTGCATACAAAAGCCGCAAAAGTTCATACTGCGAATGCGATATGGGCAGTCGGTGCAGTCAAACACTCTGCCATCGCGAGCCATGTACGATAATCTGCGCTCAAAATCCTCATCTTTGCGCTTTTTTTCCGCTCGCTTTCGTCCGAACAGATTTTTGAAAATTTTCATATCAGCGCGCCCCTTTATCATTTTTCGTGTGCAATTGTCGATGGTCATATGGTATGCCTGTGCGCTCAGAATTGGTGCGATAGAACAAGTCCAAATCCGCCACTCTCCAATCACGCCAGTAGTGTCCGAGGTTGTTGCGGTCTTGCTCTGTGGTGAAGCACACCCAAGTAACATATGGCTCTACCGCTTTGGGATTGTGAGCGAGCTTGAATGTCTTATCACCGACAAAGATTCGCTTCGTGATACGATAACCCTCAATAACTTCGGGATTGGGGTCGGGTGCGACTGTTGCTCCTATACGCTCATTTATTTCGGCAAATTGGCAGATGTGATATGTCTTGCCGTTGATTTCGACATGGGTTTCGTCAAGGTATTTGCACTTGCCCACCCATTGCTCCTGCGTGTTGGCATAAATCTCATTTGCAGGGCGGGTAACTACAATGCTGCCGCCATCGGGGATGCGGAATAACTCCTCATAGTCAGATGTTATAAATCGGATTTCTTTTACTTCGCTCATTTTTAGTCCTCCTCACGCACGACATATTTGTTTGGCATTCTGCCACCGCATTCGTTGTAGGTTGGGATTACGTCAATGTAACCCTTGCTGCCGAGTTTGCGTAGGTTTTTGCTAACTGTACTTTTGCTGATGCCGAGCGCATTGCTGATTTTGCGCTGTGGGATGGTGATTTGGTTCTCCTCATCAATCACGTCGATGAGAACGAGGTAGAGCAGCTTGCCGGAAATGGTGGTGTCCAGTTCGCCGATTAGCTTGAATTTGGTGTATTTGTTCATGTGGATATTCCTTTCGTTGCTGTAAAGCAAAAAAGGGCGGAACATTTTCATGCTCCGCCCTGTGAATGTGATGTTGATTTACTTCTTGTTCTTCTTGCGAGTGTGCAGCCAAACCGTGCCGACTGCGATGAATGCTGATACAGCTAATATTGTGCTTAGTTCCATGCTAACTCCCTCTTAGATTTTTTTGCCTTTGATGGATTTGATGACTGGGAACAGCAGAATCGCAACTGCGCCCATCACGATTAGCCAAATGACCACTCCGCTCATTCCAGTCTGAGGGCTGTCGTGTGGCGGTTCGGGGATATACGGCTCGTTTTCAAACTCAATTTCGATAATCACACCATGCTCGGTGATGATTACTTCCACCACCTTGTCCGAAAGAATGAAATATTCGGGGGCGTACAATTCACGAATTTCAAAAATGATGCCATATGGGATGTCCGAAAATACAGCAATTCCGTATTCGTTCGTTACTGCAATGGCGATGCGTACTCCGTCCAAGTATAACGCGAATGTTGCACCCTCGAGAGTTCTGCCTGTGACTGCGCAGACTTTGATGATGTGGATGATACCTAGAATGGGTTGGTTTTCTACTGTGATGGCTTCGTGAACGATAGCCACATAATGACTATCGGCAGTCAAAGTGACGATGTGCGGCGTTGGGTTGAGAACAAATCCCGATGGAGCGTACACCTCCACGATAGTGAATGTGCCGAGGGGTAATGAGCGGCTGACACCGATGCCATATTCGTTTGTGGTGATTACGTCAACCACATTGCCGTCTGTATCGCGCACCTCAAATCTTGCACCTGCCAAAACCCTGCCTGTATCGGCGCATATCTTCTCGATTGTGATGATACCGCGCTGTGATGTGTTCGTAACAGTTATTACAACGGACACGAGTGGCGTGTATTGGTCGATAGCGGAAATGGTCACAGTTCTCGGGGTGGGGTCAATCACAAATCCACTCGGAGCAACGATTTCGACTAATACTAATTCTACGAGCGGCAAGTCGGTGAATAGGATTTCGCCGTTGCTATCTGTTGTTGCTCGTGCTATTTCTACTCCGTCACGCATCAATACAAAGACTGCACCTGCAAGGCGGTTGCCAGTTATCGAGCATATTTTGATGACGCGGATTTCACCTTGGATTGCTGTGTTTTCTGCAACGATTTCTACAGTCACGACCTCTGTGTATTGGTCGGGTGATTCGATACTCACAGTTCGTTGAGTGGCATCAAGCAAGAATCCGCTCGGAGCGAAGATTTCAACCAACACAAACTCGCCGAGGGGTAAGTCAGCGAAGATGATTTCGCCGTTGCTATCCGTTGTTGCTAGTGCGATTTCTACGCCATTCTGTCGCAATGAAAAAACCGCTCCATGGAGCGGTGCATTTGTGACCGAACAACGTTTGATTACTCGAAGTTCGCCACGTTGCGGTTGGTTATAATGTCGGACATTGACGATTACAAGAGGGTCAGAAAAATTGCCTACTATAACAGTTTGCGGTGTTGGGTCGATGATGAACCCTGTGGGGGCGGCGATTTCACGCAGGACGAATGAACCTAATGGCAAATTGGAGAAAACAGCATAACCATCTGCGCCAGTCGCTGCTGTCGTTAGGCGAAGTCCGTCGCGATAGAGCGCAAAAGTTGCATTTTGGAGCGGCGTACTTGTGACAGAACACAGCTTGAGGACACGGATTTCGCCTTGTTGTGGTGAGTTCGTTGCGATGACTTGGACTGTAACTATCGGCGTGTATTGGTTGATTGCGTCAATCCTCACCACTCTCGGAGTTGGGTCTAGCACGAATCCGCTCGGCGGTGTGACTTCAATCAGTACAAATTCTCCGAGGGATAACCCTGTAAAGAGGATTTCTCCTGCTGCATTTGTTGTAGCTCGTGCCACCTCCGAACCACCTCGCTGCAATGAAAAAACCGCTCCTTGAAGCGGTTGGTTAGTGTTTGCACATCGTTTGATTACTCGAATTTGCCCTGTGATGGGAGTGTTTTGGACTGTAGTGGTGGACAGTACAACGAGATTGCCAGTCGTATTGCCGTTGATTGTGACATTGCGTGGCGTTGAATCGACTAGGAATCCGTTTGGAGCAGAGATTTCAACGAGTTGGAATGTGCCGAGCGGTAAGTTAGTAAACACGGCGATACCATTCGCACCTGTGGTTGCTCGTGCTACTTCTGACCCACCTTGACGTAACGAAAACACCGCTCCTCTGAGCAGTGCATTTGTGGATGCACAGCGTTTGGTGACTTCTAATCTTCCAGTTTGGCGAGTGTTGTGGAAGTCGAGCGTTGCTGCAAAATCTCCAGTCTGACCGGGTAGGATAGTGATTATTCTTGGGTTCGTTCCCTCCAAGACAAAGCCGGCAGGAACGATTTCACGAATAGAATATTGACCGGGTTCAAGGTTTCCGATATAGATTTCGCCACTTGCGTTTGTCGTGAATGTGCCGATATTCGCTCCGTCAGAAAGACGTGTAACTTCAAACTGAAAGCCCGAAAGCGTTGACCAATTCGTCACGGACTTGCGAATTCGGAGTGATGAGGGTACATAAAAAGACCAATCAACGTCAAGATATACAGGGTCTGAATATGCAACTCCGCCAACAAATGCGCCCACTGTCTGCGAACTGCCACTTGAGTTAAAGATTATAGCTCGTCCTTGCGTAGGAATATTACCGAATACGTCGCCAGAGAACCAAATATCTTGCAATGGTTGAGTATTTGCCACAAACCTTAGTCTATCGCCATTTTGCAATATTACGTTGTTTGTGTGTGTTGTTGTATTTGCGCCACGCTGACGCTCGGCAACGACTCCTGCTTGTATAGGCATATTGATTGATACTCCTGCGGGCGCAGAAAAGGTAGTCCATTGTGTTTCAAGTCTGCCATTATTCGGAGTACCCGAAAGCTCTGTTACACTAAAGCTCATGTCACCAGTCGGAACAGGCGGCATCTCGTTTATCCAACGAATCCATTGTCTGATGGCATTGCGTCCAACAGGAGCTACATTGTGAAAGCTCGCCCTATCAGTCACAGCACCGACTGGAAAATCAGCATTGGGATTGAGTCCATTGATATAGACAAAGCTAAGAACAAGATGAGCGATTACTTGTCTGTGAACGGCATAGTATGGGGCTACCATTCGTTCGGGAGTGAAAAGCAAATCTTGTCCTCCTCCCATAAGGTAAAAAACAGCCCTGCCGAGTGGGCTGTTTGGTTCGAGGACTTGTGCATTAAACGATGATTGCCACGGAATTACTACACGTGGTTGCAAGCAGACAGCATTAAAGGTTTGTCCGTTGTGCGTTACAGTAAAGCGTTCTGTTCCTGCTCGTCCATCGCTGAAGTTTTGACCCCAGTAGGTGAAGCCGTGTATTTGTCCAGTTCGTTGAAACCCTACTGTAATGTTCGATGGCGCACTAGCTGCAACTATTTCGGCTGTGGGGGTTAGCTTTTCAGAGGGTTCATAATTGATTGTCATACCGACCAAAGGCAATACCATCAATAATGAAAGAACGGAGGTTAGGATACGAATAAAAGAGCAGTTGTTTTTTTGTTTCATATGACTCCTGTGTTTTTGTTTTATTTAGGAAATAAAATGAACTACTCAATTTTTTTGAGTAGTTCATTGGAACTTTAATTGAAATTGTTAGCAGCAAGTAGCTGAAAACTTTACTGTTAGCGTAGTACCATATCCGCCTACACCCATCACAGTCCATCCGGATGTTAAGATTGTGTTTCTATGCGCAGTTGAATTCATCCAAGTATTAACTGCTCTCGTTGGGTTATTCGGGAAAAAGCCTCCAATATTTTCTCCCACATGTCGCCCTGCTCGTTCATTCCAATCGCGTCCGTCTGAGCCAATATGGGGATTCGATTGCGGATTATGCACCCTGTCTGTACTATGAGCCAAACTCACATCAGCAAGGTGCTGACACCACACTAAAGGGTTCAATCCATGCGCTATTCGTTCGTCATTGATTGCATTGAAAACCGCACGAGCGGGTGTTACATTCTGCGGTGGTGGTGTCGGAGCATTGACTGTAATCGTAGCCGTTGCTCTATGTCCGTTGTGCGTTTCAGCGGTAATCGTAGCAGTTCCTGCACCTACGGCAGTCACTCGTCCATTGACTACACTAGCTACGTTTGTATTGCTTGATGTCCATGTCACTGAGCGGTCGGCGGCATTGCTTGGAGCTACTGTCGCTACCAAATCTGCGTTTCCGCCTACATTGAGAGTGCGAGTAGTGTGATTGAGCGTCACGCCAGTCGGTAGGACGGGGGTCTGTACTGGAGGAGCGGTGACTGTGATTGTCGCAGTCGCTGTGCGATTGTTGTGAGTGCTGACAGTTATCGTGGCAGTTCCTACGCCGATTGCATTTACTCGCCCATTTACGACTGTTGCAACAGCGGTGTTGTTTGATTCCCAAGTCACGTTACGATTAGTAGCGTTGCTCGGAGCGACTGTTGCGGTCAAGTTCACGTGTCCGCCTACTTCAAGGCTACGACTGCTGTGGTTCAACGTCACGCCAGTCGGCAAAATGGGATTGTTCTGTGGAGGGTTATTCGTGTTCCCACCCGGATTTTGTGGTGGCGGGTTCGGAGTTTGCGGTGGTGCAGTTTCGATAGGCGGCTCTGTGTACACAGGCTCATCGCTGCCACCCTCGCCGTTGCCGTTAGAATCTCCGTTATCGCCATTTCCATTGTTAGGCGGCTCAGTTTCACGCGGTGGCTCGGTATATCTAGTTTCGGTATTGCGTGGTACTTCGGAATTACCGCCATTCGATGAATCGGGAATATATTCGCTCGTGTTTGTGTTTGCGCATCCAACGAAAGCAAGCAAAATTACCGCTGCAATCGTTAGTATCAAAAGTTTCTTCATAGTTGTTCTCCTCGATTGTTTCTGTACCCATATTATATCAGTAAATGGAGCAATTGTAAAGTCTGCAATGCTGTTTTCCGCAAGTAAATTCTATCTTGCGTCTTTGTTTTGCTGTCGTTTGCGATACATCTGCAATGCCTTTTCGATGGTGTCTGCGATTTCTTTTGCAGGAGTATCGGATGCGAAGTATTTGCTGATTCTATCGCGTGGGATTTTGAAATGCTCCGCTTGGTTGGGCTTGCGCTCACTCATGATTGAGAGAATGACATCCTCATTCAGTCTGCCATCTTGCGAGAATTGTTTCATCTTGAGTGCTTGTGCCAAACTAGGTGTCGCGTCCTCTGATTTCATCGTATCGAGCAAAGCTCTTTGATTTTCTGCCGATATATATGACAACTCCACCGCAGGACGAATAGCGATTTTCTTGTCATCCACCATCTGCAAGACCTCGGGAATGAGTTCAGTTAGGCGGACATATCGCTGAATTTGCGAGGGACTATCGGGGCTGCTGTCGGCTAAAACTTCACGTGAAGTTTTGCTGTCGAACTTCTGACCCACTGGGGCAGAAGTTAAATCCGTGCGTTCGCCTTGCCGTTTCATCGCATCTAACTTCAAGCGATACGTGAATGCCTTTTCGCTAATCGGTAATTCACGTTGCAGATTGGTGTCCGCATAAGCAATATCTGCTTCATCGCGGCTCATGCGTCGAACGAGTGTCGGTAAACGCTCTAATCCAACTATCGAAGCAGCCATTTTGCGATGGTGTCCGCTTATGACCTCATATCTCCCCTCGTCTTTCGGAACGACAATGAGAGGAGTTTGGATGCCAATTGTTCCGATGCTTCGCACTAAATCGTCCATGTAAGCATCTATCTTGACTTTGACAGTTTTGGCGTGAAAATCGTCTATTTCAGCTAGTGGAATTTCAATCACTTTTTCATGCGTCTGACCATCTCGCTGCTCTTGCGTGGAGAATAAATCAACGACATGGGGTTTTCTTATCGGAAGCTCGAAGGTCTGTCCCTCTTTGTTTCCCATCGCGCAACACCTCCTCTACAAGTTTTTCGTAGGCGTATGCCGCCTTGCCATTCGGGTCATATGCGAAAATGCTCTTGCCGACGCTACTCGCTTCTTTAACTTTCGTTGAGTATGGGATGGGCGTGGAGAAAATCCGCACATCATCGCCGTATGCGTTTTTGATGGCGGTGATTGTGTTCTTGGCGAGGTTGGTGCGCTCGTTGGTGAGCGTAAACAGCACTCCCTCGATTTTCAGACTGGGATTGATGTGTTCCTTGACCCTCGCCACAGTATCAAAAAGCTGCGTCATTCCGATGACCGAGAGGTACTCGGGCTGAACGGGGACGATGATGCTGTCGGCAGCGGCGAGTGCGTTTATCGTCATCATGCCGAGCGCGGGCGGACAGTCGAGAATGATTATGTCATACTCTGATTTGAGATTGGCAAGGTATGATTTCAAGAGCGTTTCACGGCTCATTGCTGAAATCATCCTCACCTCCATGCTCGCCAGTTCGATGCTCGATGGCATGAGGTCAACGCCCTCTTTATGCGTCAAAATCCCGACAGCAGGTTCGATTTTGTTGTTCTCAATCATGCTGCCGAAGTGCTTTGAGATTGATATGGGGAGTTCATCGGGCTGCTTCCATCCGAGTGAAACGGTCTGCGATGCTTGGCTGTCGAGGTCTACAATCAGCACTCGCTTGCCTTTTTGAGCCAAGCCAATGCCGAGGTTGGTTGATAGGTTGCTCTTGCCGACACCCCCTTTCTGATTTACTGCTGCAATTATCTTGCATTCTGCCATGTGATTCCTCCTATTTTGGAAATGAAAAAAGCCGACATCTTTGAGCAAAAGTCAAAAATGTCGGCTTAGTTTGGTTTGTTTTCAGCTAGTTTTTTAATCTTCATTTTCACAAATGTATGCTTTGGCAGCAGCAATAATTGGCTCAGTTGCAAGATGAACCAACGCTATGATGGTTTCAAATTCATCATGGAATTTGCCAATATCCTCACCGTCCGCAGCAGCTTTTATTGCTTCAAGTAGTCTTTCTTTGGTCATGGTAGTACCTCCTTTCTGAGATTTGCTTTTTCTTTTATGAGCTTTCTTCTTTGTGATGCTCCCATGCAGCGGATATATCTTCATCCGAAGCCTGCATGACTAGAGATACTAACGTTTCGATGACATCGAAGTAATCTGCTGATTTGATAGCTAGTAGCGCATGTAATATCGCTGTCATGGATTGCAATAACTTTTCTTTGTCCATTGATTTCCTCCTTTCGGTTTCGTTATGGATATTTTACTTCATGTATTGTCTTTGTGCAATTGTGCAAAATAAAAGGATAGCGCACAAAAAAAGCACCCATTTCGAATAAACGAAATTGGGTGCTGATAGCTTTTGAAACTGAGAAATTTGTTTTTGTTTGTCTTTGATTGCTACTAATTTGCTGCTAATGTTAGCTTTTTGCTATGTTTTTTAGCTGTTTTTTATTTTCGGCATCGTTGAACCATCAATGATAGTAGGGCTTGAATTTTGAACAAAATTGTGATATAATATGCAAGCACATTGGCAGATTCTGTTGTGTGGGTGGTCTTGACGCCCATGCAGTTAAGGGGGTGTTGCAAGCACTCCCTTAACCTTGTGCATTTATAGTATAGCACACCTTTTGGCAAAAGTCAATAAATACTTTTTCAGAGCGACTATTTTTTAGTCGCTCTTTTTACGTTCTCAATTTTGTCATACTTCTCGGACAAGAATAATACAATGGAGTATACCAATTGTACAACCGTGAAAGGATGTGAAATCATGCTCACTTACCACCTAAAAGCGATACTCGAATATCTGCCGATTCCCATATCTGACCCAATTGCGCGAGCTGCAGACGAGCGAGCAATTGAAGAAATCCGCTTGCGTGAAGACCAGAAAATTGCGCTCAGTACCTCGACGGGAACTGTGATTCTCAATGCAAAGTGTACATCCGGACAGCTCGCTGAGATTGTATATCGTTTGTGCAATGCTTCGTTGCACAGTCACATGGAGACCATCCGCGACGGGTACATTACCACCGAGGAAGGCTATCGCGTGGGCGTGGTGGGGCGTGCGATTACGACCAACGGAGTCGTGACCAACATTGCCAATCCGACGTCACTCAATATCCGTGTCCCTACAGTCAAGCCGGGCATGGCGCGCGGAGTCATCGACTACTTTGCCAGCGTGAATTTTTCGGGTGGAATCCTCATTTTCTCGCCTCCCGGTGTAGGCAAAACTACGTTGTTGCGTGATATTGCCACCACTCTCGGTTCGGCTCCGCATTTTCTCAAAACAGCACTCATCGATAGCCGGCACGAGCTTAGTTACGGAATCACGACCGGTCCGACGGTGGATGTGCTGCGTGACTATCCCAAAGGCAAGGGCATCGAAATCGCCGTGCGTACTATGTCGCCGCAAGTGATAATTTGCGACGAAATCGGCAATGCGGACGAGGCAAATGCCATTCTGTCCGTACATAACAGCGGAGTGCCCATTATCGCTTCAGCGCACGGCGCAAGTATCAACGAGATTCTCGCCGCACCCGGCATAAAGAGCCTGCACGATGCCGGAGTTTTTCGCATGTACGTAGGGCTGAGTCGGCGCGGCAGCGAGTGCAGTTTGAGTTTTTACTCCCATGACGACATCGTGAGCAAGAACGGCGGCATTAGATGCAAATTGCCGGCATAATTGTGCTGTTTTGCGTGGGTGTTTATGCAGGATTTGCAGCATCACATGCGCTGCGCCGACGAATCGAGCTGACTGAATCGCTGCTGTCGCTGGTGCGACACATTCAAAACCGTATCCAGTTCTTTCGACAGGAATTGCCCTCGATATATCGCGAATATTCGGACGAAGATTTGACCGAATTTCTCGCTCAAGTGGGGCGAAATCCATTGGAAGCGAGCAAGATTTTATCCGTCGATCAAGAAGTCCGCGACGTGATTGTAGAGTTCTTCACTCGTGTCGGCAGAGGCACAGTTGAAGAAAGCCATGCTGCTGCTGAATACTGCGCACTCATGTTGGAAAAGCACATCGCAACCATGCGCCAGACCTATCCGCAAAAGCGAAAGGTATACTGTTCACTCGGCATTTCGGCGGGATTGATGGCGGTTATTTTACTTATATAAAATCGGAACTTGTAAGTAGGGGCGAACTGTGTTCGCCCGACCATTCCGTCGGCTTCGCCGCCACCCCTCTACAGAGGGGCATTACCACCCTTTAGGAGAGACTCCCCTATGGACATAACAATACTGCTGCGTGTCGTCGGGGTTGGTCTGATAGTCAGCGTGGCATATCAAATTTTACATAAAAGCGGACGTGATGAGCAGGCGATGCTGGTGTCGATTGCAGGTGTTGTCATCGTGCTGCTCATGCTTATTGGTGAGATTGCTGATTTGCTGGATACGATACGCCGATTGTTCGGCATATGAACCTATTTTACTCACTTGAAAACTAAGCGTTTTCAAGTGGAAGCCTTTATGTTGGTTTCCTGCGGCGGAGTGAATCCGCCTGCGAAAACCTCGAACTTTCAACGCTTTGCGTTGATTAAATTACAAGATTGATTAACGAGGCGTTATGAGCAAAATTAAAGCAGTAACATTTTTCATACGCATATGAACCTCTTCCAACTTGTCGGCGCGGCTCTCACTGCGGTGTTCTTCATCATGCTCATCGGGCGGGACAAGATGAGCCTGGGATTGCCTATCAGTCTCGCAGCATCGCTGTTGCTGCTCGGAGCAGCAGTAGCGCAGCTTGTACCCGTAGTCGAGTACATGACCTCGCTCGGCGAGGGCACCGAGTTTGCGCCGTACATAGGAATCCTGCTCCGTGCGCTGGGTATTGGACTGGTATGCGACACGACAGCGGATATCTGCCGCGATGCAGGTGAAACGGCAATCGCGGGCAAGGTCGAGTTGCTCGCCAAAGTGCAGATTTTGGTGATATGTCTGCCGTTGTTGCAGAGAATTCTTGCGCTGGCGGGAGAGATTTTGGCGGTGGGATGAGGGAAAATTCACTTGAAAACTGACGTTTTCAAGTGGAACATAATACGAGTAAGTTTTCTACGACGGAGTGAATCCGCCTACGAAAACATTTAGTTATAACCACCCCGGCACTACGTGCCACCCCTCCGCAGAGGGGAATTTCGAAATGAGGATGTATCATGAAAAAACGAATCCTCTTTTTGCTATGTTTCCTTCCTTTCATTATATATATGCTTGTACTGCCTGTCAGCGCAAACGAACCGCCAGCCGAATCGCCGAGTATTCCTAATCTCGACGACCTGCGCGAGCTTGTTCCCCCCGAAATTCGCGACCAGCTACCCGGCGATATATTTACTTCGGATACAAATGGGATTTTATCCGTATTCGACGGCGCATTCTTTGTGAATTTTCTGCTGGCAGGTTTGAGCAACGCTATCAGCGGAACAGCAGGTACATTTTTCACTTTGGTGGGGATTATCTTGGTTGCTGCCGTCGGCAATGCAATGAAGGATACGCTCAACAGCAAGAGCAGCGCAGACATGATCAACTGGGCGGTTACATTGGTCACGGCGGTGGTCGTTTATAGCATTGCGGTCGAGCAATTCGTCGCCGTGCAAGCCATGATGACGCGCTTGCATGGATTTGTCAGCGGCTTGCTTCCATTCATGACAGCTATTCAAATTGCAGGCGGGAACTTGACAACAAGCGCGGTCACAGGCTCGATGCTGACATTTATGCTGGCACTGATGAGCGGATTCGCATTTCACGGATTAGTGCCGCTGCTGCAAATATGCTTCGGACTCAACCTGACCAGTCATGTGGCAAAAAGCGTGAATTTGGACAAAATCAGCGACTTTGTGCGCAACGGATTTTTGGCACTGGTGAGTGCGACAACCGGAGTGCTGCTGATAATTTTTTCGGTTCAAACTAATGTCGCACAAAGTACGGACACGGTCGCCGGACGAGCGGTACGATTCGCCGCAGGAAGTTGGATTCCCGTAGTCGGAAACTCGGTATCCGAAGCAATGCGCACAGTCATGGGCAGCCTCGAGGTTATCAAAAGTGTGACAGGTGCGGTGGGAATTATCGCGATTTTGCTCATGACGCTGCCCACCGTCCTGTCTCTTGTGGCAACACGTTTGACCATCGCACTTGCTGCCGCGATGGCAGGGACGTTGGGTTGCGAAAGCACGGAGAGAATGCTCGTTTCCGTAGGAAAGCTGCTGAATTTTGTCCTCGCCGTCGCCATCATTATGGGAATGATCATGATTTTTGCCATGGGCGTGTTTATGAATACTACGTTTGGTGGGTAGAACCCCACTGGCACTACGTGCCACCTCCCCTACAGGGGAGGTATAGCATGCCAGCCCTCCCCAACCTCCCCTGTAGGGGAGGGGAATCGCTTTAGCGGTGGAGGGGTTAATTGTTAGGAGACCCCCAAAATGCCATCCCTCACCACTTACCTCACCTCCATCATCGTCGTTGCCATCACGGCGGGGCTGGTCAACTTGCTCGCGCCTAACGAGCGCATCGGCAAGTACATCAACTTCGCCTCTGCGCTGGTCATCGTCATTGTCGTCGCTGCTCCCTTGTTGCGATTGACTGACATCGTGCTGCCCGACGAATGGGACAGCGTCTTTGCAGGCGGTAACGAGGACAACGGTGCACACGGCGAACTTGTCATTCGCTACAGCGAGAAGTATCTCTCCGCTAACACGAATGCGCTGCTTCTGCAACGATTTAATCTCGCTCCAGGTAGTCTTGAGAGCAGCTTTGCCATTATTCCAAGCGAAAACGGGCATGTCATCGAGAGCGTGACCATCGAGCTGCGCACCCTCGCCGCAATTGCCCGCACCGACCAAATTCGCACGTTTGTGGAAGACACATTTGTTGGGAGCAGGGTTATTATTGTAGAGAATACGCGGCGGTGAAATAGCGAACTTGCCGTAGACTCGCCGTGAGGCGATTCCTTCGCGACGAAAAGGCGCATTTAATAAAATAGAAGGGCCCTGCCAAGCACGGCAGGGCTTGGTGGGATATGGAATTTATCGACAAACTGAAGAAAACCAAGGGCATGGGATGGATGCTCATCGGGCTGGCTGCCGGAGTGGCGCTCATCGTCATCGGCGGAATGAGCAACGGCAGCAGCGCACCTCCTCCGCCTGACACCAATGTGCGTGAAAATGAACTTACTCCCGAAGCGGTACGGGAGCTTGAGCAGCGCGTGGCGTACCTCATCAGCCGCATCGACGGCGCGAGCAACGTTAGCGTGCTTATCACCATGGAAAGCGGCAGCGAGTACGTCTACCAAGGCGGAAATCGCGTGCGAATTGTCACGCCTACCATTCGCGGAGTGGCGGTAATCTGCACAGGCGGCGACAATCCCGTCATACAGCAGAAAATAATCAATATGCTGTCAGCACTATTCAATCTGCCGACCAACCGAATTTTTGTGTCGGGATGATGGCATAAACGGAAATATTCGACAAAAATTCTCCTAACTATTGACAATTGCGAAAACACATGATACAATGGGTACACTATCGTCCCATGGAGGACAAAAAGGAGCTTGTATCATGAAACTAAAACAAAGAAGTTTCAAAGCAGTAACAGCATTATTAGCACTATTAATGATACTTACGTCAATCCCTATGGTGGGATTCGCTCGATCCGAGAGACCTACATATCCCGATTCCGGATTTATGGACAGCATATCGAATGATATGATTAGATATTATTTCGACTTTGACGTCAATTACATCCCCGAAATCGTCGGAATGCGCAGCGAAAATGCGAAGCTGTTCCAGCTCGCCGACGGAACAATTCGCGCCGTTGTGTTTCCATACCCAATTCATCAGTTAGACGAGAATGGCGAATGGCAAGACATCTCCGGCTTGTACGTCGAGCAAGCTGCATTGGAGCTATTCGAGCGCGGCGAGATGGACCCTGCGCAATCCATGCGCGAAAGTTCCAATGTAAGCGTTAATTTGCCTGAATTGCTGCCGTTTTTGCCGTACGAAATTACTATTTTGTATGCAACGTTGTACATATCCGACGGCGACAGCGCAATGTCCGCGAACGGCGGCAGGGGCGATGGCGTGGCAATCGACATCACAGAGCATATTCGTGCGCTGAACGATGCTGATTTGCGCGTTGAAACAAGCGAAGGTCTACATAATCGCGATACTGCTGCAAGCACAGCAGTTGGCGCGAGCATGGTCATCGCGATGAATCTGTCGGTTAATCCTGGGGTATATAGACTACAAAATCGAGCAGCTAATACTCGCCGAATGACTACTCGTGCCGGTGGTTTTGTGCAAGGAACTGTAATCGAAGAACGCAATCTCGACACTACTGCAGCGAATTTGCGCAATCAGTTGTTCAGATTTGATTTTGTGCGAAGCTCCGGAGGATTAAACCTTTTCGTAATCCGCCCAATGACTAACATAACGATGGTTGTGACTGCTTCAGGAAACTCAGCATTATTGAGCTATCTCCCAAACAATGTCAATGTAAACACATCGCAATTTTGGATATTCGAGGCGAGCGGAGGATTTCATAGAATTCGCCGTTATGATGGTCAAGCACTAGCGCTATCAACCGCCAATGGCAGTAACGGAGCTGCATTAAGCGTTAGACAATTTGCAGCTACTAATAATGAGCAATGGACATTAGTTCCGCATACAACAGCAATTGGCGGTGGCTTTTTTACCAACATAAATACGCCGTTGCCTGTGGATGTAGAACGCACAGTTCAAGGTGCGTTGTGGACTTCTAATCCGGGTGTGGTGGGAGTTCCGCAGTGGGGATTTTGGAACACGAACGCAATGGTTGTCAGCGAAAATCATCAGCAAGCCAGCGCGGTGATTAGGGGCGAACGCGCCGGCGAAGTGGACATAGGGTTGATAATGTCAGGGACGTCTATTGGTAGATTTACTAATATGATGGTGGTGCCGGCGCCACCACAACATCATTGGTTTAATCAATTGGACTCCCAGCGAGCTGGGCAAACGCCATGGCTGACTCCTGCGCAACGAACGAATTTGATAAATACAAGTTTTGATAGAACTCCGGCTGGAACATTAAATCGCTTTTATACAGTAGGTAGTGGCAGGTCTTCTCGAGGGGTGGTGAATGCGGTAGGATGTTGGATAACTGCCTATGCAATGTTATTAAGAAATCGTGATGCAAGAATTCATCCAGATTATCATCGCGTATTTTTCTGTGTTCGCACACGAACGAACATCTGCACAAGTACATTGCTGGCAGACCCATATACTGTTACCATGACCAATATGGCACAGGCGCGAACAGGCAATAACCGCAGAGTGATGCCGACATTAACAACTGCAAACGGATGGGTTCTTAATAATCCTGTCTTCCCTGCGCACAGCGGTTCTGCTGTGATGTTTGTTTGGGCAATGCCGGGCATGTGGGGATATAGAAATCATAACCCGCAGACTCTTACAGGTAATGCAGAAGAAAGATTTATTAGAATTAGAAACCAATTGCGAGCTAACCCAGAAGGAATTCACGCTCGCGTGCCTGGCTCGGCGGGCAATAATCACTCGATTGTAATTATTGGTTATGATCAAGCAGCAGCAAATCGTGGCGATTGGGGTAATGCATTGATAATGAATGACCCGGCGGGGGCCGCTCCACAAGAGCGTCTTGGTCGCAGATATACTATCAATAGTATAACATCTATTTCTTGGTTGCGTCCACTGTGAATCGAAGTATAAACACACCAAAGCGGTAATTGCCGCTTTGGTGTGCATCATCCAAGCAAAATATAAAAGGGTGCTATTATGAAAACAACAATAGTAATAATATCGCTGTTATTATTAGCAAGTCTGTCAAGCTGTAATCAAACTGAAAATACTATATATTGCAATTGTACAAATCCTGAAACGCATATCTGTCCACCTTGTGATTGTCCGCCGCCGGTTATTCAATGCGACTGTCCGATAACATCTCGTGACCCAATAAAGGAGGTAATGGAAATGTTTTTGGGCATGTGGAGTGATTTAGTCAATTTGTCTCTTCATACTGTTGAAGTAGATAGAAGTCAGACTCTTTTTGTGCCGCATGAGGACGGTGGTCAATGGGATAGGACATTTTATCTAGTAACAGACCCGTCATTTCAATCAATCGAAGACATTGGAAGATTTATGCAACAACATACGACGTCTCGATATCAGAGAGATAGGCTGGGAGCTTTGATAGGAACTGAATGGGCGACATTTAAGGAAGTAGATGGACGACTATATGTAAATAGCCTTTCAGTAGGAATCCCAGGTCTTCATCCGTCTCCGCGAAACATAGACTTTTTTAGTTGGCGTTATTTTTGGAATCCAAACTACCCAAATCGACGTGCATTTGATTATTTTTGGCAGGCAAGTAGTTCACACGAAATGAGATTGTTATTTGCAAATGATGATTTTGACCCAGATGCACCAAGGATTTGCTGTTGCGGAGGTGCTCAAAATGTGGAAAATGGTCTTGAGTTCATAAGAATTGATTTGGTATATGAAAATGGGTGGAAAATAGATAGAGTTGATTATATTTGGCATGGTCATGTTTTTTTGTGGTGGAGATAAATTTGAATGATAAAGATATACTCGGCGCGTTGTGGACTTCTAACCCGGGTGTGGTGGGCGTACCGCAGTGGGGATTTTGATCAGTTCCGGGGACACCTATAGCAAGGGTTATCAGCGAAAATCATCAGCAAGCCAGCGCGGTGATTAGGGGCGAACGCGCCGGAGAAGTAGACATAGGCTTGATAATGTCGGGGACGTCTATTGGTAGATTTACGAGTATGATGATTTCTGCTCCTTTTGTATGGCCTGCACCGGGGAATTATAACATTACTTCAGAGTGGGGTTGGCGCGCCGGAACGAGAAATAGATGGCATGATGGCATTGATATGAACCACTCTGGATGTCGAAATACAGGTGGTCATAATTGCGGAATAAACTGCAGAGTACCTATAGTGGCGACATCGGCAGGAAGAGTTGTTGTCGCAGTTTCAAATCGAACCAATTACACAACTGGTTATGGTAATCGTGTCGTAATAGAACACACTATTCATGGGAGAGTATTTTTTAGTGTATATGCACATTTACATGCTGTTACAGTAAGAGTAGGTGATGTTGTTGCGCAAGGACAACAAATAGGCACAATGGGAAATACGGGGAGTAGTACTGGAACACATTTGCATTTTGAAATTAGGCAAGTGCAAAGCCATGGAGTGGGCAATAATCGCGGAAGATCCGTTAATCCGATACAACAATATCATCGGGATGATCATCGTAGGGGATGGACAAATCCAAATCCGGTATTTATACGTAATGGCAACGCCAGTAGCCCATTTGTATTTGACCCAACTTTTGAATTTGATTGGTTTACTAGGGACATATTACGCTATCGTTATTTTACGCAGACTAGATAATAGGAGGAGATAACTATGAAAAAAATCATAATAAGTATAATGGTTATCGCAGCTACATTTATTTTTACCGCTTGTAACAGTGGCACAGGAGGGTCATACGATCCTTCTGACAGCTCTGAATTGCAAGATGAAATATATCGTTTGCAAGCAATAATTGCACAACTTACGCAGTCTATTGCAAGGCTAGAAGAATTGAATAGAGAGCAACAGGGTACAATCGCCGAATTTAGAGAAGATGTGAGGTTAATGGAAATAACAATAAATGATTTATATAACGAAGCAAACGCTTTACGCTCTTATATTCTCGACTTAATTCACCCTAATCAAATGACTATACCATTACCGCCAAAGTTTGGATTGCGAGCGCCCGAGGAAGATTCATACATTGATTTCGAACGACATCATCGTTTGAATTTTTATATGTTTAGTGAAAGTAATATTTCTTCTAATTTAGTGGGTGATGATGCTATCATTGAAAGACACATGATATTTTCTCACGAAAGAACAGAAGCAATATATTATACTTTTATAAAGTATTTTGATGTTTCATTTGAGGGTTTTAGGGAAGAGGCTTTGAGAGTATACAATTTTCTTTTAAGTCTTGGTAGAGGATATGTATATAGTATTTTGCATGAAAATTTTGAAATCCCAAATCCTTACCTCTTATTCACATTCAATACCGAGCGCATTCACGATTATTTCAGCCGCGACCATGCGCGGCACGCCTCTGCTCGCGCATGGTTGATAGAATGGCTTGTCGAAAACGAGCCGTATGAATCATATTCTGCGTTTAGGGCAGCGAATCCGCACTAACACAAAAGCACCTCGTCATCGGGGTGCTTTTTGCATGTTTTCTTTGACGTTTGCGCGATTTTGTGATATACTATTGATGTATTCCACAACACGCCGTTGCCTGTGGGTGTAGAACGCACAGTTCAAGGTGCGTTGTGGACTTCTAATCCGGGTGTGGTGGGAGTTCCGCAGTGGGGATTTTGGAATACGAACGCAAGGGTTGTCAGCGAAAATCATTTGCAAGCGAGCGCAGTAATTAGGGGCGAACGCGCCGGCGAGACCGACATAGGCTTGATAATGAGTGCTGCTGGAGGTTCTTTGGGCAGGTTTACTAATATGTCGGTGGTGCCGCGTGTTGAACATCTTACAAGTGCACAAGTTAGAGCTATTAGAAATTCTAGTTTAGCAAATGTAGAAGTTTTGGATTTATGGTCGGGAGAAAGATTTAGAATATTTTGGTATTCTGCGGGTGGACCGTGGGCAGGTGGTCATATTGATTGGTCTCCAATGTCACCGATCGATGTTAGAACTATCCAACGAATATTAAATCCAAACAATGATAATAGAAATTGGTCACAACCATCTTCTTGGTCGTGGGCAGCTCGTCCAATAGTTGTTACAATTAACGGCAGAAGAATCGCTGCGGCTACGCATCTATTTCCTCATGGTTCAATAGTGGGCGGATCACCAGGTGCTCCGTTAAGCTCTCAGAGCAATACTAATCCACCACGATGTCCTGTTACTAACGCTAGGCTGTGGCCTGTCGGCGGTCACATGTGTATGTACTTTCGAGATTCTGGTGGAGGCACTACTCCAGAGTTGATGCGCTCATTGACTCTCGAGGCATATCGGCTAGCAAATCGCTAAAGTGAGGTGAACAACTATGAAAAAAACACTATTGATTTATTTGTTGATTTTGGGTGCAGTTTTTCTTTATGCTTGTACGCCCGGAGGGTCATATGACCCTTCGGGTACAACGGATGCAGAATGCCAACAATGGGAAGAAGAGCGCGAAAGATTGCAAAAGCAAATAACGCTTTTGCAAGAGCAACTAAACAATCTTAGCGAACTAAACAGGCAGCAAAACACCATTATAAATAATTTTGAAGACCTAATAGAGAGGCTAGAAAATGAATTGATATTGGCTGAATTACAATTAGATAAATTGCTTCAATACATACGTGCTATAAACTTTGGATTATCAATTTCCATGCCTGAAACAATAAGTCATAATACACAATTAAATTATCATTTTGGTTTTGAGCGTAATTATAGATTCGTATTTTATAGAATTTCAGGAACGATGCCAAGAATGTCTTTTTTGCAGTTTGTTTTTGCCGAAGCCGAAGCAAACAATGTTAATTTAGATAATATTAGCGAAGAAATCGAACAGCTTTTGGATGAACTAACAAATGACACATTTCTTTTTGAAGAGCCTAACGAACCTACCATTCTTACTCTCTTAAAATATTTTGATGTATCATTTGAATTTGCTCGCCAATGGTTGTTTGAACAATACGTAAGAGCAATTACTTTTTCGGGCTTTGATATAACAGACGAAGGTCTTGAAATTCCCAACCCTTACATCCTATTCACGTTCAATACCGAACGTATCAACCAATTTCACAGCGTTGACCCTGCACAACATGCAGAAGCAAGGCAATGGTTGATTGAATGGTTGGAAGCGGGGAATCGTCCGTATGAATCATATTCTGCGTTCAGAGCGGCGAATCCGCAATAACACAAAAGCACCTCGTCAATCGGGGTGCTTTTTGCAATATTTACACTTTGACTTTTCTGCGATTTTATGATATACTATACCATGTATATTTATGTCGAGGTGCAAATGGAGACGCAAAATTTTATATATGGGCGCACGGCGGTCATCGAAGCTTTGCGGTTGCCTACAACACCGGGAAAATTGTACCTGCGCAACGGCATAAACGATGCTGCGAGCAAGACAATTCTTGACCTTGCACGCTCTCGAGGAGTGCCCGTCATGCGTGTGGACAGTCCGGCAATTGACCGGCTGTGTGGTAAGGTAAGTCATCAGGGCGTCGTGCTGGTCATGGCTGAAGTTGCCTACGTCTCCATCGAAGACATGCTCGCCAAAGTACCTGATGGTACGCCGCCACTCATCGTTATGGCAGACGGAGTGACCGACCCGCATAACTTGGGTGCGCTTATCCGCTGCGCCGACGGCGCGGGAGCGCACGGAGTCATCATCAGCAAGCACGACGGAGCAGGAGTGACCGCTGCGGTTATTAAAACCTCGGCGGGTGCGGCATTGAGTATGCCTGTAGCACGAGTGAGCAGCATGGCAAACGCCGTGGAGGCACTCAAAAAAAAGCATGGACTATGGACATATGCAGTCGAAAGCGGAGGACAAGATTATCGTGAAGCGGACACAAAGGGAGCTGCTGCCTTTGTTTTCGGCAGCGAGGGCGAAGGTGTGAGTCGTCTGGTTCGTGAGCGCTGCGATTTTACGTTGTCCATTCCAATGCGCGGACAAGTGAACAGCTTAAATGTCTCTTGTGCTGCTGCAGTTATATTATATAGTAGAAAATAAATGAGCAAAAAGGTCATGGTGAACATCAATGACAGATAAAAATAAGGAAATCCCAAACGAAGAACTTGAATTTGAGCAAGAAAATAATCTTGCAGACGACACTCAGGCGCGCTATCGTTTTACCACTCGACCCAAAGCAAGCAGGGGCATTTTTGCCGCTTCAGATGATGAGTTGTACAGTGGAGACACGACGTTTACACTTAGCGACCTTGATATCATAGTCGAAAATCCCAAGCTCAACGAGAGCATTCAGGATGCCGAAAGTTACATCAGTTCACTTGAGGCAAAAATCGCCACGGGCGAACTTGATACTCCCGGTTCGATAGATGATCAAGAACAAGATTCTGCCGCTACAGTCGAAATTTCGGCGATTAAAGAGCAGGCGGAAGAGCCGCAAAGTGATGAATTGGATAGTGAATTCGCCGAGCTTGCCAATCTTGCGCATGGGACAGATTTAGTTTCATCTTCTGAGCCGGAAGATAGCGAAATGCAGCTTCAAACGGATGCGGCACCCGACTACGCCGACTTGGACGAGAGCGATGTCAACTTGATGATGATCTTTGACATGGACAAAGAGCTCAAGGATAAAATCGGGAAAGAGCGGCTGGATAAAATCAAGCGCGCTCGTGAAGATGCCGAAAACATCATAGACAGCGTCGAGGGTAAAGAATACAACTCACCCGAGCAAAATAAGGACTTCATGATGAAGTTCAACGACAGATTTGCGACATTGACGGCGCGCCTGATGTTGGCATCGGGATTGTTCTTGGTAGTATTTATGTTCGAGTTTTTTCTCGAATTTCTCGGACACGAACTGCCAGCCATTGTGGCAATGAATCAAAATCCCGAGCTGCACTTGCTGTTTGTGGTGCAATTGACACTAATGGTCATCGGAGTGTCATTCCGTGAACTTTCGCATGCGATTAAATGTCTTGCAAAAGGACAAAGCTGCTCCGAGCAGATACTACTTGCGTCGGTGGCATTCAACCTAGTTCACCAAGCGGCGATATTTGCCACAGGCAACATTTACGGCACACAGTTCTATGTAATTCCGCTTGCATTCTGCGCCGTGTTGACCCTATACTTCAAGCGACTTAATCTCAAGCGTGAAATTCTCACTTTCCGTACTATATCGACCAAACGTCCAAAATATGCGGTCTTGCGCCTTGAAGAGGACGAAAGCGTTCTTGAAGAGCAAGCATTCGGCGACGATACAGACAAGCAAGTTTATGGTGTTGTGCGTACGGATTTTATCTCAAATTTCACTGCACGCAGCTCTAAGCGACCGCAATTTGCCGGAGCTATCGGAGCGATTTTGCCTGCAATAGTGATTGTGGCAGCGATTTTCTTCGTAGTCGGATTTTATCGGGGAGACTACGGCAGCTTTGTCAATGCAATAGCTGCGGCGCAGTTGTCGGTCATGCTTTCCCTTCCGTTGTGCGCTTTGTTAAACTACAGTTACCCGTTCTTTGCCGCTTCAAAAAAAGCTGCGGCATACGACAGCGCAATCATAGGCGAATCGGCTTTGGAAGAATACAGCGATGTAGGTATTGTATCTTTCAATGACAGAGATATCTTCCCGCCAAGCGGTGTCAAAGTCAAGTCGATGAAGTTGCAAAACAACAACACTCGCATTGACATAGTCTTATACCATTTGTCCAGCGTTTTCTCAAAGCTGGGCGGGTCATTGCGCGATGTCTTTAACGTTGCGACAAAGGACATTGGGCATTCGGACGATGTGGACATTGTATTTGTCGAGCGCGGCGGCGTGGTCATGGCAGTGGATGGTGAAAATATCACCATCGGAAACCTTGAATTTATGCGGTCGAGAGGATTTAATCCAACTGTCGATGCCGAAGACCCGGATATTATGAACGAGCGACAAATCAGCATCATGCACGTTGCTATCAGCGGCGAACTTGCAGCCAAGCTATACATCGAATACAAAATCGACCCGGAGTTTCTCGACATTATCAAGTCGCTGCATCGCACGGGTATTTGCATGGGAATCAAAACTCTTGACCCGAACGTGGACGATGCGATGCTCGACCAGCGTATAAGTCTGTCGCGCTATCCCATCAAAATCATCAAGTGCCAAGAGGAAAACCAAATGACGCGAGTTTTTCCGACGCTTGACAGCGGAGTTGTGTCGCGTCGCTCGACTAAGTATTTGCTCAAAACTCTGGCAATGTGCAGCAGAGTTTTGCAAATAATCAAGACCAACACGGCGGTTAAGATTTTTTCCATGCTGGCAGGTATTGCCGTCACGACTATGATTGTGCTGTTCGGCACAGTTACCGATGTGCCGTCAATTTTCGTGCTGCTCTTTCAGTTGTTCTGGTTGATTCCAATAGTAGTGTTGACCAAATTGTTCTTATAATTATTAAAGTTTTGAGGGGTATGGGGAACTGGCGAATCGGTAAATACCGATATCGTTTCAAAAGTTCCCCATGACTTTGACTTATGAACGAAAAAATTCTACATTCAGTCACCAAGCCCGGTCGCTATACAGGCGGTGAGTTTGGCAGTATAACAAAAGACAGGGCAGGCGTCGATGTGCGCTTTGCCCTCTGTTTTCCTGACGTATACGAGATTGGCATGAGCAATCTCGGTATGCGGATTTTGTACGGGTTGGTCAATAGTCTTGATTGGGCGTGGTGCGAGCGAGTTTTCGCTCCGTGGTCCGATATGGAAGAAGTCATGCGCAGGGAAAAAATGCCTTTGTATGCACTCGAGAGCGGTGATAGTATTCGCAAGTATGATTTCCTCGGATTTTCGCTGCAGTACGAGCTTAGTTACACTAATATTCTCAATGTACTCAGTCTGGCTGGTATTCCCATGTTTGCAGCCGAGAGGGACGAAAGTCATCCCCTTATCATCGGAGGCGGACCGGGTACAGTCAATCCCGAACCGCTTGCGGACTTTTTCGACTTATTTCTCATTGGTGACGCCGAAGAGGCTCTTATCGAGCTTCTAGAGTTATATAGAGCGCATAAAAAAGTTGGAGGCGACAAAGAAAAATTTCTCCGTGCCGCTGCGCAGCTCGAGGGTATCTATGTCCCATCGCTGTACAGTGTGAAATACAATGACGATGGCACCATTCACGCCTATACGCCCACGGACGGCGCACCTGCGCAGGTGAAAAAGCGAGTTCTGCGCGACCTTGACAGCGCATATTTCCCCACCTCGTTCCCAGTTCCGAATATCGAGGTTGTGCACGACCGAGTGACACTTGAACTGACGCGCGGATGCTTTCGTGGGTGTCGATTCTGCCAAGCGGGCATGATTTATCGTCCTGTGCGCAGCCGAAAAGCGGAGACGCTGCTCAAATTGGCGCGCGAAACTTATGAAAATACGGGCTACGACGAGATTTCCCTAGCAAGCTTGTCCGTGAGCGATTATCCCGAGTTGGAGATGTTGACTTCGGGCTTGCGCGAATGGACAAACGATTGCCATGTCAACCTCAGTTTGCCCAGCCAGCGCATTGATGCGTTCACGCCCGAATTGATGAAAAGCATGACGGAGGTGCGCACGGGTACAGTCACTTTTGCCCCCGAAGCAGGCTCGCAGCGGTTACGTGACGCCATCCGAAAAGACATTACTGACGAGCATATTCTGCGTGCTGCGAATGTAGTGTTCGCTTCAGGCAAGAAAAACATAAAGCTATATTTCATGATGGGTCTGCCCACCGAAACTGAGGAAGATTTACTCGGAATTGTAGCCACTGCCGAGGGAATTTTGGACTGCTACTACCAAAATCCCGATGTGAAAAAAGGCGGAAAGCCGCCAGAGCTGGGACTCAGCGTGGCGATTTTTGTGCCAAAGCCGCACACGCCGTTCCAATGGGAAGCGCAGGATTCTCCTGAGCAGTTGCACGAAAAAACGCGCGCCCTACGCGAGCGCAACAAGAACCGCAAAATCAAGCTCAAGACTCACGATGTACAATCATCGCGGCTTGAGGGCGTCTTTGCGCGGGGCGACCGTCGCCTCAGCAAGGTATTGCTCGCTGCGCACTCACACGGACTAAAATTCTGCGCCTGGACTGAGCATTTTGACTACACGAAGTGGCAGCAAGTTTTCGACGAATGCAACGTGAGCATGGATTTCTACGCCACGCGTGAGCGCAATACGGACGAAGTGCTGCCGTGGGATATTATCGACGTTGGCGTGACCAAAAGCTTTCTGCTGCGCGAGCGAAATGCAGCGTATGGAGAGGTTAAGGAGGTCGACAAATGCTGAGTGGAGCAATACGTATTCTCTTCTCCAAACAGGGGCGCATAAAATTCATCTCGCACCTAGACACATGCCGAGTGCTGCGTGGTGCATTTGTACGCGCGGGAATAAAACTGCGATATTCCGAAGGATTCAATCCTCATCCGAGGTTGACTCTGGCTCTGCCGCTGTCATTGGGACATGAAAGTATCTGCGAAATGGCGGATGTAATTTTGGAGCAGCCAATCAGCGAAAGCGACTTGGTCGCGCAAATGAATGCCGCACTTCCCGAGGGAATTGCGGTGATATCTGCCGCTTCAGCGATTGCGAAATACGGGCAGCTCGGTAGTGCAAAGTACAAAATTACTTTCGATTGTCCCGAACACACTAAGATATCGATTTTACTGCTGAACACCGCTGCATCGCTTTGTGTGGATAAGACCACAAAGAGCGGTAAAACTAAGTCGGTAGACGTGCGCGCAGGACTAAAGTCATGGGAAATATCTTCTCAGCAAGACAGCACTATTCTTACCGCGACACTATCCGTCGCCGGAGAGAGCTATACTAGCCCCGATTTGCTCGTGACAGCACTGTCAAATGCACTGCCTAACGAGTGGAATCACCACTCCATTTGTCGCCAAGAGATCTACACCTCGACGGGGGAAGTGTTTAGGTGATATTTGCCCAAACCCCACCGTCGGCTACGCCGCCACCTCCCTTGCAGGGGAGGTAAAAATCACCGCACCCCAACCTCCCCATAGGGGAGGGTGACCGCGATAGCGGTGGAAGGGTTCGAATTACCTCTCAACACCTTAGGAGAACAACCATGCCAAAGAAACGTCACCGCCGTGACCGCCACGACGGATATTACATCAGCGGGCTTGATCCCATGCACCAACTCATGCCGTATATGCTGCCCAATCGTGCCGACAACGAAGCGGTGGTCAACGAATTCATCGACCTCACAGCCATCAACGAATTTCTTGACAAGAAAAACGCTAATCTCAATGACGAACTGGGCTTCAAATACACACTTTTCCACGTGATTTGCGCTGCAATGGGCAAAACTATCCACTTGCGTCCGCACATGAATCGCTTCATCATCGGCAAGCGATTTTATCAGCGCAAAGAGATTTCGCTGTCATTTGTGGTCAAAAAACTCTTCACCGAGCAAGCCGTCGACGCGCTTGCCATTGTCAAGCTCAAGCCCGAATCTGAGCTTTCTCCTCTCGACCAAGTACACGGAAAAGTGCGTGAAATCGTGCATGGACTGCGCAAAAGTGGCGATGGAAGCGGTAAAGCTGACGCAGACAAAATCATGGAAACCATGGTCAAAATGCCGCGCCCGATACTGTCGGCGTTTATCAAACTCATGCGTAAGTTGTCCGATTACGACCGCCTGCCCAAAGCAATTTCCACCGTTGACCCCTACCACACTAGTGCCTTTATCGCAAATTTGGGCAGCATCAAGCTGTCGGCAACATATCATCACCTCGCCAACTGGGGCACGAATTCGTTGTTCCTTGTCATCGGCGAGAAGCAGGACAAACCCTACTTTGACAGCGATGCGAATGCGCAAATGCGCCAGACGGTGGAGCTTGGACTCACCATCGACGAGCGCATTGGGAACGGCTATTACTTCGCCGCCACGCTGCGCTTATTGCGAGTGCTGCTCGCGAATCCGGAGTTGTTGGAACTGCCGATGGATAGTGAAGTGGAATATTAACCTTTTTCCGTAGGGGCGCTCCTTGGTGCGCCCGCGGGACGAGTAAGCGCGTCCCCTACAATTGTAAATCAAAAATCCATCAAAAGCGTGCGTGTGAAAACAATGCACGCTAATTATTTTCGCAAAACCCCTTGACTCGAACACAGTGTCGTAGTATACACTATATGTATGAACAGAAAAGGAACACCAAAATCATGGAATTACAAACAGTGAGACAGGTTTCGAAAAACTACGGCGTATCGGCGCGGATGCTGCGGTACTACGAGCAAGCAGGACTGCTTGAGAGCAGCCGTCGGGACGATTATGCGTACCGAATTTACGATGAAGTAGCAATTCAAAAACTGCAACAAATCATCGTACTGCGCAAATTGCAAATTCCGATCAAGCAAATCGGCGTGATACTCAAGAATCAAAACGCTGTGGAGGCTATCGAGATTTTCAAGCAAAACATGAGCGAAATCGACGAGAAAATGACTGCACTTTCCACAGTCAAGTCAATTTTGGCGCGATTCGTCGATGAGTTGCGAGAAAAAGCAGATATACAGCTAAAACTTGACTTGCTGAATGATGAATCCATGATTATGTTGGTCGACTCCCTTTCTATTCAAATAAGCAGAGTAGACGAGAAAAGTTCAATGAATGAACTACAACAAGCAAGCGCGACGTTAGGCAAATTAGAGGACAAAGATGTGCGAATAATCTATGTCCCTCCTGCGACGGTGGCATCGATACATTTCATGAGAGATGAACAGGGGCGAGCCCCCGAAGACCAAGGGGGAGATATAATTGACGCCTTTGTAAAAGAACTGTCGAAAATCAAGCCTGACTGTCGCCATTATGGCTTCAATCATGGCATGTCCGGAGGGTACGAGCGATGGTTCACCATACCCGATGATATGGAAGTGCCTCATCCGTTCGTGAAAAAGCAATTCGCGGGAGGCGTATATGGGGCGTATCCGATAAAAACGTGGGACAACGATTGGGAACTTCTGATTGCGTGGGCGAATCAACACGAAAAGTACGAATTTGCCCAGGGTGACATCGATAAAATGCTGGGGATTCTGGAAGAGCATTTGAATGTCATGGGTAAATATGCGCTTCCCGACGTAAAGCATGACATGCAAATAGACTTGCTGATTCCGCTCAGAGAAAGAAGCGACTGGCCTGATCCCCTTGGATATATGGTGGACAGTGAAAGCAGGTGCGGATTCAAAGCCAGCATAATCGAAAAAGACGCGTTTAATCTTATTGGTCTTGCCGATGATGGGAAATATCAAATCGCCACCGACGGACGACTGGAGCTTTTGCAACAAGCGTCCAATCCCGATACGCCGATAATTGTATATCATAACATTGAAGCGAAGTTTAATATTTGCGTTGACGAAAGCGCGGCAGACACAAAGAAATTGCGTTCAATCAAAGGTAATTTCAGCATGAGAACAAAGAAAATTCCGAAAAAGAAGTATATCCAATTCGAAATGCCGATGAAAGATATGAAAAATCACACGTGGGAAAAGTTCAATCCCCATAATGTCGTAGGCAAGTTGGGTTATCAATTCGACGGCTCGAACGGATTTTTCTTTGTGTACAATTGTCGAGAAATCAACACCACCGACCAAAATGAAGACGAGCTATTCTACTGCTGGATGCCTGTCGTCCCGCGGTAATTAAATGAATAGAAAGCAAGGAGTATAAAATGTCAGAAATCACTACATTAAAATGGCAACGGGAGCACAAGCCGCAAATTGAAGAAGTCATTCCGCATCTTCTGTCGCCCGACAAAGCTAGAATCGCACTTGATTTTGTCGATTGGCTTGGCGAAAACGGCGTGCATTTTCGCTGGACAAGTCATAATCAATTTGTTAGTAAATTGGGCACAATAACAATCGGCAAACAGCGCGGAGTCGGGATTTGGGAGCTTGGCAACTGGGTTGTCATGGGATTTGGTATTAGCGTTGCGGATCGTTTTATTGGAGATAAAGTGATAGAAGAATTCGTGTGGAAACATGTTCGTCTTTGCAATCAATGTTCAACGTGCAACGCCAAAACACACGTATATGTTGGTAAAGAATTCGATAAATGTTGCGGCTGCTTTATATCGAATCCTGATGAAAATGAAATGGAGTTAATGAAAAAGCTGTCTCTGCTGCAATTGGAAGAAAAAGCAAAAGAAAAATTAATGCCAAAGCCACCCAAACCGCCGGTTACTGAAGACAGTATTATAAAATTGGGCAAGCCATCATCAGCCGAATTGCAAAAGTTTTTCAAAAAAGCTCTTGGTACGGATTACGAAAAGTTTGCTCATGATGTGTATTATAAGGCGTTATGGGATAATCATATGGGCAAAACTTTGGGGCAAGTTGTTGAAGAATTGCGTAAATCAAAATGAAGTGCCTTGACTAACTGCCTCAAGTATGCTATACTATGCGGAGTAAACAAAAAGGAGAAATACTATGTTAATTTGTACTACAGATAATATTCCAGGCAAGAATATTCAGGCTCTGGGGTTTGTTCAAGGCAGCATTGTCCGCACAAAGGATGTCGGACGTGCCATGTTCGCCGGATTCCGCGCTATGGCGGGTGGGGAAATTAAGGTTTTCACTGACCTACTCAACGAGGCGCGCGCAATTGCCATCAACCGCATGATTGAGGATGCACAAAAAGCCGGAGCGGATGCAATCGTCGCTGTACGTGTCATCACGTGTTCGGTCATGAACGGTGCGAGCGAAGTTACTGCGTATGGTACTGCGGTTAAATTTGTGTAAATATGAAAAGCAAATCACCCCTGTAAATTGACAGGGGTGATTTTTGATTTTATATTATCTCCGTCTCACATTATTCGCATTGGCAAACTCGACCATCTCTGCGTTGAAACCGGTGTAGATATGCATTCCCTCAAGCCTTACTTGAAAATCAATCAGTTCGTCGAGGCATATTTCAACGAAAGTGTCGATATCGTTCTCGAAAACGTAGTTGAGCGACCAAATGTTGTGCACAACGCCGTTCAGCACAGCACCGTTGGGTTGTAGTACAAATTCCAACATTTCCTCGCGGGGCAGGAACATAGCTGCAACAAATTCAGGAGAATAATGAGGCGGTTCAAGTATAGTAACAAACGCCAGCAATTCTTCATACGTTATACCCCACATATGAATGGCACGATAGAACGGCGGCACTTGATGGAATTCATGAAGACCGGCGGTTATTATCAAAAATTCATCTCGTCGTTCCAAGTACAAAGCATACCCTGCATCCCAAATATCCCACCAAAGCTCATCCGTTATGCTGTCGTATATATCTTGAGTAAGCATTCTGTAGCCAGTTATATACTTAAATCCTAATATGTAAAATATTAAGGATAACCCATCAGCATTAAGTAATGAATAGACTAATAAATAGTCTGGTAACGGACCACCTGTTTGGTACGTCAAGTATCCATTTTCATCGAACAATTCGAACACATCTCTTGATATGCTTAGTTGTGTAGGTCTAGGAGGTGGATGGTCGATGTTGTCGTTAGGCGTCGTAACCCTCGGTGAAGTTTGTGAGGCTTCGCTTGTGTCGGGTGCTGTATTTACACATCCTGCAAGGATTGTTAGTAAAAGTGTTGCTGCAAGCAGCATAGTAAGTAGTTTTTTCATCATAATTACCTCAATTTATGTTAAGTGACGGCTATGTACTTAGTCTGTGGCGATAGTGGGCAAAAAATTGCATTGGATTTGTGCGGTTGCCAAAGGCAAGCATATCGTTTCCGCCGTCGGTTCTTACACATAAATGCAAGTGTTCACCAAAGGAATTGCCGGTGTCACCCATTCTGCCAACCATTTGTCCTCGCGTAACCGGATTTCCTACAGCCAAGTTCTGTCGAACTCCATTTACATTAAGGAAATGAGTGCGGTTTTGCATATGAGCGTATCTCACACGCAGGTAGTTGCCATTGGCGGCGTTTCGTTGGAGGAACGTTCTTTGCTCAATTGTGATTTCTACCCAATGACCTAAGCCACCAGCTTGATAGTCGAAAGCTCGCACTCTACCATTATGCACGGCTAGAAGTTGTGGGTTGACTCGTCCGCCATGTCCGATATCAATACCATCATGAGTTCCGGCTGTTCTACGACTAAAGGATGAAGTTATAGAATATCTTGTTCCCGTCATTCCCGTATTATCAACAGGCCAATGCCAGTCGAGACCTGCGTAGTAGTTTTCCTGCTCTTCATACGCTATATTTCGCTCAAAATGCCAGCGTTGGTCTGGATTGGTGCCGGTAAAAGCCCGAAACTCTATGTTGTTTCCAACCCTCGTCAACGCCATCATGGTGTTACCTCGCAAGCGTATCGAATACCCTCCGCCAGTATTCTTCGGCTGTATGATGAACAATTGCCTATCGCGTATTGCTGGTACATTGAGGCTTGGATTTTGCAGCATTACTTGATTGGTAAAATCCGGAGTTGGAGCGTTTGCTCTCGGCTCTCTTGTTACATTACCATTCATTTCGGTTGCCGTGATTAGTCGACGAAATCCGTTTGCGTGCGAAATTGGCGCAATGGTATAGGCGTTATAGGCAGGATGAAATTCAATGCGGAAGTTTTGGCCGATTGATTCCCAAGCAGAATTTTGGCGCAGCGTATCAGTTACAAGACGAGTGCCGCACCTTAGTGTACTCGGACGTGGAACAGTTTGTCTGTTGGTTCTGTATGAGTGACCACTTTGCATCGCCATATACCTGACTGTGACATTGGTATTCCTAATCCGATACACGCCATCACTCGAGATAACAGTTATTGGATCGAAAGTGCCGGAATAACGTCCGCAAACTGACGAGAAAATGATAGATATTCTCGCTCCGACAGGAGCAGTTGCTGCTATTCTAAGAGTTGTAGAAGTTCCCAAAGTGCTACTTAAAGTGGTGAAGTTTTCGCCACTCCAAATGCCCCAGTGTACAGGAATATTGGAATTAAGAGTAATAGTGCCGCCACGCTGTACAGTGCGGTCTGCTCTGTCGGGTGTTATTACAAGACTTTGATCGACCGGAATGGTTAAGGTGTTTACGCTGGCTGATCTACCGAACGTATTATATCCTCGTATTGTAAATGTGTACGAATTATTTCGGGTTAAATCACTTACAAAAAGAGTATTTACCGCTATGCGCTCTCCAAAAGTCAAATCGCCACTGCGTTGGTCACTACTTACCCAAGTGATTCTATACCAACCGAAATGACCGCTCATACCTCCTGAATCCCATGCTAAGGTTATATTGCGATGTGTATTATTAGTAATGCCGATTCTAGTTACACGGAAGTTCCAAGGGGCTCCTATCGGAATACCGGTTGCAGTAACTTGTCGAGTGCCGTCTGGGTTCGTTGACCATGGAATACCTAAGTTTAACGGATTTATCAACAACCCGAGTCCATATACTAACGATGACAGCAGCATAAATGCTATCAGAATGAGTGCGATTGCCGTTTTTACTCCAAATACAGCGGATTGGTTGTTTGGTTTGTTCAGTTTCTCGTTCATGTGTTTTTCTCCAAATTTCGCCACAACACGCCAAATAAAGGGGGTATCACTACCCCCTTTCGCAATATTATCTGCGTCTAGCAATCTCTTGTGCAACTTCATAGAGTGCAGTTGCATTTTCCATCACACTTGCAGCAAGTTGACCCTCAGCAACACGGCTTTCAAGTCTGCCGAAGTAGTCGTACAGCACATCATCGCAGAAGTTTTGTGCGACTATTTCGTCAAAACTTGCTTCCATGAACCAGCCTAGCGAGAATATCTCGCCGTCTACAAGGAGTGCGTTCGGATTTACGAAAGCCTCGTACAATGGAATATGGCAGTCTGCGAAGAGCAGGGCGATGAAGGCAGAAGAGAACATGAACTCAGGCTCAAAGTGATCGAAAATAAAGTCCCCATATTGATCTACAATTTCATGAAAATTATATTCATTTGTTGTAAGTGATACGAATGTTTCACACGATATGCCAAAATATCGAATAAAATGTATCAAACTCACATATTCAGTTGTTTCCTCGCGCCAAATAGTCCATGCGCAATAGTCTATGTCACAGCCTTCTATTGATGAGTGTAAATTACACACATAATCAATCAAACTTCCGGGGAATCTGTATACAGTATCTCCTATTGCAGGAGGCAAAAA